>Ga0123355_10019631_pt1 | contig 10766 bp, 6 predicted proteins | sample TergutEmb28metaG_3_FD_89872 | JGI IMG/M metagenome (GOLD analysis project Ga0123355, IMG submission 89872) | Embiratermes neotenicus P1 segment gut microbial communities from Petit-Saut dam, French Guiana - Emb289 P1 | ecosystem: Host-associated > Arthropoda: Insects > Digestive system > Gut ...
AACAAGCAATACCTTTTGTGCTTGAAGGCAGGCATGTTGTTGCCTGCGCGCAAACAGGCACGGGCAAAACAGCAGCCTTTGTGCTGCCGCTGATGCAGCGCATCACGCGAAGTTCACGCAAAAGACCTATTCCTCATGCCTTGATTGTTGTTCCCACGCGAGAGCTTGCAGCTCAAGTTGAGAAGGTCGCAAAGGTTGCTGCGCAGCCGCATCAGTACAAAGTGCGCTCAGTTGTGGGCGGCATTAAGTACAAGCCGCAGCTTGAACGCTTGAATCGTGGCGTGGACGTGCTTGTTGCGACCCCTGGGCGCTTGCTTGACCTCATTGCTGACAAACACATTGACCTTGGTCAAATTCAGGTACTTGTTCTTGATGAGGCTGATCGTATGCTGGACATGGGATTTTGGCCTCCTGTTAAAAAGATTCTCACCATGGTTCCAAAGGACTGCCAGAAACTGCTTTTCAGTGCCACCATTGGGCGTGAAATCAATAAGATGGTCGGCACTTACATGCAAGATTCTGCAAAGGTTGAAATTGCACGCAAGGGGGAGACTGTCCAACGAATAAACCAATCGTGCATGCCTGTCGAACACAGTCAAAAGGCTGACCTGCTCCTTGCTTTGCTCAATCAGCGCTCTGCTACGGATAAAACGCTTGTGTTTACACGCACCAAACGTAGGGCTGACATGCTGACTAGAATTCTTGGCAAGAATCGTATAAGGTCTCAGGCAATTCATGGTGGACGCAATCAGTCTCAGCGCACAAGGGCGCTTAAGGAATTCACTAGTAACCGTATCAATGTACTAGTTACCACTGATGTCATGGCACGCGGCATTCATGTGGACAATATCGATACGGTCATCAATTATGATGTGCCTGTATCGCCCGAGGACTATGTTCATCGCATTGGCAGGACGGGCCGTGCAGGAAAAGGAGGGGACGCAATTACCTTTGTCAGCCCCGAAGAGATGACTGCTTTTCGCGATATTGAATTTCTGGTGAAAAGTATTATCCCTGTAGCAGATCTTGAAGGCTTTCCCTATAGAGAAGGACGCATTGTTCCCTCAAAGGATAGACCGGCAACTAAACAGAAGGCTAAGCCTTTCCAGCGTAGAAAATTTTCCCAGCCAAGAGGCCGCCGAAGATAAGGCGTGCAGTGCTTAGATCTATGCCTGCAAGCATCTTATAAGGGTTGGGTTGCAAATTAAAAAGGAGCCTGTGTCGTGTTGATACAGGCTCCTTTTGCTAGACTACCTCACCCTTTGTCAAAACTATGTGCCTGTGCTATTTGCCCTTTTCTTACTGTGAAGGTGGACAGAGGTGCTTGCTGCTATTGTTGCTGCTATCGATGACAGTAGCAAGGCAGCAACGAGCATGTTGACATTAGTAAGATCGTCTGTTTTGGGCAAAGTGCTTGCACTCTGTCGTTTGGGAGTAGATTTTTTAGGAGGGGCAGTAGTACTGCCACCATTGTTGCCACTGCCAGTATTATTATTGCCCCCGCCACTACTGTTATTATTCCCACCACCAGTGTTACTGCCGCTACCACTGCCGCCGTTATTATTGCCTCCATCACTGCCGCCACCGTTATTACCGCCACCAGTATTGCTGTTACTGCCACCACCATTATTGCCGTTATTTCCATTGCCAGTATTGTTGCCTCCACCGCCACCGCTGTCAGTGCTTGTGAAGACAAAGTCGTTATTCGACATGTCCTCTGTAATATTTGTCAGGGTATATCCAGTTGCGGGCCCCGCCGCAAAGCTACCAGAATTGTTTGGCGCAGAGATAACTACTTCCGAACCCGCAGGAACATTGGGTATGTAGTAATTGCCATCTGCGTCTGTTATGACAGTCCTAGCTATGCCGTCAATGGTATAACTGATCACTATTCCGGCATTATTCGGTAGACCACTTACGTTTCCGCTTACCGCAAAGGTTTGAATGCGGTAAACAAAGTCGTTATCAGGCATATTCTGCACGACATTATTAAGGTCGTAGCCAATGACGGGACTTTCCGAATAAAAACCAACAGAGGTCGGGGCCTGAATGGTAATACGTCCACGTGCGGGAATCTCTGGAATAGAATAATTGCCACTTGCGTCGGTGGTAACAGTTCCAGGTACGAGTACGCCACTGACAGGGCCAGTGATAGTGTAACTAATTGTTATTCCGGCATTATTCGGTAGACCACTAACAGTTCCTGAGGCAACATAGCTAGGGATGTAAACAAAGTCGTTGTCAGGCATATTACTCTGAATATTGGGCAGATCATATCCGTAGTGAGGGGCGATGATGTAGGTGGTGCCTTCTCCTGCTACATTAGGAAGAGGGTCAATAGTGACCGTTGAGCCTGCCTTTACGCGTGGGATGCTGTAATTGCCGCTGACATCAGTGGTTGTACTTGCCGTAGTTTCCACACCATTTGAATCAGTGATCGTGTAATCGATTATTATCCCAGCAAGATCTGGTAGTCCGCGCACATTTCCGCTCACGATATAGCGTAGTCCATAGTTGAAGTTATTATTGGGCATGTCAGACTGAATATTGTCTAAAGAATATCCCACCTGAGGATGGACCATGTAATCTCCGCCACCTTCAATAATGTCAGCAACTGCGGTAATGACAAGGCTAGAACCTGCAGGAATATTAGGAATGCTGTAGTTACCACTGGCATCAGTCAAAACAGTGTTCTCAATGATGCTGTCATCAGGGCACGACAGGGTATAACTAATGGACACCCCACTGACAGTGGGCAGACCTGTTACCGTGCCACTTGCCGTATAGGTGATGACATAGTTAAAGTTATTGCCTGTGCTGTCACCGTGCACATTCGGGATGTCATACCCTGCCACAGGGGTCGCGCCATAAGTTCCCACACCGCCTGGACCTGGTACATTAGTCAAAGGTCCAATTATCAGCTCAGAACCTGCAGGCACATCAGAAATGCTATAGCTACCGCCTGCATCAGTGATAGCTATCCCTGGAGATCCGTCAATCGTATAGTTGATGGTAAGCCCACTATTGTCGAGAAGCCCTGTTACCGTCCCACTTGCAGTATAAGTCGTAGGCGCACTCAAAGAATAGACAACAACCACCGTTTTATCGCTGTCCATAATGCCAACTGTTGGATCAGTAACTGTCTGTGTCCCTATAGGGACACTAGCAACTTCGAGGAAATTGTAGGTATCACTGCCATCAGTGACTGATAGGGGATAGTCAAGATCACCCGAAGCTCCAATCGCGGTAACGCGATAAGGCGAACCATTGTCAAGCGTTGCGCTTGCGGGAAGTGGATCGGGGAGCAGGTTTCCATCACTGTCAACTAGCACTACCTTTAAGGCTTGCGGGACAGGAACATATACCCAGGTGATGGTCTCGTTCTGGGTAAGCGTACCAATAAGAGGTGCTGATGCACCACTAGGATCACTGACTGTTGACAGCGAACGCAGTTCGTAAGTTACTCCACCTGAGGTGATGGTCGCTGGAGGACTTACTCCTGAAACGTTATAGTTAAATGCACCTGCTGCGCTGAAGTCTGCTGCGTTGTTTGCAGCAAAGGTTGAGGGATAATAGTCAATTGCTGAGGGTGCAATTTGTGCGCCAGCCTGATCAACATACTGTATTTGCAAATAAGCATACACATTAACGACAGAGGTAATGCTGCCTACGAGGTTACCATTTGAATCGCAAACATTAACAACGATGGTGTGCGAACCAGGGGTAAAGGCAGCAGGTTGGTCGTAAGGTGCTGCAAATTGACCGGTAAATCCGCCTGGCGTGTTAACTTGGCCAACAATGTTAGGGTCTATGGGGTTTCTGTAAAGGTGAGCAGATGTTGTAGGTGCAGCGATCATGACCCAGTCAGCCTGATCAACCAAATTGCCCTCCGCTGCGCGGTTAACGGTGCTCGCCCCGGTTGATCCTGGCACACTGGCGTAAGAATAGAGTTCATAGCGGACAGTGGTAGTCGTTGGTTGGTAGTAGCCTAGATGCTGTGTCCAGGCAGCTGGTGTTGCTGCTAAGTATTGCGGCCCAGCAGTAGTGATTCCAGTAGGTGCTTGGGTTCCCCCAAATGCAGCCTGAGCATTAGCAGTGGTAAGCGGACCTGCTGGCCCTAGCAGCATCATTGCGGTGTCTTGCCCAGGATTGCGTCCGCGATGATAGAAGGACCACTGGTAAAGTGCGCCGGGGGTGGTAGTCAGGTCTTGATAAATATAAGAAGGCGGACCATCATTGGCATTTATCTCGACAAACCAATTTCCTGTGCCAGACAGGGCATTAAAGACAGTAGTATTACCTGCTGGCTGAAACCCTGTGCGCCAGATTTCAAATTGGCCTTTTGAATCACTGGTCATCCATCCTGGCATATCTGCCTGTGCTACAAGGTAGCTTGCAGCTGCAGTTTGTGCGGAATCAGGATGCGTTCCAAAGCTACTATTTTGAAGGTCAGTAGGAAAAGGAGGACCGACTTGATTTGCTGTCGCGGCGATTGGTCCTATTGAGCAGAAGAGTAGAGCCAGACTTAGAAAAATTGATATCGTACGCTTCATAAAGCACCGTACCCCCTTCAAGGAATCACTCGCTTTTGATGAGTGAGGCAAAGAATATGTAGTAGATTGATAATTTTATCACAATTTCTACATATGAAATTTATAAATAACGCACAATTAAAGATGGTTTGAAGGTGGAACTTTTACTATGGCTTAATGGCATGAATACGCCAGAAGGAAAGCCTGTCACTATGTGCTTGCGAAAAAGTATCAAAAGAAAAAGGCAGTTTAACTGCCTTTTTCTTAAATGATGCCTTCTAGTTGCAGCAGGTGCTCTTTAATATCAAGGCCGCCGCGGTATCCCACCATTGCGCCATTAGCGCCAATGACACGGTGGCAGGGAATAATAATCGCAATAGGGTTGCGATTGTTTGCCCCACCTACAGCGCGCGCCGCCTTAGGGTTGCCAACTTGAACTGCGATTTGACCATAGTTATTGGTCTCACCGTAGGGAATGGTGCACAGTGCGTTCCATACCTTGACCTGAAAGTCAGTTCCTTGCGGTGCAAGAGGCAAGTCAAAGTTGCGACGTGTACCCGCAAAGTACTCATCAAGTTGCTGCTTTGTGCGCCTTAGCACAGAAGGTTCTTGCCCAGAGACATGTTCAACGGCGTCTTCAGGCAGTTCGTCACCAACTAAGCCAACAATAATAAGCTGGTCAGCCTCTGCCACGAGCGCAAGTTTTCCGACAGGACTGTCGTAATACAAGATAGATTTCATGTGATCTTTCTATTTAGGACATTTCAGGAATTACAACTTCTGCTTTCCAGGTGCCGTGCAGATTGCAGTGTGCCAAAGCTTCAAGATTTGTGCCTGGGGGCAGGTTTACCTCAACGCTTATAGTTGGGTTAAGCACCTCAGGAGTACCAACAAAGTGGGCGATGGGTTGATTTTCTGCATAGAGCATTAGCCATTCAAAAAAGTGTGCCTGCTCATTGGGATGAGTAACATAGTACCCTGCAGTAATTGTTACTACGGCAATATCGTCGACAACATCGATTTCTATATGAGGGACATGCTTTGCTTCAAAGGGTTTAGCTTCCTCAGGATTTGGCACTAGAGTGGGGGCAGTGATTGATGGAAATTGTGTCATAACAGTCCTCCTTATATGCGTGCAAGTAGACCTTTGCAATTCTATACAATACGTCCATTATAGAGCAGCTAACACTTTGAGGGATAACATAATTAGTCAGAAGGATCAGAAGATTCAGCAAGGCTAGAAAATTCAAAGTGCCCAGCTTCTGAAAAGTCAGCCTTGTGGTAAAGCCAGATATTTGTACTGTCTGCCTGCTGCAGCAGCACAAAGAAATCCCCAATTATGCCAGAGCGTATAAGGGGGCTTGAGTGAAAGTTGCCACGCAAAGGGTGTTCTAGCTGCCTTTCAAATCCATTATTAGGGTCAAATGAATAGACAACAAAATCTTCGTCAGCTGGAAAGGCAATAATTCCAGACGCTGCCTCTATGAAAAGCGATTCGGGATAGATGAAGGCATCAGAGAAATAGTAGCCTTCTACAAGGGTGCTATGACTTGAATTAATCGTGCTGTCGTCAAGGCTAAGCATCTCTAACGTCAGGCTGCCGACATCAGCTATTGCAAAGTCACTATCCTCGGATTCCTCAAAGGGATCATCCCAGCCCTCATCGGTAACCCCCAATCCAATCCAGGTAGCCTCGTAAAGAGGCGGCCAGGAAACGAGCATCTTAGGTAGATTCGCAGCCTCAGACTGTGGCGAGAATTGAAGATTCTCGAGATTGCTCAAGTCGACCTGGTAACCCTGATCTTCGTATTCTGCCGAACTGAGAAAAAGTATGTCATTCACAAAGTGCTGCGGATAAAGAATTTCGCTGTCACCAAAGCCGTCAAGACTGGCAGCAATTTCAAGCCGTTCATCAAGAACAAAGATCTGCATCTCTGTGGTGAAGCTCTGGTCGACAGCAATGAAGTCATCTGTATCGGCTGCCTCTGAATAACTAAAGGCAGGTGCAACTACACGCAACATACCAGACTCATCTTCGTTGACCGAACATAGCCCTTCGATGACTCCTGGCAGCACTCTGCTCTCCCCAAAGTTTAGCGACGCCTCTTGAATCTGCAATTGTGTAATAGTGCTTGCCATCTGGAAACTACGTCCGTGCTGCAGTTCGGCATTGTTGATCAGGTGGACAGCTTTTGCCCCGGCATAAACTATTTCGCTACCGCCCAAAAGCGCCAGCTGTGAGCCAATTCGCGTTTCTCCAGCAAGATCAATGCTGACAAGCTGGGTATATACCGTTTCGCGATATTCGATGTCGCCTACAATGCGGATATTATCTGCCAGAGTAAAAATTGTACCTTCAGGACCTATGCTATGAGGAACGAAGGTTTCAAGTGTTTCAAGGGCTATACTGTCAAGATCAAGCACTGCGTGATCTGTAGCGATAGTGAGCACTGAGCTCTTTACTCGTGAACCAGAATATATTCCGGTGATAGAGTAGCTACTTACCAGTTCAGGGCTCGAGGGCGTTGCGAGGTCAAATATTTGAACGCCTGTAAAGGGGGCAATATCGTATGGGACCTCTTGTCCGAAAGTACTAATTGCTATAAGGCGACCGTCCACAAGAAAAGTGGCAGTAAAGCGCTTTACTGATGCGACCGTCTCTGCGTTCTCTGCATTAAGTCCTGCCATTGGATGTTCGCCTGGCCGAATCAGGGCAACGGGATCTGTGATTTCCTCATCGTTAAACTCAAAAATATAGAGTGCTTCTTGCGACTGAACAATAAGGTATTCGTTCTCCCCCGAGGTAACACTTTGGAAGTAGTGAGGATTCTGGGCGCCTTCTGCCGCGAGGCGCATCAAAGCAGGCGGCGAGAATCCCATCGACACACTGTGCATACCGGTAAACAGTTCCTCTTCGTCAAAATAGAGTAGTTCTTCATCAAGATATTCATCATCTTCATAGGGGAGGTAGTCATCTTCATCAAGATATTCTTCGTCCTCGCTGTCAGCAGGATGCTCTATGTCTTCGGCAGGCTGTTCTTCCTCAAGAAGTTCTTCCTCAGGCATGTACGTCTCTTCTTCGACAAGCGGATCGCGCTCATCGATATCGTCAGCCTCTAACAGGGCAAGGTCTTCAAGTAAGGCCTGGTACTCTGCGAATAAGTCAGGATCATCAGTAAGGCTTTCGAGTAGACTGCTTTCATCGAAAACAAAGTCATCTTCTGCGGGCTCTTCAGAAGACGATTCTTCGTCGACGAGGCCTTCATCTTCTGTCAGGAGGTCCTCATTAAAGAATTCATAATCCTCGTCCTCTTCAAAAAGAGTTTCGTCATCTGCATCGTCTGCTTCTGGCAGACTAGGATCTTCATGCGTACGCACGCGTGCTTGCGCAAACACTTCAAAGATTTCCTCATAGCTTTCGGGGGTTCGCAGTTCAAGGGATGCTGTGTCAAGTTCTGCATCAGGCAAAAACCACAGCACAAGCAGGGCTATTACAGCGAATACAGCAGTGGCAGCAAGAAAGGCAAACAGTCGATTCCTGCGCTCTTTAACGTAGCTTTGATATTGCGCCACTTCACTCATGTCTGCAATGATACACTTTATTGCAAGATGATTACAACGGTGGTAGTAAGCCGTCACGAAAAATCCCGCCCAATGAAACGATCCTCTGAAAAGGAGTTCTGTGCATGACCCTCATAATTGATGGAAATTTACCTGCTTCTAAGGTTCGTGAAAAGGCGGCAGAGGATGTCCAACAACTCAAAGCTCAGGCTGGAGTGCAGGCTGGCTTGGCAGTGGTATTAGTCGGTGATGATCCAGCTTCAGCCGTTTATGTGCGCAAAAAGGAACAGGATTGCAAGGAAGTTGGGATTCGCACCTTTGATTCGCGTCTACCTGAAGACACAAGTCAGGCAGAACTTTTAGAGCTAATTGATCGCTTAAATGCTGACCCAGACGTGCATGGCATTTTAGTACAGCTGCCCCTTCCGTCGCATATTAACGAGGACACTGCAATTGATCGTATTGCTCCTGAAAAAGACGTAGATGGTTTTACAGCTGCGAGCCTTGGACGCCTTCTCCGAGGTCAAGAGGGCTTACGTGCCTGCACGCCTCTAGGCATCATGCGTCTATTTGACTTCTACAATGTTGACATCGAAGGCAAGCACGCAGTAGTTGTTGGACGTTCGACAATAGTGGGAAAACCTCAATCGTTGCTACTGCTGGAGAAGAATGCCACGGTTACTATCTGTCATTCACGTACAAAAGATCTTGCCGCAATGTGTCAGCAGGCAGACATCTTAGTTGCGGCAGTTGGACGCGCTAAACTTATAGGGGCAGAACATGTTAAGCCAGGTGCTGTGGTCATTGATGTTGGGATCAATCGCAGTGATGATGGCCTAGTGGGTGATGTCGATTTTGACGCTGTGCAATCTATAGCGTCTGCTATTACCCCTGTTCCTGGCGGGGTAGGACCTATGACGCGCGCTATGCTTATTGAAAATACCGTCAAGAGTGCTCAGAGTGTACTAGGTGTTTAGTCTCTGCGCTGATGTGCAAACAAGAAATGCTCAGGTATTGGAATAAGATCCGCTTTCTTATTCACAAATCAGCACAAATCTTGAATGCTTAGAGCACCCTCAAGAATCCTCTGGTACATTTATTTAAATGAAACATTTAGCTTTACATACCTGTTGTGCGCCCTGTCTGATGGGTGTTTATCCTGTTATAGCGGAGGAGTTCGACCAGGTCACAGCAGTTTTTTACAATCCCAATATTGCACCAGAAGATGAATATCGCCGCAGGCGAGATACTTGTGCAGAATATGCCGCAGCCCAGGGAATAGATTTTTTTGAAATCTGCCCTTTGGACGACGCGCGGATGGGCAGCAGACAGATAGGTGATCAGGGATTGGCTCGGTGCAGTGCATGCTACCAGTTGCGCCTAGGGCGTGTTGCTGCGTGGGCGATTGAGCATGACTGCGATGCCTTTGCTACAACACTTAGCATCAGTCCTTGGCAAAATCTAGAAGCGATCAACCGGGTAGGAGAGGACACGCAGAAAGCTTTTGGCAGGCTGCATTTTGCTAAGCGTGACTTTCGCGCCTATTATAGAGAAGCCCAAAAGATGGCTCGAAGTCTCGGAGTCTATCGTCAAAATTACTGCGGTTGCCTGCCCAGCAAGACAGAGGCAGATGAACAGCGAGCCGCAAAACGAAACATAAGGAAGTAAATGAGTAAGCACACATTGCGTACTGAAGATTTCGACTACTACTTGCCAGAAAGTCAGATTGCACAGACTCCTCAAGAGCCGCGGGATACCTGCAAGATGCTTGTCATGCACAGAGGTGAGCACAGACTTGAACACCGCCATTTTTATGACATCATTGACTATCTTGAAGCAGGGGATTTGCTGGTAGTAAACGATACGCGCGTCCTTCCGGCAAGACTTTTTGGTAGACGGACAGACACAGGTGGCGCAGTAGAAGTCCTGCTGCTTAAGGAGCTCGATAAAACTACTGATACCTGGGAATGCCTTGCAAAGCCAGGCAAGCGTATGCGCATTGGCGCAGAGCTTGAATTTTTTGGCACAAAGGCTGCGAAGGATGATATGTCACCGGATTCGGCCGTATTAAGTGCCAAGGTTGTTGCTGTGGGTGATGATGGCATTCGCCATATTAGCTTCACTGCTGCAAATGGTGACTTTCAAGCGGCAATTCATGCGATCGGCAGCCTTCCTTTGCCGCCTTATATTAAGGACTATGCAGGCGATCAAGGATTATATCAGACGGTATATGCAGGCAATGATGAGCACAGTGCTGCTGCCCCCACTGCTGGACTACATTTCACCCCAGAATTGCTTGAGCGAATTCAAGAAAAGGGAGTAGCTATAGCGCGCGTTCGCCTTGATGTGGGGCTTGATACTTTTCGCCCAGTAAGCGAAGATGACCCTTCGCAGCATCACATTCATACAGAATATTTCCATGTTTCTCAAGATGCGGCAGATGCAGTCAACGCCGTGCATGCAGCAGGCAAGCGTGTTATTGCTGTGGGAACTACCGTGGTTCGTGCGCTTGAATCTGCAGCGGCACTAACAGGGAGCTCTACTATTGCCGAGCAGGGCGCCCCTACATCGCTCTACATTTTGCCGGGATTTGAGTTTCAGGTAGTGGACGCACTCATCACTAATTTTCACGTTCCGAAATCTACCCTTGTGATGATGATTTCGGCTTTTGCG
>Ga0123355_10019632_pt1 | contig 10766 bp, 6 predicted proteins | sample TergutEmb28metaG_3_FD_89872 | JGI IMG/M metagenome (GOLD analysis project Ga0123355, IMG submission 89872) | Embiratermes neotenicus P1 segment gut microbial communities from Petit-Saut dam, French Guiana - Emb289 P1 | ecosystem: Host-associated > Arthropoda: Insects > Digestive system > Gut ...
CGTGCGGCCGAAGCCGGCCGAACCGCCTCATCCGACTTGCGCCCGCATGATCGCCGAGCGGCGCATTTCGTAACGTCCTTCAACCCCCTGGTCGGAGTGCCGTGTAGGATGCCATACGTCACAGCTGCGCTGGACACCGAAAGGCACGCAGCGACATGTTGAACGGATTGCGCACGCTGTTGGCGTTCAGTTCGAATTCCGCCTTGCCGCCGGTGCCGCTGAACACGACGCGGAACTTGTCGGGCTGACCGGTCGGCGTCAGATGCCCGGCCTCCAGAAGGCGCAACAGCGACCAGGTGTCGTCGTTCTCGGTGACCGCCTCCGGTCCGCCGCCCGCCGGTGTCATTGTCAACCGCACCAGCGTGTTCGCGTTCTTGCCGGGCCACTGCATCATCATAGGCTGGATGGGGCCATGCGCGTAGGTCAGCGTCTGACCGGCGATTTCAACGCTGACTTGCGCCAGACCCGGATCGAGTGACACCGGCACGAGCTGGAACTGCACCGCCGGTTGCGCGCCGCTCGAGAACAGCGCCTGGCGGATTTCGTCCGCGCGTTCGAACTCGGGGAGCACGCCGGGCGACAGACCAAGCTTCGTATGATCGGCCGACTGCCATTGCCACGGCCGCGACGTGGTATCCACGAGAGGCTTGAGGTACTGATCGAAGAACTTTGCCATCAAGCCGTCCGGTCCGAGCAGGTGGACGAAGTCGCCGATCGGCACGTCCTCTGAACTGCCGGCGACGAACGGATAACGGTTGAACGCCGCCTGGCAGAGCGGTAGCACCTGTGACTTCCAGGCATCCTGCAGCTTGGTGCTGGCTCCACTCGCAGCCACATGTGAACTCGACTGCGACACGGTCTGCAGCATGGCTCCGACAGGTTTTGGTACGCCTTGTGCGATCTGCTGCAGTTGCGCCGCGGCCGCTTCCGACCCACCGCCTCCGCCGCCAAGCTGTTGCAACAGCGAGGCACCCTGGTCCGGTGCATTGGCGGCACCGAGCATGCCCTCGTAAACCTTCTGGATTTCCTTGATGGCGCCATCGAGGCTCGGCGCGCTTGGCTGCTTGCCTTGGACGAAATCTCGCAGGCTGGCGAAATGCTCATCGACACGGACTGCCGGATCGTTCGGCTTACCCTTGCTGTTGAGGCCATAGGCGGCGCCGAGGATGCCAATGATTTCGTTTTGCTCGTAATTCAGGTTCAGGTGCGTTGCCTTGGTGGCGAAGTCCTGGACCTTTTCGCCCAGCACGGCCTTCTTCTCTGCCTGTTTCTCGCCGCCTGCGGGATGCGTGAGCTCGGTCTCCTCGGCAATCTCTTCCAGCAAGTCACGTAACGGCGACTCGGGTGCCGACAGCAGATAAAGCTCGTCAAGTCCCTCCTTCATGTTGCCGAAGGGCTTCAGCGCGACGTTGGCCAGGAGAGCATCCCAGCGCCGCGTATAGTCGTCGAAGTACTCGCCCAGAATGGCACGGTGCAGCTCGTTCCTCTCGGCCAGCGACTTGGCGGCGCTGACTTCCGGCCGACCGAGCACCCAGCTGGCCGCGGCGGCATTCTCCGTGGCCGCCGGCAACAAGGGCAGGAAGACCTGGTGATACCCCTCCCACGTGAAGATCCCCGAGATGCCGCTGCTCAGCGGCTTGCCGTCACGCAGCGTGAACACGCGTTCGCCGGCGGGCCCCGCATGCTCCGCCACCGACCAGTCCGGCAATGCCTGCACCGGCGCGCTGCGAATCATCTGGTTATAGATGTATTGGGCGAGCGGCTCGCGGGTCAGGATGGCACGCACCTGCGCGACCAGAGGCCCGCTGAGCGCGACCTTCTGCAGCGGGGACTGCAGCAGCGCCTTCACATGCCCGGCAAGTTGTTCGCGCTTCGTCGCGTCGTCGTCGCCGGGAAAGTTCGCGGCAAAGTCGGCATCGGTCCATTGCGCGATGAGCTGGCGATCGAGCGGCCCCTCGCGCCCGAGCATCAGGTAGACTTTCAATGCCTCGTAGAGGAAGTCAGGCTGGTCCATGTGCTGCTGCATCTGCATTTCCAGACGCGACAGCAGGCGCGGCAGCAGTAGTCCGTTCAGCGCTCGGTGATAGGCGTCGTCCGCGCTGCTGTTGAGCTTGCGGCCCTGGTAGAGGCCAAAGGTTGCCGAAATCGGCGTCGGCTTGGGCCTGTCGCCGTCGCCGTCGGCCATCTCGCGCAGCGTGCCGAGCGGCGGCAGGATCGCCGCGAGATCGGTGTCCTGCGATCCGCGTTGCGCGAGCGCCGCGTATTGGGTGTTGTACTGGGCAGCCCGTGCGTGATCCTCGGCAATCATCGCACGGTTTCTGAACCAGCTCACGGTCCAGAGCGTCGTCAGCGTGACCAGCACCAGGGCGCAGCTGGCATAGGCGCTGATATACCGCCAGCGCTGCCGCCGCTCGACCTTGGGATCGCGGCCGACCAGACCGGCCTCGCCAAACACCACCTCGCGGATCAGGCGAGACAGGAAATAGCTGCGTCCGGTGCCACTGAACGCACTCACCGCCTGCCGGGCCAGGCCGAACTGTCCGGCCATCGCGCCGAGCAGGCGATCGATCGGCGTGCCGTCCTGCGTGCCGGACGTGAGATAGAGACCGCGCAGCAGCGGCCGCGCCTCCAGCCTGCTCGGGCGGAACGCTTCGGTGAGGAAATCGTTGGCGATGTCGCGCAATGAGGCGATCTGCTGTGGAAACCCATAAATCAACCGCCGGCGATGCAGGTCCGGTTCCTGATGCAGGCGCTCCAGCATACGGTCATTCAGCCGGTCCATGAGCTGGTCGAACTCACGGCCGAACTCGGCGACTGCGCCACCTTCGGTTTTGCCGGCATCCAGCGGGAAGGTTGTACCCCAGACCTGTGCACGTTCCTCGCGGCCGAGGTTGTCGAAGAACTCAACAAAGCCGGCAATCAGGTCGGCCTTGGTGAACAGGACATAGACCGGGACGCGTAGGCCGAGTTCGTCGGACAGTTCGCGTACCCGCTTGCGAACGGCACGCGCATGCGCGTGCCGTTCCGCCTCCGGCAGCAGCGCGAGATCGGAGAGGCTGATCGTCACCAGTACACCGTTCAGCGGCTGGCGGGAGCGATACTTCTTCAGCAGCTTGAGGAAGCCGAGCCAGGCGGCAGAATCGACCTCGGCGTTGGAATCCTGGGTGGTGTAGCGCCCGGCCGTGTCGATCAGCACCGCCTCGTCGGTGAACCACCAATCGCAGTTGCGCGTTCCGCCAACGCCTTGCACGGCCTTTGGTCCGTGCTCGTCGGCCAGCGGAAAGTGCAGGCCGCAGTTGACCAGCGCGGTGGTTTTGCCGGCGCCGGGCGGGCCAATGAACATGTACCAGGGCAATTGGTACAGATGCCGCCGCGAACGCCCGCCGAGTTTGGCGTGCTTCAGTGCGTGCAACGCTTCCTTCAGCCGTTCGCTCAGCAGTGCCACTTCCTCGGCGGAGGCGGCGGCGGCGGGGTCAGCCTCGGCCTCCTTGGTGACGCCCTCCTCCAACTCCTTCTCTTTCTTCCGCTCACGCCGCTCCTGAACCAGGATGAAGATCAGCCACAGCATGAAGATCACGATGATGGCGATGATGCGGGCGAACGTGCTCGTCAGCGGATGCAGCGAGCCGAGGCCGAGCAACGGGCCGAAAAACCAGACCACGATCGCGAGCACGCACGCGACCATCAGGGCTTCCACCCATTCCTTCTGGAAGAAGTTGCTTATGGTTCGTATCATAGCGGGCTCGCAGTCTTCATCAGGATGACCTCGGTGCGGCGATTCTGTTCGCGCCCCTGCGGCGTGATGTTGCTGGCAATCGGGTTGGTGTCGCCCTTACCGACGGCACGCACCCGTTTGGGGTCGGCGAGTTTGGCTGCGATAACCCGGGCAACCGCGTCGGCGCGGGCCTGCGACAATTGCCAGTTGGACGGGAACTGAACCGTGTGGATCCTCTGGTTGTCGGTGAAGCCGTCGACCACCACGTCACCTTTTCTGGCCTGTAATGCGGTGCCGATGCGTTGCAGCAACGACAACGAGCCGCTGCTGAGCACGGCGGAGCCGGAGGCGAACATGTTGCGGTTGATCAGTCGCACGGTGATTGTCTGCGGGTCCTCAAATACCTTCACCAGGCCTTCCCGGATCTCGGGAGCCAGGAACCTCTCAAATTGTGGCGCGGCTGGACCGGCGGCGGCCGTCATGTTCGGCGCCGCGGGAGGCGGCGGCACCGGCGCTGCCCGCGGCACGCTCACGAGGCCATGCGGCGGCAGCGCCGCGAGTTCGTTGAATCCCACGTCTGAAGCGGTGGCCAGCGTGAAGTTGAAGCCGAGATAGATCAGGCAGGCAGCGGCGAGCGTGCTCGCCGCGAGCATCCAGATCGACACGCGCTGCGCCAACGGCGTATAGCCGGTCTCCAAACCGCGCCAGTGCGGCGACAGCTCGCGTTCGAAATCGCCGCGGCGCTGACGCAAGGTGCGATAGAGCGAGTCGCGCAGCTCCGTCAGCGCGGCGATGCCGCGCGGCATGACGCGATAGCGGCCCTCGAAACCGAGCGATATGCAGAGATACATGAGCTCAATCACCGCGCCATGGCGGGCAAGGTCCTTCTCCATGTCTTGAAGGATATCGAAGAAGCGTTCGCCGCCGCTGACCTCGTTATGGAAGATGCTGGTCAGGCTCTGTGCCGCCCACGCACTGGTGCTGCCCCAGGGCGTGCTCAGCACCAGATCGTCGATGGTGGCACATAGCGCATAGCGGGCGGCGCGCAGACTGCGAGTGTCGAGCCCGGTAGCGAGCGCGCGTTTCTCGAAGTCGCGCACCGCCTCGATCATGCCGCGGCGCAATTGTTCCGGATCGGGATGGCGGCTGCGGCCGGCGCCGATGCGGATCGCCGCAGCGAGCAACGGCGCGGCGGCGGCGATCAGCGTGTTGGCGCCGATCGAGGGAACGCTGCCAGCCGTCGGCGGTGCAGCGGGATGGGGTGGCGGCGCGGCGGCCGTGCCGCTGTGTCCGCCGGGACGCGGCCGGACGATCGTGACTTCGGTATCCGCGGGCTCGGCGAACGGATCATCGTTCATCGTCGGCTCACCCCCTGATCGCCCAGCATTCTATTTCCAGCCCCGGCACATCCCCGGTGACATGGATGGCAATGCCGCCCGAGCGCGCGAGTGCTGCCCAGTACGGACTGCTGCGGTCGAGTTCGAAATAGGTCGTGCCGGCGTAGTACGGCAGTTGTCGCGGCGCGACCGGCAGGGCGCTGACGGAGATGCCCGGCAGGGCGACATTGATCAGCTCGCGGATTTGTTCGACCGGGCCGATCTTCACCTGGTTGGGAAAGCTGCGCCGCAATGTGTCGGCCGGCATCTGCGCTTTGACCGCCAGTACCCAGGTGGCGTTGCCGACCAGTGTGCGGTCGACCATCGGACCGACACGAATGCCGAACCGCCGCTCTTGCAGCGGAATCGGGATGGCATTCTGTTCCAGCACGGCGGAGAGTGACTGACGCAGTGCCGCCATCACCGGGCGGTAGGTCGCTTGCAGATCGTCATGCCTGTATGGATCGAACGTCACTGGTCGCTTGCGGCTCTCGGTGAACGTGGCGAGTTCGCCTGCCAAGCTGACGCAGATCCGGTACAGGTTTTCCGGATGCAACTGGTTCACCGTCGCCGCGAGGTGGGTGAACAGCGGCTCGTAGCGGTTGCAAAGCTGCAGCATCAGGTAATCGGCGATCTCGGCCGCGCCGCGCGTCGCGGTCTCCGACACGCGGCCAGCCAGCGCCGCGGCGCGGTGATGCAGCAAGCCCTGCAGCTGCGTAACAAACCCCGCCAGCGCAGGCGAGGCACTGCTCAGCAGGAGCGGCGGGATGAAGGACTCATCCAACTGAACCGTCTTGTCGGAGCGGACCTCGGCAATGCGCGCCAGCGCGATACCGGTGAAGCCCTCGCGCGCCTCGCCTTCCAGGGCGTAGCGAAGCCGCAATTTGCCAACCGGCAGAACGGCGGAGTTCGGAACGCCTGCATTGGTGTCGGCCGCCTCGTGCTCATGGATCGAAAAGCGTGCAACCGTCTCGATCCGATCAGGTGGTGCAGCCTCGGCGCTGCCGGGCTGGCGGGTCGGCAGGATCAGATAGATGGCGCCGTTGCGGGCGATTTCCGGCACGTCGATCGGCTGCGGGTGATCCACGTCGCCCGGGAGGGTGAACGGTGTCCCGTCCGGGAAGATGCCAGCGGCGCTGCGGAGCGCAAATTTGCCCAAGGTGAGGAGGTCGGCATCAAACTCGAGCTGCGTCAGTCCGTACGCGAACGGCCGCAGTCCGGCGGTGCTGCCGCGCACAAGCCGCTCGACATAGCGGTCCTGTTGCTGGAAGTGCTGCGGCTGGAGGAACAGCCCCTCGGTCCAGACGACTTTGTTTTCCCAACCCATGTCAGGGACCAGCCTTCGTTGTTACCTCGTTCCCGGCGAACGTGACGGTGACAGCCATGGTCTTGTGCGCCGGCACAGCCACGCCGGTACGCCACCTGGCCTTCTCGAAGTTCTGGTAGGCGGCGAATATGCCGAGGTCGGTCACCTCGTCTTTCGGCTTGAGCGTTACGGTCCTGGTTTTGCCGGGGGCCAGGATGTAGTCGTCACGTGCAATCAACGTCGTCTTGAGCGCCGTCTTATCGTCATTGAACAGCGGGAAGAACTCGGCATTGTCGAAGGCGTTCGTCGAGTTGAGCTGGTAAACACGGATGGCGATCGGTGCACCTTGGCCACTTGAAGTCGGGTTCACGTCCTTTGTCGCGCTGAGGCTGAGTTTGACCACGGTCGGCGGCGGTGGTGGCGGCGGCGAGCAGCCGCCCAGTGCGGCAAGCATCGTCAGTGCCGCCGTCCCGGCAAACCATCGGCCCATCTCACTCGTCCTCCTTTAAAGCCAGCGCGGTACGCCACCCGATCGGAGCATTGCTAATTTAAGGCCATTTGTGTGCGTCACGGCAGCCGGGTTTTTGTATCGTCTGTATTCTCACGATGTGCTGCAAAACTGCCCGCGTGAACGCTACAGCGTCCCGCCGTCGTGTTATGAGAGAGTTCCGAATCCAAATGTCGTAAGCGTGCTCTCCCGCGCTATTCGCAGGCGCTCGTTGCTCGTCCGAGCGGTGCATTCGCGGCGACGTGTGCCGGAGTTTGCGCGGGTGATGGCGCACTCGAGATTGACCGCGGAATCGAAAAGGGACACCGGTGCGCAGCCGACGCGGCGATTGGAACAAGAAACAACCCATGGCCATGCTCAAAGCTTGCGCACCTGCGCGTCGTACGCGCGGACGAACTCACGGCCGAACACGGATTGGAAATCGCCCTCCGCGTCGTGTGCGATGTCTTTATAGGTCACGCAGAACAATTCCCAGGTGCGTGCCTTGCGGGCCGCCGGCAGCAGGTTGTCCAGCATGCCCGGCATCAGACGCTTCTCGAGCGCGCCCGGCTCGAAGCGCCGCAGCAACGCCATCAGCGCGGCCTGCACACCGGCCATCACCGCGAGCTCATGGCCGCGCACGTCATCGAACGCCTCCTGAGCCGCCGTGACCGGCGGCTGGTAGCCGGGGCGGTCGGGTTGCAGCAGTGCCGCGAGTGCATCCTCGGTGGTGACTGAAAATTTTAAGGCATTGTTGTCCCGCGCCCGCAACATGGTCTGTTCGACCCGAAATTCGTTCTTGATCGCGGCGCGCGAAATCAGCACCTGGCGCAGGCCCTCGACCATGGCGCGGAATACCGCGCCGGCTGAACGCATCGCGGCTTCCGGATCCGCGCCGAGGCTGAGATCGGAGACGCCGGCACCATCAAGGAAGGCGGCGATCAGGCTTGACGCATCGGGTGGCACCGGAGCGACGGCGGGGGCCGCGGCGCTACCCTGAGCCGAGGGCCGGGGCGTGCGGGTAGGCGCGGTTGGAGCGGCCTTGCCGAACGGATCACCCGACGGCTCGCCCGTGTCTGCTGGCGGCGATGCCGCCGGGACGGGTTGCGGCTGTGCGACCGGCCGCGGCGTGGCGGGTCGGTCGCATGGCGCCGGCGCCGGTGTTTCTGCCGGCGGTGTGTCGCCCAAGAGGGCGTCGATGCCGTCGATGGCGGAGAGCGGCGTCGGCACAGGCTGCTGCCCGACCGGTACAGCGGGCGGCGCCGGATGCCGCGCCTGGCTGGGACGCGGCACCGGATGCGCCGGCATCCCGTCGGGCGGCGTGTCGCCCAGCAAGGCGTCGATGTCGAGGTCCTCGAAATTCGTCACGGGCACCGGTCGGCGGACAGCGAACGCGTGCACGGGTGCGTCCGCGTTGTCTGGTTGCGATGGCCCCCGCCAGTGCGCGGACGGCGTCACGCCGCGGAAAAGGTCTGCGTCGGGATCATAGTGCGGCGCACGGTTTGCCTCATCGGCAAGATCGAACGGGTCGTTGGCGCGCAACACGCCGGGTGGCGGCGCGGCGATCGGATGCATAAAACCGGCCGGTGGCGGCGCATCGAACGGATCGTCGGCGAGCGGATCAGGGGTCACGTCGCCCGGGTCCGCGAGCGGCTCACCGCGCGGCGCCGCACCGGGCGCCAGGGGCGCATGGCCAGCCGCTTCGCTGACAGTGATCGTATAATCCCCGACGCCGATCGCATCGCCGTCGGTCAGTTCGATCTGGCCGTTGCGCGGTACCCGTTCGGATGCACCGTTGATAAAGACGCCATTGGTACTGACGTCGGTGAGGATATAGCGGCCGTCGGCCGCGACGATCATGCAGTGCGTCTTCGACAGGTGCCGGTCGGGGTCCGGTAAGACCCAGTCATTGCCGGGCGCGCGGCCGATAGATAGAGTTCCATGGCGTAGCGTGCGTCTGTCAAGGTCGCCCGAACCGCGTGGTCCGGTCAGCGTCAGGATCATCGGCATGCGAGGCAACCTGAATTGGTCTGAATTTGCCCGGACGCGGTAGCGCCGGCGCCGGCGAACACTGATGTGGGGAAGGGCATGGCGGACATTACGCTGGCCGAATGCAACGGACAGGCCTGGTTGGTAGGCGGCGAAGCGCATCTGCACGATTTGCTAGCCAACACTCTGCCTCCGGAGATCGGCATCGAACTGGTGCCATGCGAACGCCCCGAGGATGTTCACAGTCTTTGGGTGCAACTTTGCGGTCCGCGGCCATTGAACGCTCTGCCGTGGCAGATCCACCCTGCCATCGTCGCCCGCATTCGTCGGAGCTCGCCCGACTTCGCTGTGTATTTCGCGCAGTGGTCGGCGATGCTGGACAACGACGCGCTGAGCGTGATCAACGCCGCGGCGATACAGGCGAACCGGAACCCGGAGGCACCGGTAATCGTGGCCGAATACCTGGATCCCGCGGGGCCGCAGGCCATCGCCGATTTGTCTCGGTTGCGGGCACAGCTGATCGAGGACAAACTCGCTGAGAGCAGCGTCGACCGACGCCGCGTCACGCGCGAGAAGCGCAAGGTGAGCGACGTACCAGGGATGACACAGGAGAGCCAGCGGGTGGACATCGTCGTCCGGCCGACGTGAGGCGTTCGCGAGCGGCCCTCTGTTTCGGTGCGCGCGCAACGTCATGGTTGGGCCCAGTTGTTCGTGAAAAGACTCGAAATGCACCGAAGGGTGATAACTCTGGTTGCGTTCCGATCCATCTGACCGACGCGTTTGGGTTGTGCGGTTAGCTTTGTGCTGCAAATTGATGCGCTGCATAAACCTGCGGGTCTGTCCGCACGAAGCCGCCAGCAGAATCTGCCACGAATACGGCGTGATCTGATCGCCAATCCAGGCCATCCGCCGCTGACAGTGATGCGCACGCTTGATTGGCGTTTCATCGAACAGCGATCCGCGATGTGAAGGATCTTGCATGCAATCACGACCTCGGCCTTAAAATCACAGACGGCATTTCCGAAGCGGTGGAATGTTGATTCTAAGTCATGGCCGACAGTCCCTGATAGCGCGCGCCATGAGATAACGAGATTTGGGTGACCGATCGTCGCGCCACGTGCCCAAGGGGCCTCCTGGTGTTTCGCGGGTGGATGAGCGATGGGTCTTGAACGGCTTCGCCGGACGACTGCGGATCGGCTCTCCCTGGGCCGACATCGGGGAACGCCCCGGCCTTTACACGACCTGCTGCACCCGCCTCGTCCCGTGGCCCAGGCCCGCAGCTGCGGACCGTATCTTTACGGCTGTCCCGCGCGCTCGTGAGCGCGGCCTGCAAGCGCTCGACAGCGGCTCGATGCGCGTCCAGTCGTACGCTGGCAACGGTAAAGCGGGCATCCGGGATCTTTTGGGTCGGCAACATCAAGAACCTTCGCTCCCCGGGCTTCCTCATTCGCCATTGCCAGCGACCATAACGCGTGTCGGTATCGTGAGAATGTCGGAGGCCGTCGATTGGGTATCGTCTGTATCGTCGGCGCCGCATGCGCATCCAACTGTTTCCGAGAGAAGGTCATGCACGGTCGAGCCAGTCCGCGGTGCGCATCGGAATGGGATCGCGGGACGCGACGGCGCAGCGCCCGGCATGTGTTACCGCCTGGCGTTCAGGCCCCGCAACCAATCGCGCGGTAAGCGCGCTCCGCAGGCCGGCGCTCTCTCGTTGGCCCACCGTTATCGCAGCCCTGCAAAGCAACGTTTGGCCTGTGGCAACGTGACGTCGGGAGCGCGATCTTGCGCGAGCGGGCGGCTTGGGCGCGCGTCGGCCCTGGATAAGCCCGATCGACGAAGCCAGGGTAGTGGTCTCGTTGGCCGCGTCCTGGCTGGCGGCGGCCGGCATCCGAA
>Ga0123355_10019633_pt1 | contig 10765 bp, 3 predicted proteins | sample TergutEmb28metaG_3_FD_89872 | JGI IMG/M metagenome (GOLD analysis project Ga0123355, IMG submission 89872) | Embiratermes neotenicus P1 segment gut microbial communities from Petit-Saut dam, French Guiana - Emb289 P1 | ecosystem: Host-associated > Arthropoda: Insects > Digestive system > Gut ...
GCACAATCACACACGGCGGGGACGACCATGACCAGGGGGTGGGACTTATTTTTTTAAAAAAATGAAGAAAAGAGGGGGGGGGGGGGGGGGGGAGACTGACTTAATCTAGCAGACCGTTATTTACAGACAATAAGTTACGCTAAAAGTACGGTTTAATGACAAGTAAGTAGGCCATACTAAACACGGTCAAACACAAAGAATGATTCGTTTACTGTGTGCTGTCTTAAAAGTGATGAGTGATAGTTTGTAAACATTTTCTCTGTTAAAAAAGGTGTCATACTACGTTCTGTAGACCTGTTATGTTAGGTTTGTTAGGTTGTATTGTTATTTAGACAATAAGTTACGCTAAAAGTACGGTCTAATGACAAGTAAGTAGGCCATACTAAACACGGCCAAACACAAAGGATGATTCGTTTACTGTGTGCTGTCTTAAATGTGATGAGTTACAGTTTGTAAACATTTTCTCTGTTAATAAAGGTATCATATTACGTTCTGTAGATCTGTTATGTTAAGTTTGTTAAGTTGTATTTCTGAAACTATTCAGGTGACCGTGGGCCTCAAATACTCTCCTCGAGGGAAGCATATTGGTCAGCCCTGACCTACAAGATCGTAACTTGAAAGCACATCGCCTTAAAAACCCAAGACATTCACCCCTACGTATAAGTAATGTATTCTAGCAACTCCCAGTAAAGGTAAAGATAAAGTTGTTCCTGTGTTGAACTAAGCACTACGCCATGATAGCATAAGAATATTGTGCATACATATAACACAACTCGAATGCGTTACCCACAGGTAAATAGCTTCCATTACCCACTGGACAGGAGGCTGGGTGGGCCCCACGGTCTGTAACGTTTGGAGAACACACAAATCAGTTACCACTACCACGAATCCAGCCCCCATTCCGCGGCCGCACACAGCATATCTTATTCGCTGCAGCCCATTGACTATTTTCTCGGTCATCTGGCGGAGACTGAAGGAAGTGCATGACTGCACACAATGAAAAAATTGGTCTCAAGAATAAGTAAGTCAGAATTCAAAGCAGACAGTGTCTCTGGAGAAACGAAGAGCACTCAGCTAGCCTACAACTTCCAAGCCTGTTATGCAACCCACGTTTCCTTAGCCAAATGAATCTACTCCACATCTACTCAACCCGCTTCTCTGAGATTCATTTTAACACAATCCTCACAGCTGCCCCGACGTCTTCTAAATATTCTCTTCAGACTTTCCATCCAACATTACGCACAAATTTCTCATCTCTTCCGTGCCTGCTACATGGCTCGCCTAACTCATCCTTCGTGATTTGATCATGTTAACAAATTAGGAAGCACGTCCTTACGCGACTTTCTCAACCCTCTCCGACTTTCTCAGTGTGGGTTCCTAATGTTCGTCTAAACATTCGGTTCTCAGACATCTACAATGCCAGAGTCTTCTCTTATGGCAGATGCCCAACTTTCACGTCCACACAAAACAACGTGAAAAATTTATAATTTAATATAGAAACAAAAATACAAAGGAGTATGAACTAAACACTAGCAGGCACTTCCTGACTATCATTTGTTCTTAATTTCTTCCTGAAATGACTTCTAATTTGTTACTTTTTAGTTCTGTGAAAGGACATAACTGTATACACATCGAACACTCTGCTAAGTATGCTTGGCACTCTAGCAACCGAGCAGTGTAATGAAATTCATTATCATCACGACACGAAACTCTAAATAACTTCAAAACACAAACAGTACCAGATACTCAAGTTCTTATATCATATGCACATAACCTACAGCAGGAGCGCTTAACCATTTTTGTGCCACGAACCCTTTTGAGAGTCTGGGGAAACCCAGAGACCCCTTCTCAGAAAAATGTATTTAAATGCACAAAACAAAACCCATTGATTTAGAATCTATATCTATGTATTACAAACTACATTATAATTTTCTTTACAAAGGAAACCAATTATGCTTAAATACAGCTTTCAAAATATTAAAAAATAACAAATCTGTAATATGTTCATATATGGGCGTCTTTATTAATCCAATAAAACAAGGAAATTAATACATTTAAAAGACAGACAAGTTTAAATTGATTTTTTCACATCAGTGCCAAGGAAAATGTACAGCGTGATTCAAAAAGATGGACTCAATTTCGTACATCTATATTTCCTGAACTATACATGGTATGTGAATGATCTACATAACATTTGAAAGAGAAGGTCCTAACTTTTCAAATACCACCGCTAGAGCCCTCGCCTAGCGCACAGCCGTGCAGCAGCGTCAGTTGAGAGCAAAATGGCTACTATGCAGCACAAGATTTTTTTGCGTTCGTGAGTTCATTAAAACTGAGTCGACGACTGCTGTGCAGTATGCGTTTCGTCTTCGTTTCAACATTCAACCTCCAACGAGGAAGAACATTTGTCGTTGAAATCACCAATCTGAGCAAATAGCCTGTCTGTGTACAACTGAGTCCATCGTTTTGAATCACGCTGTTTTCTGGTTCCCTTTCTTAGGCCATAATAATTTTAGATGGTGAGATTTATTGATGTTCACTATTTTTGGAGCCTAGAGGCCATAAATTACCTTGTTGCCTACATTCATTATGGAATGAAAATCTAAAGTGCAGTTAGAGGTTAGTGAAAATGAAGTCGTAATTTTTTTCTCAACAGTTCACGGACCCTTGAAAGCTATCCACGGACCCCCAAGGGGTTGATGGACCCCAGGTTAAGAACAGCTGCCCTACAGCCTGTTCACCGAGAGTCTGATGCGATGTGGAGTCTACTGCAGCAGCAAAGTATACACAAAGATTCTGAATTAAAAAGGACCGAATATTATACCGACTTGTGTGTACGTCGGCTATTATTACACACGGTGTACAGTGAACCAAGCACGACAAACACGGCTATAATTCAAGATGATTACAGGCAAGCAAGGCAGAAGCATAACCTCGGACGCTCAAAGTCAAGATCGGTTCTTAGATGTAGCATGATTCCCACGCCTTGATCAAGGTAACGTACCGTAGTACAGACAAGTCAAAACACAAGTCATGAAAGGGGAATATTAGATAATGACAGAGGGGGAAATACCTACGTTTAGTCACAACATAAGACAAAGAGAACGACCGTGGAGTGAGAAAGGGCAGCGGACTTACGAAAGGCTAAAGACCTTATATCAAAATACAAATAAATTTAATATTTAACACACAACAGAGTATGTGCTTCGGTGACGATACACAAGCACACGAGACAATCCTGCAGAGCGCCACATCATATCAATAATAGCCTATAGTGGGACACGGACCATTTTCTGAGGCATATTTTATGTACAAGACGCTAATGTACTAGTGGTTAGCGTACCAACCTTAGTATTAAATGGGTCTTGGGTTCGGCCCTAACAGTCGACACAAACCTTAAACTAACCAATACAAATCTGTCTCGAAGCACTGTGCGGAAGGCCATATTAAAATAGTTCAGTTAAACAAGATATTGGTATTGGCTGATTAACACAAAAAATAAGACCGTTAAAACTGAGATACTTAGCCAGTTTTATAAGAAACCAGTTTGTCTGCAGTTAATATTGCGTCGAAGTGCGGAACACTGATTTTGAAAATGTTGGTAAGGTGGGAACCGCTGGTTTTACAGCTGTTATTTACATGAATAAAAGGGGGGCCGGGTTTAAATAAAAAATGCACTTTGTAGCCATTCCTACCATAAAACGTATCAAACACCTTCCAATAGGGAATTCGATTGGGAAGGAAAGTTTAATTCTTGAAGCTACAGAACAGATATCAACGAAATTTGGTACTGTCCAGTGTCTACACTAATCTTATTGAAACAGACAGTACGGTAATGGAAATGTCGGTCGTTGTATTAAAACATAACTTGGGGAGGGGAAACACTAATGCTACAACAATTTATGAACAGAAACACCATCAAAATAGCACAAACCATACAATGCAGTGCAAAACTGCAGGCCACGCAAGTTCAAAATGAGGGTTTCTTAAAATGTAGTTTCGTTTGAAATTTCGAGGAACTGATTATTTAAGTAATTTAAGGGTGGGGAATTAGAGTGCTTCCCTGTTTTGAACGAGGTTTACACGAAAGACTTGAATAAAACTTAATTTCTCTACATTTTAAATTCTGCTTAGTCTAACTGTTTCACTTACAAACAATAATCAATGACAGTCATTTTAATTCCAAGTTAAAGATGATTAAGGCATATTAGGGCGCTGAGAGGAACAAAAATACAAATATAAAAGCTTTCTTAATTGTCACAAAACTTCAATGACGTCTTTATTAACAGCTTTTTACTTTCCCTGCAAGCATTAATTACACACCATAATTTCAAGGGGAAAGCACTTTTCCCTCCGGATGTCTAAGGTTACTGGAGGGGGAAATGGAATGGTAAATAACCCTAGCCACTGGCAAGGGGCAGGTGGATATTAACTCGATTCTCCCCATTGTAATGATACAGCCATACACACACTGTTGTCTACAACAGTGAAGAAATTACAGTCCTTACTTGGACCCCCTTCGTTTAATACATGGCACACGCGGATTAGTCCTAGGCTGAAACTACTCTCTCAATATTTTAATTTTCCCCTCATTCGTACTTGTCTCCTGCTCTTTAATCTGACCTCCATCACTCTCGCACCACTTAATACAAGATACAATAAAGAGGGAGATAGTTTGAGTAGATGTGTTGGTGGTGTTGGAGTATCTTTACAGTATTTGTGTGTGTGTGTGTATATATATATATATACATATATATACATATAATTAACTAGCCTGCGATCTACCACTAACTGATAAGACATCCAAGATAAACAAATTTTGGGGAAGAAATACAAATGGCTTAATGAAATTTTTATGGATACTCAGAAACATATTAAAAAAAAACCCGAAAACGAACGCAGAAAATATTAATGTAGTACAGGAAACTAAAAGGAGGTTTGGTTAACAAAGCTGCAAGTTTTGAAGGTACAACTATTGTAAACGCTGGTTGGGAGATTTGTGATTCTCACCACTTCTTGGCCGGAACGATTTTAAAGGCAAAGAAGTTACGCTCCTCCGAAATGTCGGTAACAGTTTATCAATGATATCCCACAAGACTTAAGTCCCTGCTGTTAAGGTTGTCGTCTGATGACCAGAACTTCTGAACACACGCATCGCCACGCACTTCATTAACGCAATCACACAGACCGAACGGCTCGCAAGGAGCACCTGCTGGGACTGCAACTCAGTTCGGTTCAGGGGAGCACGAATCCAGAACTAGACGTAAGTCTCGTTTCTGTTGAGGTGGAAGGTTGATAAATGTGCGGGTCAGGGAACGTAGTTTGTACCGGCTCAGCATAAAAAAGTGAATGTTGTTAGTACCGCCGTTTCAGATTCAGTTACTACATAGTTACCAACTATAGCGGCATAAAGGACTAATGCGAACTGCAACCGAAACTAAAATTTCGCAAAAGTATCAACACACTGAGTACACAAAACGGATCACACCATATCCCCCCCCCCCCTTTTTAATAAAAATTGCGATGAATTAGCATATTATGGTCTTCCTGTCGCCACTCTTAGTACAGACCGCACAAAGGGTCTGCAGACTATAACTTAATGTTACAAAAGATCACACAAAAACAGAAGGCAAACAAGAGAAACATGACATCCGATATGATATAACAGGGAAATTAAATTTTGCTTATCCGTTACTCTACATTGTGATTCTCCATTAAGTCCCACGCCACACAACGTAATAAAATTAATTTAAATTGAATGTTGTTAACATAACTAATTTTTGACGACAACGTGCATTCTTAACACGTTTCTTATATGACTATAAGACGTGACTTCCAAACCGTTTGACAAGCGTCAATTCAGTCACTAAGTGATGGAATAGCAGCGGGGTGCCGGGCATAACTCCGGACAGAACGTCTCTGGGGTCACCTAGCCCCAGTTTGTTGCTCCAAGACGGAGTTTGAGTTTAATGCTTCGCCCACGTCAACAGCTGACGCTCAAAACGCAGACAGTTTCAACTCTGCGACCCAATCTGTCTTCATAGTCTGATTTTTAGTTTAAGGGGCAAAACAATTTACCATCTCACCTACGGTCGAACTTCCGTGGAATACAGTCAGTCCAGCTACACAAGCTAAGTTATGGTGCTTGAAGTTTGCTTTACACGCGAAGCTGACTAAGCTGCTCATTAACACTCCAGTCACCCAGTAATTAACGAACTTACATTTAAAGACACTTCGGCAACAACTGACTTATCTGTGGAAACACTCGCACGATGTGGGCCTCAAGTGCGCCAACTAGGTACAACTACTGCTGTCAAATGCCGCGTAGACACGAGCCTGTAGGTTGCATAATTTCTGTTTTCCTTCGTACATCTATTTATCCCTCAGTCTTCTGTAAATATACCCAACTGCTGTCGCAAAAGGGAATTGTATGTTTTGAAAATAAGCTCTTCAAATATCAAAATATGTGAAATTGCTCCGAAATAACAGTTGACGTGCATCACCGAAAACTTTATAACCTGAAAACAACGTAACATTTCAGGCACATGGACAACAGAACTCTGAACTGAGCCGGCACTGAATTATTTTTGAGGCTTTTTTTTTTATTTGGAGCAACAGCCCCCCAGTTGGCCAAGGCCTCCTCATTCACGAGGTTTATAGATCACACACAACGACGCACCACAGTCAGTAGGCCTCCTCTGGACGAGTGATCAGCTCGTCGCAGAGACCTCTACCTGACAACACACAACATTCACAACGACAGACATCCATGCCACCGGTGGGATTCGAACCCACAATCTCAGCAAGCGAGCGGCCGTAGACCTACGCCTTAAAACGCGCGGCCACTGGTACCGGCATTTTTGGGGCTTCAGACTCAGTATTTCAAAACAGTTTCGTATTCTCATTGCTAAATTTCAATACGGAAAGTACAGGAACCATTTGTGTTGAGCCACGGTTCATCAGACGGCATTAGAACGCCCAATTTAGAATTAGCTCTGAAACATTGCTGGCCCTATTTAAAGACAGCAACACGACGCATAATAATACCGACATACGTGTAATCATACAAACACCTGCCCCTAGAACGGAATTTGACTATTCAAAGTCGACATTATATTATAATAGGCATAATGCGGAAACTCTAGTAAATATGTAAACGGAGATATGAGTAGCGACGTGGTGCTTTGGCAATTTCAACAACTAATTATGAAGCCTGTGGATACAATCGGCTTATCTAACTGCAAAATATTTCAAATGACTAACAAGAAAAAAAAAACGAAAAATTTAAAGTCCACATTTGTCCAGAATGGTAGTTAATAAAGAAAAGAGTAAAAGCAGAGAAAAACTGGAAATAATAAACAACCTGCGAAACTCTCCAGATTCAATACAAACTACTACACATCGAATGGCAAGCAGCTGAAGGCGTCCACTAAACACTCTACATAAAATAACCAGCGCAGTAGAAGGAAATGAAATTCTTGTTCACATACTACAACGTTCATGTAACATTCAAGTTTCAAGAAGACACAGGCGTTTATGTTGAGGATGCATTTCTGGGCCTAATGCCACACTGTGGCGACAGTTAACTCAGCATTATGTTCGTGGGAAATGGCATTGGCGAGAAAGTATTTATTCGCATACAATTACTACACAGGGCAGGATGTCATAAAACTATACACACATCCACTTCTTCAGCCAACAAACTATGCAGATTCCCACGGGTTACTGACACTGGTGTCCTAGTGACATATTTAGCAGAGAATGAAGAAGCTTCATAATGACCGTCAACAGAATGCTGTGTTCATTTTACAATGTGCCGTCATTGTTTATAGATACAGGCCTATACACGTTTCATCATTACACAAGCCTATACAACATTCACCTGTAATTAATTAGCCGTGTTCTCTACCTCAGATTCCTACACCCACATTTCTCGGAAAGCTCTAAGCGCGATAGATTCAATCCGTCCATTTCATCCCCTCCAAAGAATTACAGAAGTCATTATTTACAGAACAAAGCAATTAGCATATAAATAGCTAAATGAAAGCGAGATCAGGCCAGTCCGTCGTTTAGTATATTAATATCAGCACCGTCTTCGGCAAGCGAATTTCATTAAAGATTATGTTGAGAAAACTTACTAAAATTGGAACTCATGGTAATACCATTCTCGGAAAAATCCATCTGATTGGTGCCTAAAAAAACTGTCGCTTGCTACAAATTTCACCAGTCGAAAATGGGGTTTTAAAAAGTTATAAAATAAAATAATATTAAACCAGGCCGTACTTTCATTCCGTCAACACAACTTTATTACCATTAATAAGTAATCATATCAATGATTTATTATTATTAATAACAGTAATAATGGTGTGGTGACGGAGTAAAAGTACTGCTTATTATCACTGTTGATAACACAAGACTGAACATTTTTTATGTTTTACTGACCGTGCATCTTAATATATTTATCTTAGTAATTAACCAACTTGATGCACAAAATGTTTGTTTTACAATAAGTATATTTCATGCCTCTGCATGTTTCGAGCACCATGTGCTCAACATCAGGAGGTCAAAATTGCATTACACGGCCTCTGGTATCATCACACCTATAGGTGGCCGTCCCGTGCACTTACTGTAAAACAAAAATTTTGTGCATCAAGCTGGTTAATTACTAAGATTAAAAAAAAGACTGACAATGTCCGTATAAACGTAACAATGAGGCGTCACTGCGCGTACATGTCACCATTTTTGCATTTTATCTGTAACTTTTGTCTGAAACATTTACCATTCTAAGAGTAATTCTGCGAGATATCACAAATGTACACAGATATTCACGTAAAGTACCCGTTATTCTTGTCAGATTGTCAACAAACTTGAAAGTTTTCGACAGTTTTTCGAAAAATATTCAAACACGAAATTTCACGAAATTCCGTGCAGTGGGAGCCGGGCTGTTCCATGCGTACGGACGGACAGACAGAAACACAAACGGATGGATATGACGAAGCTAATAGTCGCTTAAAACACTTTATTATCCAACAGATGCACAAATATATAATTCGTAGACACAATTATAATTATTATAAGATATTTAAAAATATTTAAAATTGTTCCAACATGTTTCGGATCACAAGGAATCCATCGTCAGGGAGCTTTATTAAATGCGTGGCTAAAATTACGGTAATGGTTTTATCGTGTCCGTTGACATGGACGTAGTCGGTGTTATGGCAGCATATGGATGGATCCCTTGTGATCCGAAACATGTTGGAGCAATTTTAAATATTTTTAAATATTTTATAATAATTCTAATTGTATCTACGAATTATATATTTGTGCATTTGTTGGATAATAAAGTGTTATAATCGTCATTGATACACGGTACAAACATGAAGATTGTTGATGCTAACAGTCGCTTTTCGCAATTTTGTGAAAGCGCCTAACAACGGGATTCCAGATATGATGACGATACGATGTTTAGTGTTTTATGTTATGTGTATTTATAAATAGAAGACAAATAATGAATAGCTCCTTTATATATGTTATGTGCACTTTATCAAACGATGAACCTTTTAGGGGAAATTAAATAAAACGCACCATAACTATGTGAGAGATACGTTATACAACAATAGTGATACAAAAGTACAATGAGTGGTGCGTACTGATACATTCAACATTTATGACTTCTGTGGATGGCACACAGAAACCTGGACGAAACAATGTGCTGAGGAATATAAATATGGCGAACACAAGGAAAGGTAACGGCCTTTTTTACCTGTTTCTGAACACGAACAATCCGGACAATGACCTACGACTTTCACAGTAAGATACTGTCTGGTGTGTCCCGTTATTACAGCGTTCTGTATCAACTCAAAACAGGATGACTGTTTGGAGTGCATATCAATCTTTTATGAACTGCATGATTTATCGGTAACAGAAAATGCAAAACTGTATGTTTTATGAAAACAAGGCATCGGATGATAGACCTATATCACGACGGATCAAGAGCAATTTACTGTCTTTCAAACACAAACAATAGGTAGAAATACAACCATGCGTACTGAAACATATGAAATTGTCACATTAAATGACAGAACGTTAACCATAACAACCTAGAAATTACAGTTCTGGAATAACACTGAACATGGAAAATAAATAACATCAAACGATTTTAATTCAACCAGATATATTGTATATTTTAGCTTAGTACAAGTTTGTTTTAACATAATATTGACCAAAGACATGCGCTTATATACGTGGCAGTGTAACTGATTTGTGTGACAAAGAGAATATATTAGCCTGATGATGAAATGATAGGGCTCAAAATCGACGCCACAAAAGCACAGCTGTGCTGTAGTTATAAAAGGCTGCTGTGTATACTGACCGAGACAAAGTTGTGCTGTTGTTATGCATACAACGCTGCTGGGTGGACTGACCGAGACACAGTTGTACCGTAGTTATAAAAGGCCTCTGTGTCGACTGACCGAGACAAGGTTGTGCTGTTATTATGCATATATCGCTGCTGGGTGGACTGACCGAGACACAGTTGTGCTGTTGTTCTGCATACAACGCTGATAGGTGGACTGACCGAGACACAGTTGTGCTGTTGTTATGCATACAACGCTGATAGGTGGACTGACCGAGACACAGTTGTGCTGTTGTCATGCATATATCGCTGCTGGGTGGACCGACCGAGACATAGTTATGCTGTTGTTATGCACACAATGCTGCTGGGTGGACTGAACGAGACACAGTTGTGCTGTTGTTATGCATACAA
>Ga0123355_10019634_pt1 | contig 10765 bp, 4 predicted proteins | sample TergutEmb28metaG_3_FD_89872 | JGI IMG/M metagenome (GOLD analysis project Ga0123355, IMG submission 89872) | Embiratermes neotenicus P1 segment gut microbial communities from Petit-Saut dam, French Guiana - Emb289 P1 | ecosystem: Host-associated > Arthropoda: Insects > Digestive system > Gut ...
GTTTCGGAACTCACTATCGGTTCCATCTTCATAGGCAGGTGAATGAAGTACTTCATTCACCTGCCTATGAAGATGGAACCGATAGTGAGTTCCGAAAAGTCGGCAATTAGAACTCAGACGCCGGGGAATTACCCAAAAAGGAATAATTTACACTTATTAACTTATCTTTCTACGTTCTACCTAACCATCTTGGACTATGATTTTACATGGTCTATATTCAGCAGATTCTTTTCTTTACAAAGAAATTACTTGTAATCTTAGAACCTAAACGAAGAGCAGTTTAACTATGTCAATATAGTGACTAGACACACTGCACTGTCGAGAAATCGGAGGCCGAGTCCTTGCAGAGGTAAAAGCCATTCTCCACTTCACACCCTACCGACTAATTCTGGGATACATCCGACCATTTACCTAGCAGTTACCGGCAAATATTCATCTGGCGAAAGATCGTCCGGGACATGAGGTTAAGGTTAACCACTCTACTTCATCTAGTTTTTTAGTTCAAAAATGATTGGAGCTGAAACTCCTCTGCCCATACCATTTCATGGCTACGTGCTTAGTCAAGCACAGAAATAAGCTGACATTTTCTAAAGTCTCTGATATTTATTTTGTAGCATTTAGACTCGTTGTTGTAGCCAGAAACTTCCGAAGTGTTTACTTTCTGCTTTGTTTGCATCTAAAGGAAAATCATTAAAATAAGCTCCGCTCGTATCCTTCCCAGCCCTTGACATTTCATCGCACAGTAACTTACTGTGTCCTCCTGTACTTTCAATAAACACTGCATCTGTAGGCAATTAACATTTAGAAGCACGAAATAAATGCCTTATTCAGAAGGATTATCTTTTAGCCTAGTTTTATGTTATGCTGGAAACAGGAGCGAAAAATGTACAGTCTGATTTAGAACAACGAACTTCAAATTTGTTTTTACATTTACTAAAAATAGAATTTTTTAAATAAGAAATAAATGGTAACATATTTATTATAAAATCCGAAATGTTTTAATCGGAAATTATCTTACATTAAGTTCAGTTTCTTACGGAAATGAATAAAACGGCCGGCTATCAGGATTAGTAATTGTCATTGCACAATTTAAAAAAAAAATCAACCATTTTCTTTTCAGTAATTATGAGTTTGTAGTAACAGGGTTTATAAATTAGTTAATACAGGATGTGATAGAAACACAATTTGTGTTAGAACACTTCAGTGGTTTGGACGAACAGGGTGCTGACATAGTGTCAGGCAGTCAGAGGACTCATTGCAGACTAATCGGATTTGTGCTTATCCGTTTCCAATGTAGGTACTGACTGTATTAGCATAATGTTGAGTGCCAAAAGCTGGAACAGTCCTGTGGTAACCATGACAACTAACTTACCTGTACTCACATCTACAGCTGATTCTGTTCAAACATTTGTTTGAACACGTCATTTAGTATCAGAGAAATATTCCAAAATTTCTCTTATTATTTTAACAGTATCATCACTATCAACGACTGAATTTCGTGGTTGAATGGCCAGAAGTTCTTCTTGATCTTAAGGTCTTGGGGTTTGTTATTTCTCCAGAAAAGGGCTATCGTGCTGGAGGTTAACAAGTTCAACTCTACCTCATTCTTTCCATTTCTAATGTCGCCCTTCAGTACAAGTGATTAGAATATGTGGCAACTAGGAAATAAACCGCTTAATTTACAAGTTAGGTATAAATTAAGTTAATTATATTTTCCCAATAAACCAGCTTCAAAAAGAGATCTTATTCTAATTTATGCACAAAGACAAGTTGCTGCCTATCTTGCGGACATTGTCAGGGGTATAAATTTTACAATTGCGTAGAAGGAACCGTTAGGTAGAGGGCTCTCCTTCATGTCTGATTTATACAATGTCCATAAGTAAAATATTATTACCAATAACGGAGTTACTGGGAATAATACTTTATGTATGTGTATTTATACATATATATACATGCATACAATACATGTCTACGTGATATACTTGCTTAATAAAACACAACGGAATGACGACACCTAAGTTTAATCTACAAAGCTTATTGTCCGTGTTTAAAATAACCTTTCTTGACATTTAAACATTGCTGAAAGAGAAGTAAAATATACTAAACGTGCATAACTAAATTGTCTTGATTTTCAAATTTTTTTTATTTCGTTTCGGGAAAACTTTTGTTCATTAAGATTTGTGCTGTGTTTTTCACCATTCTCGGTGTTTTAGATTATATATTGACAATTATAGGATCTGAGAAGTGCAAAGTATCTTAACTGCAAATGAACTGTCACATCGAACTCCATACCGAACTTCCCAAATAATGCCTTCTGCTTACCAATTTAACCTTCACAGAAGAATGTTGAATACTATTTTTACGTAAATTTTATCATTGTAGTTCCGTGCATCGTAATTGTAGGTTGAAGAAATCCAACAAGATGCAACTGTATGCAAATATTTATTTACTGCTAAATTACTCTATATGTTTCGGACGTCCATCGCGCCCATCATCAGGAGTACATAAAACTGTAGTTGCAGATTCTGGTACAGATCATACTCTCTGGGAAGCGAGCTTCTTCAACCGTGACCACTGTCACAGTTGGATTTCTTCAACCTATTTTTACGTAGTTGATACCGATAATAGGTCCCAGTATTTACTAAGTAATTGCGACGACGATTTCCATGTTTCTTCTTACAAATAGTTTTAAAAAATGCTCTGTGTATTGCTGAGGCTTTAATTTCTCGTTACAAACCGGACTACTCGAAATAAATTTATGGATGGAAGGCTCCGGGCTCCTGAATTGCGTATCTGTGTCACTGGACAAGTGGTGTCGCAGTGGAACTTGAAGTCTTGGGAGTGAAAGCTACGTCTGCCTTCGAAGGTCACAGAGTCACATTCCTGAAGATCGAAATTCTTAATTACACCGGTGTAAGTACTACAAAATCAAAAGGTTTTCAGACGTCAAAAAGTAAGTTTTATCTTCTGAGCCGATTAGTTTGTAGTAACTTACTAAGTACACATTTCCTAAAACTTCCAATAGCACTCAATCCCAAAGGTACGAGGCTCAGATTCTAGTGGCTCAGTTACATGCGTTTTATTCCACCCAACTTACGAAACAAAAGGAATCCTTTTTAAAAACATAACTTAAAAGTACTACAAATTAAAGTGAATATTTCCTCTCTTATTCCTGTTATAAATACCTCATACTGTGTGGACTTACTGCAATAGTGTAGGCCGATACATAAAGGGATGTACAATCAGAAGAAATACATAGCGCTTGGTATGGGAAAGGAAAGAATTGGGGAGAAAAAAAAGTCTCTTGGATTTCTGATGATTGGATGGGGATGAGAAGTGGCAGAAGATTGAGAAGGGGGTTGCTTATAAAGTTGGGTTCTTATTATAAATGAGAAGGTGAAGGGATGCGGAAATAAAAGAACTAAGGGTTGAAGTAGATGGGAGTTCATTAGGAACGCCGACCCTTATTTAACTTCTACCAAGATTCCTTCATGTTGCGCGATCCGAAATTGCCTACAATGTTTCTCACAGGGTTGAAAAATATGCTCTGGTTTGTGCTATGTGTTTAATGGTGCTAAATTATAGAAGGGTTTCTTCTTCTTTTTTTTGCACATAATGAAAATAATTGTTTATCTCCTGTAAACAGAGTGTAGAGACTAGAAATCTATTACAGTACGGAAAATTTGGGATAATATGCAAGAGGAACATCGTCATTTATACAAGGCAATTAGTGCACTTGAGATAATTAAATGGAAAAAGGCATGATGGACAGAACGTACAACATATACAGGGTTATTCGAAATGATTGTCGGGGTTTTAACAACTGCCATCTCGTTCGCCAGATGCAACCCCATGTGATTTCTTTCTATGGGGTTACGTCAAAGATCAGGTTTATGTTCCTCCTCTTCCCGCAAGTATCCCGGAACTGAAGGTACGAATCAGAACAGCCATTGAAACCATCACGGCTGACATACTACAAACAGTTTGGAACGAACTCAATTATCGTGTTGATGTTTGTATAATCACAAAGGGTGCACATATAGAGCACCTGTAAGGTATGTAACAAAAACTTGGAGTGTTGTTCTATTAAGTAAATATATATATATATATATATAATCCTATCTCAAGCGTATTGTGTATGACAATTTGTTAAAACCCTGACAGTCATTTCGAATAACCCTGTATATATGATGGAGAAGACAAGAGAATGGAGATTTACTGTGGGGACGTCATCGGTAAATGGCTACTTGACAGAGGAGACGAATAGGAATTACAACATTAAGGTAGACGCCTTTTAAATTTGCTGTGAGTATAGGAGGAGATAAAACGGACCCAAAATGTTGCCTTATTTTGTCGTATTAGCTTCGTTGAACCTTCGGTTTCTGCTAACAGAGCTAGTTAATAGAGGTGGATGAACCATGAAAATGGTTTGTGAACGTGAAAAGTGGAAGGAACTGGCTCTGGTTCGTGTCAGTTTGTCGGCTATCTGGGCAATAGCTTTGTGAGCAAGGAAGGTGGGTGTAACTGACTCAGAATCGTACAAATTGGTGGAATGTGGTACGAACGGATTTGATACTGACGGTTCTGCTGTCAGAGAGTTATAGTAAGATGGAACTTAGGAAAATAGTTTGGGAGAATGGAAGCTGGGTGGGAATGACTGAGGATTGTTTTCAGTTGTGGGTTTGGTATAATAGGTGTTGAACTTTCTGGTTCTGCTGCCAGAGAATTAGTTAAATAATAAGATGGATATTAGGAAAATAGGTTGTGAGAATAGAAGCTGGGAGGGACTGGCTGAGGATTGTTTTGCAGTTGTGGGTTTGGTATAATAGGTGTTGAACTTTCTGGTTCTGCTGCCAGAGAGTAATAGTAAGTCGGATTGCAGGGAATTAGGTTGTGAGAATGGAAAGTGGATGGAACTGGCTCAGGATCGTGTCTAATGGCAGGCTTTGTTGTTTCGGTTTTTGCTAACAGAGGATTTTTGGATTTTGTATAGACAGTGTAGCCGATATGGGCATAAATTTAATTCTTCTAAGGAAAATATTCATTCTTTGAGCTATACGCAGTAGAAAAAAAAAATATTTAAAAATGTACAGACAACCGTCATCATGAAAATGCTGTTAGCAGTAACATTATTTTCCAATGCCGAATTCACATCTCCCCTCAATTTGCATGGAAACTACATTGTTTTGTTTTGTTCTTATTTTTTAATAAAACTGCTCGCACCAGTGCATGCAATCAGCAATATTTATCAAACACGAATATTTTGATCAGTATTTTGTGCAGGGAGAGGGAGGAATAGAGATGGGATGGAAAAGCAGGCCTCAAAAATATATTTTTAGCATATTCCTCTGTTAATCATTTTATTTTAGCCGAAAAAGCCGCACGCATTGCGGTCAGCGTTACCATCAATGATAAATATCTCATTAAGTGCCCATATCACCGCCACAGGGGGTGTTTTGGGTACGGTTTGGTTAGGGATGTGCTCGAATGGGGGTAGGAGATGCAACTATTTTTTTTTTAATCCCTCCTCCTGTTTGTAAAACCAACCTTACTACGCACAGAATTTTCAAAAACCTTATTTTGATGCAACACAGCGCAAATATTTCATAATTTTTGTGCAGTTCCCACCCTCCTGGGTTTGAGTGGGGGGGAGGGTTGGTTGGCAGGTATCCCTGCTGTGCTAGTGACATCCATTTTGTAAAACCTCGCCCTACCACCCCCCCCCCCTTTCGCCTGCGGTCCTATGCTTCCATAATAATGTTGAGTGCACGTGAAATAATTGATCGATTTTTGTGTGTGCGTGCGTGCGTGTGTGTGTGTGTTTTAACAGAACTGCATTGGCGCTCTGCCATTGGTTTACCCTAGGATTAAAAAAACAACTACCTGCATGCACTGCCCGTTCTGTACTTGCAGTAATTAATTGAAACAATGCAATTTTAGCTTTCATTTTACTAGTACTGACAAAAAAAATTGCAGAAGCTTTGGGGATCGAAGGGGAGGGTTTAGGAACTGAACCCACTCTAACATGTGTGTGTGTGTGTGTGTGTGTGTGAGTGTGCGCGCGGAATCAATAAATGAATACATGATGCAAAAATCATTGGTAAATTCGAGAGTGGTTACTGTTTCAAAGTGTGGACGGGGGATGGGGGGAGGGGAAGGCAGATGATGCAGGGGCGAGAGGTGAGGATTGAAAACTCACAGAATAGAAAATGCAATGACGTCACTGGGGCACCACATTATTGTGATTTCTACGCGTTGCATGGTATGTTGGTAATTTTTAATAAATCCGCAGAGACATATACTTTCCAAACTTTCAGAACAGGTTTTGTACACTAGAATGTATACAGCAGGGTGTGTGGGGGGGTGGAGGGATAGGGAAAGGACATGCATGGTGATGGCGGTGCATAATACGAACTCATAACAAGTGCATTTGTTTCATTCATTCTCCCGTTACGTAGATAAAAACAAGAATTTTTAATATTATAAATCTACTTCCTAATTGTAGTAAAATATTCAAAATGCGAAGAACATAGTTCACTGGCAGAGAAAAACAATGTTCAAACACCCGAACTTCATTTTATATTGGTGAGCGATGCTCACGAACCTTCTACACAATCGGAAGTTTAATAATGCAAGAAACAAAAATTACTGCAGCCCATGACAAAGTCCGGCCGTAGCCAGACACTTGCGATTAACCTTATAAATTCATAATCCTAATTTTAATCACTTTCGCGCCTACGGTTCAGGTAACTAAAATGTTTGGCCCCGGTACTGGCAAATTAAATTCTGGAAAAATTTTTATTTCGGCTGTTGAATTTGTCATTGTATTCGAGTGTAAAGTCCAGTTTGTTTTACGCCTTCCTCTAAAGAGTCATTTGATGGTAAAAATTGTGTCACATCGTAAATTATTGTTTAACAGGAGTATTAACGCTTCAGGCGTGACGGAAAATTATTTGACGTGAATCGTTTTAATTACGTTTAATATACTTTTTTTTAAATTTTAATACATTTTTCCATAAGCAGTTTCTCTTAATATCCCTAGCATACCAATGTAAAATATTTACAATCTCACTGAACAAATGACTTCAAATATTGAAGACAAAGTAACTAGAATAATATTTACGGACCGCCCAGTAAACACACCCCTTCTCAGTTTTAGAAACCAAACAGTTGATGTTCTACTTGAAGAGTAAAAGACCAACTTGATGTCACTTGCTGTTTTATTTCACTTCTTAAGTGCTCAACATGTTTCGGACATTAATATATCCATCATCAGGAGCTTGCGACTATTCTGTTGAATTACCACGTTGGTCGTATTGTTCTTGGTTCGATGTGTGTTGGAGTTTTGGTGTGGTTGGGTTGGAGTGGTATCCGTGTTGCAGGCTGAACGTGGTAATTCAACGGAATAGTCGCAAGCTCCTGATGATTGATATATTAGTGTCCGAAACATTTTGAGCACATAAGAAATAAAATAGCAAGTGCCATCAAGTTGGTTTTTATTCTTCAACTATCACAATGATGCACAAGCCGCAGTGTTTTTTCCTGATCATTTTTCACTGCCGTTATTTACATTCATATCAATATACATATTACTCACTTCCACTTGTTCCATAGTGTAAATATTTATTGAAATTGGTTTCAGGAACAATTTTGTAATTTATCTTGCTACATCTTGTATACACCGAATGCGCAATAAAACTTTATAAACAAAATCAAAATGATGCACGGTCCAATAAACATAAGTTGATGTTCTGTCGGGCAATATTCTCTGTTTGTTCTGTTACACAAAACATAACAAGACAGACAATGTTCCCATAACGCAACATAGAGGCGCTTTCTTGCAACCATTGTTGCAGTGGAAAAGAAATGTGTTACACAAACTTTGTGTGTATTTGTAGCCTTAGATTTCCAGAATTCAATGCGTATGCGACATATTGTCATCTGTGACATGCCCAGCACTACGATATTTTTCCACATTATCTCATAAAGGGCACGATTGTAGAAAAATTATTGAACAAAAATGAGTGTTCGGAGTTTCTCCACAAAATTTGTCTGAAACATTCTTCATTATAAGAAGAATTTAGCGAGATGCTATCGATAATGTAAACGGGTCTTCATTGAAGAACCCTTCATTCTTGTCCGATTTTAATGAACTTTAAATTTTGTCGGCAGATTTTCGAAAAATACTCAAATATCAAATTTCATGAAAATCTTTCCAGTGAGAAAAGAGTTCCTCCATGCGGACAGACGGACAGACGGACGGACGGACAGGCGGGCAGGCATGACGAACCTGATAGTCACTTTTAGAGATTTTGTGAACGCACTTAAAAACTTACGATTTAATCAATATGTATATTTTTTATATTAAACTTAGTAGTACGTGTAGTAACCATTGCGATTTAAATATTTAGTACCTCTATACCCCCATAAGGCAATACTGCGCCGTTCTGCCTGTGTTTCGTGACAGACAGACAGACACTTTTTTTAATGAAATTCGTAGTTACAAAGTCATACAGCGTCTGCAGTCCGTGATGAAATATGAACAAGAAGCACTGGGGGAATGATGCTGACAAATGGTAACCGACATACTCTGAGTAACCTGTCACAGTGCCACTTTATCCACAAAATCTCCTTCCTCAAATGCAGGGCTTCCACAAGTTAGATTATCAGACATAACCTATGAGATTGGCACTTTTGATATGTTTGTAATTTTTCACTTACAGCCAATAATGTATATGCAGTACGTACTTGCCCCCATGATTGACCTCCACACCGAACTTAAAAACACTAGCTCAAATTGTTTATTTTGTGTTTATCATAATCAGACCAAAATCTTTTAAAAAACCGAAAGCCTTCCATTTCTTTGATTTATATTTTACAAACTTTCGCTTCCAGGAAAGGTTCATGTATTTTTAGTGTCTATTACCATACATTATTTTGGGACCTGACATTAAGTGATGACAATATCATGCCGAAAAGAGCTTTAGCGGTGCCGCCAAATTGATAATACTGACGGCAGAAAATTAAAAGTACATTTTAAATGTCCTCGTTAACCATGATGTTAGTACCATGTTTCGGGAAAATCGGTCGAGTATTTTAATACTTGAAAAGGGGGATGCTCAGACTGATGATACAGTGAAGATGCTGATTTTGAAAGTCCATTTAATTTCTTTCTTAAGAGCAAAAGCCTGCAAAGATTGAAAACTTTAGAATAACGTTTATTATAACAAACAAAAGTTCTCTGCCTTACAAATGGTGGCGGATAATTTCTCCGAAGTATTGATCAATTTTTAATACAGAATACACGGCGTCATATCCCAGAAGGTAGTAGGTCTATGTGGTAAACGTACAAAAAGCCGCTTTTAAGAGAGACCGACAATTTCCTCCACTTCCCTCTTAAATGCATCAGGGACTTGGCTGGGCATTGCGGCAAATGGAACTAGCTGCCTCCACCACCATCTGACCCTCCAGCACGCTGGTCAAGTTATGGTCCATGTTATTTCTCCAGTTAGTGTCACATGAATCTCCCAACACCTCACATTACTAGCCATTTCTGTGATGTACTGTGTCGCCTCCGGTGGCCGTAATTGCAGTTATCCGCGCCTTACATCTGTTTCAGCATAACAATGTTGAAATATATTGCCTGGAACCCGAAACGACCGCCTTACTTTTAGAATCAACCAAAGTTTAAATAAGCAACAGCGTACCTTGGAGTTTGTTTCTTTACAGCCTTACTTAGACGATAGTCATGGATTGAACACTCCCTGGAAATATTTTGTGTCCCGTACCCGAGCAAATTTGTTTTAAAGGCGTCTGCTTTTGAATCTCCTTCCACTGACCGTCTAAACTGACTGAAGCTTTGGGTGTTTTCCTCAGCCTGTCCAAGAAATTTCTGATAAAGAACCATGTGTAGCCAAAGGCCGTTTCCTCTCAGATCCCTTCCAATAGTAATTTCGCTTTAATCCTCTCATGCGCTGCTATAAATACATAATCTATGCAGTTGAGACAAGCATGTCGAAAGAAAATCCCTTATGATTAGACAATAGAAAATAATTGTTTTACGTAATGGATTAGCTATAAACCTGCAACACGCTAGATTTGTTAAAAAGATCATTCTCAATTTTAAATAAATTGTACCTAAGAATATGTAATGGGCATGAGAAAATCGCTGTTCTTGGATGTTACGAAGAGTTTAATGATAGTTATCGACGTTTCGGGACAACCTAACGGCCTTATCTGCAAGGACCAGGCAGTGCAAGATGACTGCTTGGCCCCTGTAAACGGGAAAGATAGGTCATCCCGAAACGTCGGTAAGAAATTACCCATCGACGCTACTTAAAATTCCAGAAGAGCGAAGATCTTATTTAAATTGCAGCGCAAGCCTGAAATCGAGAATTGAGTGGTCTTATTTCTCCCATTGTTGGATCTTGTGGCATACCTTGGTGGTCACGACACTAAACTATCCTACTGCATACAGCGCCAGGAAGTTCATGATCAGTTGAGGTAGGATCCCTCATAACTTCTCAAGAAGCAATCCGCTCTATGAAATTAGTTGCTTAATTTGTCTCAGTAATTAACCATCTTGATGCACAAAATTTTTGTTTTACAATAAGTTTATTTCATGCCTCTACATGTTTCGAGCACATGTGCCCATCATCAGGAGGTCAAAAAATCATTACACAGCCTCTGGTATCATCATACCTATAGGTGTGCATCAAGTTGGTTAATTACTGAGATAAATATACTGAGATACACGTTCAGCAAA
>Ga0123355_10019635_pt1 | contig 10765 bp, 5 predicted proteins | sample TergutEmb28metaG_3_FD_89872 | JGI IMG/M metagenome (GOLD analysis project Ga0123355, IMG submission 89872) | Embiratermes neotenicus P1 segment gut microbial communities from Petit-Saut dam, French Guiana - Emb289 P1 | ecosystem: Host-associated > Arthropoda: Insects > Digestive system > Gut ...
CATATAACAGGAGAGACGTTACAGTTTTAAATATTCATTTGTGCGCAATATACAGGCATATAACAGGAGAGACGTTATATCATTAACCATTCATTTGTGCGCACTATGCAGGCATATAACAGGGGAGACGTTACAGTTTTAATCATTCCTTTGTGCGCACTATGCAGGCATATAACAGGAGAGACGTTACAGTTTTAATCATTCCTTTGTGCGCACTGTGCAGGCATATAACAGGACAGACGTTACAGCGTTAATCACTCCTTTGTGCGCACTGTGCAGGCATATAACAGAAGAGACGTTACAGCTTTAATCATTCCTTTGTGCGCGCTATGCAGGCATATAACAGGAGAGACGTTACAGCTTTAATCATTCCTTTGTACGCACTGTGCAGGCATATAACAGGAGATAAGTTACAGTTTTAATCATTCCTTTGTGCGCACTGTGCAGGCATATAACAGGAGAGACGTTATAGCTTTAATCATTCCTTTGTGCGCGCTATGCAGGCATATAACAGGAGAGACGTTACAGCTTTAATCATTCCTTTGTGCGCACTGTGCAGGCATATAACAGGAGAGAAGTTACAGTTTTAATCATTCCTTTGTGCGCAATGTGCAGGCATATAACAGGAGAGACGTTACAGCTTTAATCATTCCTTTGTGCGCAATGTGCAGGCATATAAGACGAGAGACGTTACAGCTTTAATCATTCCTTTGTGCGCACTGTGCAGACATATAACAGAAGAGACGTTACAGCTTTAATCATTCCTTTGTGCGGACTGTGCAGGCATATAACAGGAGAGACGTTACAGCTTAATCATTCCTTTGTGCGCACTGTGCAGGCATATAACAGGAGAGACGTTACAGCTTTAATCACTCCTAACATCGGCACTAGATGCAGGCATGTGGACCCTTTCAAGTCTATGCCACTTTACTCCCCGAGCCGAACTGGACATTGTAGACACCAGAAAAGAATTCGCCCCTGTTGGGATTCACACCTCGGATCGTCAAGCCCACAGTCTACTCTCTACACCGCAACAAATAACCAAGGCTGATTATGGGGTCGACCAAGCTTCTAATCAATTGTCACCGGGAGCATTTTTCCTGAAGAAAAAGCGGAATGGACGTGAAACTGACCAGTCACCTCCAGTGTCGAGATAAAGTATGCGTGGAGGTACACCTCCACTGCCTTCATAGCGTGTACAGACACAAAGTTTTCTTTTATCTTTAAAAAAAAGACAAAAAATAAAAAGCGTAAGATTGAATAAGGCAGAGGAAGGAATGAATAAAAAAGAAAGTAACATTGCAAAAATTAAGGGTGTCTGCATGCATCTACGACGGACAAGTCAACAAATAACGGCAATATCCATATGACTGGCGATAGAGGTTCCTTTTGGCGGTACAGCCGGTAGCAGTGCTAGCCTCAGCGTATCGCTCGTATTAAGCGGGAAAGGCTCTTTCCAACTTGGGGGGGGGGGAGGTTCCGTTGTTGCAGTACACCTAAGAAGAACTGCGTGCTGTTATCAGATTTTTACGGACGGAAGTGGTGAAGTCGGCAAAAGTTCATCGCAGAATGCTCCTTCAGTACAGCGACATTTGTCTCGCCCAAAGAAAAGTGCACATGTGGATGTAGTTCTTCAGAAATTGAAGAAGAAGCATAGTGGATGATCACTGTCCTGGCAGGACACGGAGAACTTCTACAGACGGAAATGATGAAAAAGTTTAAGAACTGATGCGAGCCGACAGACGAATGACAGCGGACACAACTATTGATAAACTTGGAATCAGCAGCGACTCTGTGCTTAAAGTTATTAACAAGGACTTGCAATTCACGAAAGTTTGCGCGAGACTGTTACCAAGAGACTTAATGACTGACACACAACAAAAATCGAGCGTAAGTGTGCACCAGGTTACTGGAGCAGTATCAAAAGAAAAGTGAGGCATTTTAAAAACGTATAGTAACAACAGATGAAGCATGGGGCCACTATTTAGAGCCTGAGAGTAAACGACAAAGGAAACACAGGAAGCACACTTCTTCTCCAACAAAGAGTTCAAGGCTCAATCATCGGCAGCGAAATTCATGCTTACGCTGTTTCGGGAATAGCAACTTGAACACTGCCAGGCGAACGATGAAAGCGTGAACAGTGAATATTACTGTGTCTTTTTAACCGACGAACTAAAGGCGGCAATCGGCATAAAGAGAAGAGGACGATTGTCGCAAACGGTAATTTTGCAGCACGATAATACCCGATAGCATACAGATAAGAAGATAATTGAGACATCCAAGATTTGAAATTTGAACTCCTGAAACATCCTACTTACAGTTCGGCCTTCGCGCCTAGTTATTTCTACGTGTTCGGACCTTTGGAATGTGCGATTAGAGGGGTTCATTTTTCGAACGATCAGGAAGTGTTCGTATTTGCCAAAACATTTTCTTCCCAGCGGAAGTACAAAGTTGGTTAAACGTTGGACGAGGTGCACTGAAAAGGAGGGAGACTATGTAGATAAATTAAACACTTTGTACTGTTACATAACTATCTTCATATATTAATTTTAGCATAGAGCCGTTATTTATTAACTGACCATTTAACAAAATCAAGATTACACCTTTAAAAAAATCTTCAAACAGTACACAGGCAATGTAATTACGAGACATCATACCTATCTAACGCAACTGGTATATTTCTGAGGTTTCTGACCCTCTTCTACCAGTGCACTCTGCAACATTTATTGTAATTCTGCTTAGAGCAATTTAAGTAGATATTTCTGGTATCAAGATCATTACCAATTCTTTTCTAGGCCCATTTTACTTTTATTAGTTTCTTTTTATTTTCACGGTGGTTTCAGTTGAACTATGGCCTAGGAACGGTGACCGCTAATGGGCCCACTGACATTTCAAGAATGACTGGCAATGGTTGGATTGGAATGCCGGGATGATACCGAAGTAATCGCAGAAAAGCTGTCCTAGTTCCACTTTCACCTTCACAAATTCCACGTAGTTCCGTGGGACTAAATGGGGGTCTCCGCGACTAACCCTCTGAGCTATGGAACCGAAGCCATTTTCCCTTAATTACTCACAAATTATAAGTTTGTGTCCTCCGAGTCTATAATTGACACGAAGTCTGTCGAAATTGAAGAAGTGGTGCTACTTGGCTGCACTAATTCTGACAACGAAAAGTGACACAAAGTTAGTTACGTCAGCACAGCAGTAACGTAGAGTGCGTTATTCTTAGTTTTGACACCGTACAGTCTACCATACCAACAACAATGTTTCGGGGGACCTACTGCTTCAATCATCAGCATTTAAATGACTACAAACGTGGATACGGAAGAAGCAGCTTCCTCTGACACGCCGATAAAGTAGAGAAACGTACGATATCGTAACGCGAGAGGTTGTGACACGCTCTTATACCGCCTTCAGTGCGTCTTATCTCTACGACAGTGGTAATATGACTACCCACAAAATAATCAGCTTCTTACAGCACCCATACACTTGCATAATAACGTGAGCAAACGAAATTAGCATTGTCTCAAACTGTCTCAAACATACGTTCTTTCTGATTGGATATTGGCCAACTAATTGCACTGTTATATGTTTTTAAAATATTTATTTACACTTAACAATTTAGAACATATCACTTTGTTTAAAATTCGTCGTTACTTCTACATGTTTCGGTCCTTCTGGACCATCCTCAGGGAGCGTTATGTTCCTAGTATTGAAGTTGCTGGTATTCTATGTTTGGTGTTGTGACGGCATGCGTTTGGGTGTTCAGGTTATGTCTGCGTGCCTTGTTGATATGTCTGTTGCCGGACGTGTTGCTATATTAGTTGGCCAATATCCAATCATTAGACTATTGCACGGAATAAAAATGAAAATACGTTCTTTCTATCCCACTTGCTCGTCTTATTTCCCTTTAGCAAGCACGTTTTTGTTTGCGGGTCCTCGGACCCTGTAGCTGACTTTTTTTTTGTTAAGATTCCCGTGTACAAGTGGACAACATAATTGATTAGCAGTGGACTCCGTGGAAAGTTGGACTTCACAAGGCAGAGAATTACTACTAATGGCTCTTGTGGTTGCTATAGCCAACTGCACTGCTCCTTAGTACAGTACAACTATCTCTTTTACCGCATTCAATCCTCGCCCCTTTAAAGCACACAAGCAGCAGCTGGTGAATGAGGGCAACTTTTAAATCTCTCCCATCAAGGGGGAAAAATGCTTCTGCCTTTCATATAATCCACCCCTTAATAATTCGAAGCTCGAAGTTCGTCTAAATAATGTTTTAAAATAACTCTCTACCTCAAAGAAAACGTTACGTTCCACCACAAAGAAAAAATTAACGTCGCTTAAGAACATGATTGATACTAGTTCAGACAGCATTATATCCAACACATAAACACGCTCTGTGGGTAAAACGAGCAGTGTTTTAATGCCACAGTATGCAGTGCATATAATAAACACTTTGTTTACACGGGTTTAGACAAATTCAAAAAAACCCAAAAGAATATAAGCGAAGCCTTAAATCTGAGTAAAATTAAAGCTTATTTTTTAGACAAACTCATGTTACAGTCATCTGAGAAAAAGGGTGGTCCGTTGGTTTGACATAGAACAGACACAAAAAGACATTTAAAACGGCATAAAGAGCAACGTTTCAGTTTACAGCATAAATTGCAATTCTCGGTTCGTACATCTTTACTTGTTAAATTAGCCCTTTATTATAACAGTACCAATGTAAAGGTGTAACTTTAATTCTTCGACAGCAATGAGGTTGTGTGTGTGTGCATGCGTGCTTGCGTGCAGCAAGAAAACAAATATTTTTAAATTTAAGGCACAAAACACCAAATTAACTTCATACAACTTCATTTAAATCCAAGCTAACCAAACCTAAAGCGAACTAGTCTTTTATGAAATCAATGTTACCTTATCCTATGTAAAGTAGCACATGCCGTGCTAAGTACCACAGACGACGGGATCCATGCAGAAGCGCAAACTCGAGAGCGTTTAAAGTCTCTCTGACCAACAACGATTCTTTACCAACACAGACATCTTGGCATCAACCTAACGGGCTATTGCAGCAATAGCATGTGTACACTTGTATTATCGTGGTGCGCCGTTCGAAACTCGATCGGGTCCTCAGTTGTCCTCAAGTACTCCGCTGTTTTACTGTCCCTTCCACTCAAATTCAGGGACAGTAACACTGTTAGTTACCAAGTATTAATACCTGCCTCACCAGAAATAAACTCACAGTAAGGCAGTTACACTATAACGTTATATTTACGTTATGGTGAGACCTCGCGTTATAGAAAATCGCGCAATAAAAATAGGGTCCGATCAGAAAGAATTGGCCCATCACGCAAATTTGCATCTTCACTCTGGTCGCTGAAGTCTCGTAATAGCCGACATGCGTATGCCAAAGTTAGCGTTATGCACCTATTCGTCATTCGCTTTATAGCCAATTCGCCTTAACGAAACTCGAGTAATGGCAGAACTGACTGCACTGCACAGACCTGTCATCGGGAATAGAAAACCAGGATACTGACACAAAGCGACGCGGTTTGTAAACAACCTGAGGGTAGGCGATTTTACAAATGGCTATTGTCGCTAGCTATCTGCAAAGCTGTGCAGTACGCACGTACGCTTCTATTCAAACTCTCTTATTCTTCTCCATTTTTTTCCCTCTAAAATCCTGAGTGCATCAACTAAATGACGGAGCCTTCCTTTCGAAGGTTGTTTTACGCACGCCACAATTTTCTTTCACCCATCGAGTGTATCGATCCAGTGGCTTATTAGAATGCACGTATCACTTGGCTTAAGGAGACATGTTACCTAACGTACGGCACGGCATACTCCTGTGACATCTGAACTGGCGCAGACACTACTGCTATCAATAAACTACAGTCCGACAATTCATATTTATACAATTTTAGTCGTTAACTGATTTCAGCCAATATTAAAAGTTCAGTTCAACAGGAGAAGAAGAACGAAACTTCTATTCAATAAGCCCTACAAAACACAGATATGGTAAAGCAGTCCCGTAACAGGTCAGAGGGTTCCAGGAAGTTAAGGTTCCCAGATTTCATGACAACGGCACAGGATGGTGGTAAGGTTGTCAGCCCTACACACCGGCCGCCTTTACCACCAGGAAATGCTCCTGGTACTCATTTCTTATAGAGGCTGCGTCGACCCCAGGGCCATAGTGCGATCGGAAGGATTTTATGTCAATGAAAAATTCCAATGACACCAGCTGGGATGGAACCAGCGACCTTCCGATTTGTAGCAGAGCACCTTAAATAAAAATAATTGATAAACATTTATTAAAATTAAAAGTACATTAAGTCATTTTACAAATACAGTATTCCCTAAAACACTCTTGCACTTTTATGTAACTGCTTAAATGTCTAAAAACAGACAATGTGCGAACTTTCGAATGAATTTTCATTATTAATAACAAAACGATATAGCGCAAATTCAGGTCTCTCTGCCGTGACTACGAACGTTACAGTTACAGTCTTCCGACATGTTACTTCATGTAGCTTCTTACAAATTACTGCCTCAATTTTATACCTTACTTTCCCAAATCTTCTACCCTGAAGGTGGAGGCAGGACGGTCATCCGAAATTCAGTAAACGTTTACTATAGTAAGTGACGTTACATCCGAAAAGACGCCGATCTTCATAGTCACGGCCATTAGAAACAGTACGATTTCTTTTTCAAAACTCCACATTTCTGCGAAGTCCGTAACTCACTTTTAAGGCCACGACTCGCTTGCCGGCAGGAGCAACAAATTCAGCTCTCCTTCCAAGTACCCAGACCGGTCCAATTTCCCACCCAACCTCCCATTAAATGAATAACGGAGCGCCTTTCGCCTGAGGTAAAGCGGCAGAGGCGTGAATCTAATCACTCACCTCTACCAAGTACCAACGTTAAGAAAGTCTGCAGCTATACCGCAAGTCCCACACGCCTTTATTGCGTGCACAGGAACAATTTTACCTGTTGTAGTACTTTTGTATGAACAATATAAAGGTAAAGGTAAAGGTAAAGTTCAGCCTAGAACAGGCCACGAAGGCCCAGAGGGAGAGTAGGCGTATAGCTCTACTCTTTCTTTAACCTGGGCGCTAGATGGTGGTGGGTGCTCAACGCCACGCTCCGGCCGCTTTACCCGGAAAAGAGCCGGTACCCAATGTATAGGTCGCTGGCTGTGCCCCAGGGCAGGTCTGGACCGGTGCGGAAAATCGCGTCCCCACTATCCCGGCCCTCTGTACGAAAAATATAATTATGTTAAATGTTACGAACGTCATGAAAATTCAGCTTGTCATTTCGCTGCGTTAGAAGTTCACCCTCACCTGTCTTCGCGCAACTAATTACGCTTTTTTTTTCAGTTGTCGGGGTTATACAACGTTGAATGGGAGAGATTGTGCGAAAAAGGATTCCGAAAGAATGTAGAAGAAAACAGCCGTGGACTATTTTAAAGTTTCACTTAACACTTGGATGTTACTAAGAATGCCAGCGACAAGCCTCACAACACCAGCCTGTTTTAAGATTAGAGGCGTAAAAATCCCGGGCACCTGGTCGCCAGTGCGAGTACTTCTTGTATGGTGCTGCCTAATGTCTATCGCTCCTCGGTACGGAACTTGCTCTGTCAGCTACAAGGTGCCTAGAATTTTGAGGCGACTTATAGAGTTTTAGAAAACTTGTGCACCCCTACTCTAGATCGAGTTCGAATGTATTACCTCTTGAATGTGAAAAAATATAACACGTATATTCACTAAAACAAGTATGGATACTAATTTTCTGCCCTATTTGTAATGTGTTTAATCTCAAGGGTACACAATGAAACAAAAACGCCTTTCACGCTAAATGTCACTTAATTATTCTAAACTTTGTTAGGTTAACAGTGTATAAAGGAAAACTTCGTTAACACTTGAGGAAACTTCACAGCGTTAGGTATATAAGATATTTAGGAACGTTGTAGGGGGTGGGGAAAACAAGCCTTTGGGTTTGGTTTTATAGTGCTTTAATTTGGTGTCGTGCTCATTCAGGCAGGAATGAAAACAGAACATAACGCAGATGATGACAACACGATCTAAGCTCCTTTAAACTTGCTCTTTCACACAACATGAGGTTCCTCATCAATCACTCAAAGGTAAGGTAACTGTACGTACATAACATTTTCAAAACCAAATTCTCGCTGCAAAAGTACCAATTTATCACCGCTCTACGTCAGGCGACAATCTCATGGCGGACAGAAGCCGCCTGTCGTATAGTACGAACTATTTCATTTAAAATGTGGTGTAGATGCAAAAACGACAAAGTGCATGTCCTTTTCGACATCGTCGTCACGTAGTCTTTCTTACAACAGCGAATTCTCGGCACAGTGAAATCCAGTGTTTCAACTTTCAGTTTCCAGTATCGTCTTATTTCCTTAAGGTCATTCACTAGTTGCTTATGTCTTCTTCTTCGTCTTCCCTTTCTTTCCATCTTTACTTCAATAACGTGTATTAGAAGGAAGTTCCATCGCAAGATGTAACTAATTCAGTTAGCATTCCGGCGATGTATTTTATGTGGGCCGTTCGTTTCCTCCTCGACTCAATGTAATACTTTCTATCCAACATATCGATCCTAATGTTTACAAGAAGATTAAATCGCTAAGGAGTCAGTTACCAATTAATTAGCAAACTACGTAGCTGTCGCATTCCTTGAGGAGCGTTCTTCCATGACTTACCGGCAGGAGCAGAATTTGAAATTCCAAAAATCAACATCAAAAGCTGCCAGTTAGCGCACCAACAGACACGTAATTACAGTTTACGCCATCGCGACTTGCTTCTCTACGCTGCAAAGTAATATTATTGTAATTCCCCCAGTGTATCATCTCACATCAAATCCCTTCCCTCAGACTTAACTTGAATTAACACGCTAGAATATCCGTTACTTTAAGAATACGTCGTTTATATGCCGCATATCCGATGCAGCGGGCTGTCATTGTAAGGGAACCACAAGACATGTACAGTACATTGATGCGAAGTGTTAGGCTACATTTACCGAACGATGACACACAATTGAGTGAAATGAGGGGTAAAATGACAACATTAAATTAAAATTTCGTTAGCAGAGTTCATCTTCTTAATCTCTTGCTTTATGACTGAAACCTACACGGCATTGTCTCAGCCCTAACACTTTCGACCATTTCTGACGTTATGATTGCAGTAGCTGCCATAATTCCACACTTTCCTCGTGACTACCAGCTCTACAAATAACACTAACTATCCGTTCCAAAAAAAGAGTGTGTTAAATCTAGGCACCTATAGGCTTATTACACAGAACCAAATGTACCCACCAGATAAGGCAAAAAAAAATTGCTAGAAGAGGGTGGTGCTCCGCATTCTGTTGCAGATTTTCATCGAAAATTCTCGGCACGTTGAGGTAAATTGTCCCTACCATAGTAGCCCCAGAGAAAAGAGGTAGAAAGAAAGAAAGAAAGAAAGAAAGTGACTGGGATCAAGAACAAAATTTCATCTCTGTATATATGCCATATTATATCGATGCATATATATATATGTGTGTGTGTGTGTGCGTGCGTGTGTGTGGATCGCAGATAAGGTAAATTTTAAGCCTGTGTCGTTACTTTTCAGTTTCATTCAGGTACGTGTGAGCCTTATAAAAATGCATAAAACTTCAGAAGAGCCAGCATGATTTTGTTGGCAACCTAAAGAGCATTCGATATCAAACACAAAACTACTGTAGTCCGTTTCAGTTACTAAGGTAGAGTCCCTTGTCCATACTTTAAAGCAGGTAAATGTAACTAAAATAATAAGATTACAATTTCACCTATCGTTTCGTATCAGTGCAAGACGTGTCCTTTACCCCAAAGCAGAACAGAGGTGATGTCTGAGGACACGTTACTGAGAACAAAACTTACAACTACGGGAAAGGAAAGAGGAATAAGAAGAAAACTACTAAACGAGGAGCTGCCTGTCGTGTACTGTCAGCACAATATTGCTAGAATGATTAGATAAGTGAAACCAAACACCACAAATAATTAACGTGTATTAGATGGACAGGGTGCGAAAATGTGTATCGAATTTAGCTAATTCTGAACAGTATCCAGAAGCAGGGCCTGCATGTGCACACTAATGAGGATGAAACTTGCATGTGAACAGAACCATTTTTGTGCGGATGACCTACTACCTCCACTTCATGGATGACCCTGCACCAAGAGCCACGGTTGACTGAAGGCAACTTCTGCGGCGCTGCTGTCAGATCTGCAAAACAACGGATCTTAGAAGAGATCAGTCGAACCGCTCGACTTGGGGGATCAAGCGAAGTACTTTGACGTTGTGCACGAAGATGTTATTTGTGGATGTGCTGTGTCATCACAAAAACCTACCACAAGCCATAATGTAAGCTGCTTATATAATGCAGCCTAATGGTTTCGTAGCGAGAGCACAGAAGAAAACTAAAGTAAGAAACGGGAATAGTTGACCACTTTGTCCTCTTATGTAGAGCGTCTGCAAATGTATGACAGGTCTAAGACTTTGAAAACTGAATGTCCCACTAGATAAAAGTTTCATTTCCAATCGTTCCAGTTACAGAAAAAAAAAAGAATAATGACATTAGGAAAACTACTAACACCCAAATAAAGTGAATCTTCTGTTTATTGGACCGTGCATCATTGTGATAGTTGAAGAATAAAAGACCAACTTGATGCCACTTGCTATTTTATTTCACTTCTTATGTGCTCAACATGTTTCGGACATTAATATATCCATCATCA
>Ga0123355_10019637_pt1 | contig 10764 bp, 6 predicted proteins | sample TergutEmb28metaG_3_FD_89872 | JGI IMG/M metagenome (GOLD analysis project Ga0123355, IMG submission 89872) | Embiratermes neotenicus P1 segment gut microbial communities from Petit-Saut dam, French Guiana - Emb289 P1 | ecosystem: Host-associated > Arthropoda: Insects > Digestive system > Gut ...
TCCTGATAAGAAAACGATTTACCGTTGGGTATCAAACTTTAGACAAACAGGGCAAACTTTGGAAGCTCTGAAGGAGGCGATACGACAGGAAGTTGCTGCCATTACACCTGAAATGATTCTCAAAGTCATGAACAACTACCGAGAGAGGCTACATAAATGTATCAATATTCAAGGCCGCCACTTGAGTGATGATTTGTTCAAAACACGTTGATGTAAAACGGCATTCTGTGTTCTTTCCCGAAATAGAAAAACATTTGCCGTATCTTCTTTGGTTTTGAATTTATTCGCTTCTCAAATGGGGGAGTTCTTTCTGCCGCACCCTGTATAACGTAATTGTGCATCAAGTTGGGCATTTACCCAGAGTCAGGAATTCCGTGACTAGCGGGTATATTATAAGCTTCTGAAGAAGGGTTCTGATCCATGGAGATCGTCAGTACCATCTCAGTACCACACACTTGTCTCTACATCTTACAAGATCTTCAGGAAAGATTTCCTGCTTTGGGTTTTACATAATCCCTACTTAAAAAACCATTCTACAGAAGTAAAACCACAGTAACTTTCAAGAAGGTTAGATATTGTGGTATAAGTGTTCAGCGCATTCATCATTGACCCTGACGTTTCATGACGTGCTCAACACGTCCACTGTCAAAATGAACAGCACGACGGGAACACAAAAACCTGTCCGTTATCGATAACGGTCGCGCGCGTGAATTCAGGGGTGTGTCAGATTCCAGGACTGCACCGGGACTCGGTAAGATAGAAATCTAAAACCAAATGACATAACGGGTGATAAATTCCAAATCTCAAGCGGAGGAACGAAATTCAATGGGCTGACTGTAAATGGGCCTGAGGGACAATTCTCGGTAAAACAAAACTCAAGACAAGGACGCAAAAGTATACATTTTTAAGACGGAGTAAACCACTTAGAACTGGAAACCCGAGCTTTGTCCAGGACTGCCAAGGCATCTGACACGTCACAATGACGATCTCCGATGACGTCACGCGGTGTTTCACGTACATGAAAGCTGTGACGCTGTGGATTATGAAACGTGTCTATCGGTTACGAAAGCGTTTAAAAGCCAGGTCCCCCAGATGTGTACAAACAGGTGCCAGCCCGCGTCGCAATACATGTTTACGGACCAGGCAACAGCGTCCAATCCGGGGGCGTACGAGAATGACTAACTTCCTCGTGAACGTGTTGCGCGAGCAGGACATTAGCGGCACAGCTGGGGTAACGACTCGAGTATGGGAGTGGGAGAGTACATGGCGGAAAAGAGCGACGACACTATGACGGCCTTTACTGCCAGGTACCCGACGATAGACAAGCGATTGCTCCGCTTTAAGATTGGACACTCGCTGCAGAATCTCCGGTGAGCGGACATCCATGGGGGCCCAGTAGCAAGAATTTCAGTCTGGGTAAAGGGAGGTCCGCACCCGAAGCTGCCTCCGACTGATGCGATGGTTAGACTGCACCGAGTTCGGCCGTACAGACATTTCCCACGAGTAACTACGTAGACAGCAGTAACACAGTATGTCTTCATAAACGAACGCACCAACAGTCCATTCTGTAACAAGTGACCCGTCAGTATTACACAGCCATACAGTGTGCATACTCAGAAGTCCCGGCGATACAGCAGGGCAGAAGGCAACACTGTCGTGTATCCTGCTATTAAAAGGTCGCACGATAAGCACATAAGCGACATTCCACTGGCAATGTGCACCAAGCCTATCTGGAGACTCAGAAGAAGGTGCAAAAAGCGCAAAACCACAGGTCAAGTAGCCCTGATGTTTAACTGGTAGGTTGGGTAAAACAGCATCAAAAGAAAAGTGACAAGGCTGCGGTGCCAACTTCTCTGCAAAGTTACAAATACTTTTTGACATACGTGTCTGATGACGCATACTGTCCCATATTTTAGAAATTAAGAGTACTGTCTCAAAATAGTTCTGATTGTCGGGCTACTGCCCCACTTCTTCTTCTTCTTCTTCTTCTTCTTCTTGGTCTTCTTCTTCTTGGTCTTCTTCTTCTCCTCCTCCTCCTTCTCCTTCTCCTCCTCCTCCTCCTTCTCCTCCTCCTCCTTCTTCTTCTTCTTCTTCTTCTTCTTCTTCTTCTTCTTCTTCTACGGCGTGACAGCCCAATATCGGGCCTTCGACTCCTGCTGTTTTCTTCAGGTTTCGAGACATGTAATGTTTTACGGGAAGAGGTTGTCAGCCCCTCGCCCAACCCCAACCTGGAGGACCAGGCCTCCGTACTTATAGCCTCCGGAGACGGGGCAGCCCAGCTGTACCCCCAGGCACTGGGCAGCTGGAGACCAATGGAGCGTCACTTACCGTACTCACAATATTGTAAGCCCCTGACGAGGCCGCAGCTATGTGTTGCACTCCAATACAAGAGTATGTCTTATCTTGATATTAAGGCTAAAAAGGTAAGGCGTCCGCAAGGAACCTGGAGGCTGCGTGGATTCACGTGACGGCTGGTACTCTACAATATACACCAATGGCAAGACGTTTCCGAAATAACTGCGAAGACATAAATGTGGCTTCCATGGTCTATCTTTGACCGTATTTTGGCACATTACACGTTGGCTACCATAAGGTACACTGGTGGGTCACGCATAGTTATTTAGGTACCGTGACATCCACCGGTGTTCTCACGCGTTGTCATTCAGGGGGTACCGTGACAACCATCGGTGTTCTCAGGCGTTGTTACTCAGGGGTGCTATGACAGCCATCCGTGTTCTCACGCGTTGCCATTCAGGGGGTACCGTGACAGCCATCGGTGGTATCACTCATGGTCACTCAGGGGGTACCATGACAGTCATCACTGTTCTCACGCGTTGTCATTCAGGGGGTCCGTGACAGCCATCGGTGGTGTCACTCATGATCACTCAAGGGGTACCGTGACAGCCATCAGTGGTATCACTCATGGTCACTCAGGGGGTACCGTGACAGCCACCGGTTGTCTCACGCGTTGTCATTCAGAGGGTCCGTGACAGCCATCGGTGGTGTCACTCATGATCACTCAAGGGGTACCGTGACAGCCATCAGTGATATCACTCATGGTCACTCAGGGGGTACCGTGACAGCCACCGGTGGTCTCACGCGTTGTCATTCAGAGGGTCCGTGACAGCCATCGGTGGTGTCACTCATGATCACTCAAGGGGTACCGTGACAGCCATCAGTGGTATCACTCATGGTCACTCAGGGGGTACCGTGACAGCCACCGGTGGTCTCACGCGTTGTCATTCAGGGGGTCCGTGACAGCCATCGGTGGTGTCACTCATGATCACTCAAGGGGTACCGTGACAGCCATCTGGTATCACTCATGATCACTCAGGGGGTACCGTGACAGCCATCCGTGGTATCACTCATGGTCACTCAGGGGGTACCGTGACAGCCATCCGTGTTCTCACGCGTTGTCATTCAGAGGGTACCGTGACAGCCATCGGTGTTCTCATGCGTTGCCATTCAGGGGGTACCGTGACAGCCATCGGTGGTATCACTCATGGTCACTCAGAGGGTACCATGACAGGCATCACTGTTCTCACGCGTTGTCATTCAGGGGGTCCGTGACAGCCATCGGTGGTGTCACTCATGATCACTCAAGGGGTACCGTGACAGCCATCAGTGGTAACACTCATGGTCACTCAGGGGGTACCGTGACAGCCATCAGTGGTATCACTCAAGGTCACTCAGGGGGTACCGTGACAGCCATCAGTGGTAACACTCATTGTCACTCAGGGGGTACCGTGACAGCCACCGGTGGTCTCACGCGTTGTCAATCAGGGGGTACCGTGACTGCCACCGATGGTGTCACGCCAAGCAAAAGTCAATGGCGCGGCATGCACTGCAATATAATACTAACGTTCAGTAACTCCGGAATCGGTATGTAGAGAAGGAAAACTAAATTCAGATACTGTGGGACCGCTGGCGGCTCTCCGAAGTGAGAAATCGTGGCAAATAGAAGAGATATTAGCCGGATTCCTGCGGAATGATTAAGCAAACTAGGCTCGGTAGCCAAAGCGTTGACGACAAAGCATCGCAACTCAGTCTCTCTCCACACGCGCATGCACACGCACGCACGCACGCACACACACGCACGCACGCACGCACACACACACACACACCCGGCACGCCAAGAACTGCTAAACTCTATACATTATCCAGCGACTGCAATTAAACCGAAGCCATCGCCAACTGGGATTCCTATGACAGCCTACTGTAATGACGAAGGCACAGAAATATGACGGATGGACGACGCCACCCAGGGAGAATCACATGTTATAACTTCCCACGATACAGACACATGAACAGACGTGATCCGAGGAGTCAGACCATACCTCACTCTGCTTATCATCATGCACTTCCTTCGACCAGAAGCGTGTGATGCGTGTATAAGCAGTTTCACTGCAGCATTCCAAGAGAGTCTTCATTCGCAATACCATCACAGCAACTTTTTAGCAGTGGCTCGGTAAATTATTATTAATTCAGTCTTATAACTGCTTAATAATTAGCGTACTGTTAAAACCAAACATTAGAACATTCAGTGCACTCTTTTTAAATTTCGCTCTGACAATACTAGTTCCATTAGTACTGTCTACGGTAACAACAAAGCGCTTTTTTTTTTTTCTGTAAGTGCGAAAAAGGAAGCAACGTCAAAATTACATTTACTCGAGATTTCCCCAAATGCGGCTTTTCTCTGCTTTCCATTATTTACAACAAATTATACCGGAAATCTACGAAGCCAAGTCACCATGTCGGCCTAATATGTAGAAGCGTGACAAGTTCAAATGTGGTTCCGCATTCAAACACGACATTATCCGAATGTTTTTCTTTGCAAACACATATTCTACACATGTGTTTGTTTCTTAAAGTACGCCACTTCCGTAAAAGCATTCCCATTACAGGCCTGGACAGGTCCTGAGGTTTCCAGGAATTTGAGGTTCCCAGATTTCAAGACAATCGGTACATGAAAGTGGCAAGGCTGTCAGCCCTACGCACTGGCCGCCTTTACACCCAGGAAGTATTCCTGGTACTCATTTCTGTTAGAGACTGAGTCGACCCCAGGACCATAGTGCGATGGGAAAGATTATGTCAATGAAAAATTCCAATGACACCATCAGGAATCGAACCCGTGACCTTCGGACTTGTAGCGCGGCGCCTCAACCAACTGTCTCACGCCACTTCCGTACACAATATATAACTTACGATTTTAGCCCAAAGAAGCGCCGCTTTGAAGACCCGCCATCGTAAGTGCGACGTCTAGAAAGTTCCAGTTTGAAACACGGATCACCATCGCCTCGGGACGGATTCCAATACGGATCGAAAATAACGTACAGCAACTTTCGCTACATCGCTGTGTACAAGAAGTATGGACTGTTCTGAAGGTGACGGCAAGGTCCTTCGAAACGGTGGTACCTACACATTCACAGACAAAACAGAATCGTCATAAAATTACAAATGATTGGAACTGTGACGCCAGATGTTAGCTGTGGGCGCAACCACACACGCTACAAATCTGGCGCCCCTTCAAACCGATATTCCTTAAACTCTTCGACTTAGGACATGGCTGGCGACATTTTTGAGGGCGCGTGCCCAAACTGCCAATAAACTTCGGGGAAATTCTTTCGCGTGTGGAAACCTGAGTTTACTGGTGCCATATTTTCGGAAATTCCAGTGACGTTTTCGAGCCCCTTGTACGTTGGAGTCCGAGCAGCTGCCTGGCACGCGCGCCCTTAGTCTGGCCCTGCTCACGCTACTTCGAGTTTGTGAATTACAAAACTGTAAGCGTTTCATTTTTGTTGTAGACTGTACGCTCCATTCGGAACTACCTAATATACATATTCTGTTAGCGTCTTCTTGTGAATTTGAACGTCTGCGTCTTAATGGCCTCTTTAATCTGTCTGTTCCATCCATTAACGTTCTTAGATATAGGACAAATAATTGTGCGGGTCAGGGCATTTAGGAAGCAAAAAGTAGACAAGGAAGAAAGCAAAAATGAAGATCGACTTTCGCAGCAGTGTATCTGAGGTTCTTTTGCGGTGTGACGTCGTCTCAATGGGTAACTCATCCCCGACGTAGTGATCTCAACTTGCGGATAGCAATGTCCCAGACGAATGAAAAATCTGCGCCATTTCGCCTCTTCGACGATGAGACCAACCATGTAGTGCTGAAACGTCGGTAAGCCATTACCTGTGATGCGGCATCATACCCCAGAAGAACGGCGACCTCAAGCTGAAGAAAAACTGGGAGTAGATAAAGGTGGAGGGAGTTGTACAGAAGAGTGAAGGTGAAATTGGAGATGATGATGATGAGGATGAGAAAGAGGAGAGGGAGTGAAAATTACAATATTTATATCGCCTCTAGAGGCGCATTTATCTGAGACAATGCACATCGAATACTATTTCCACAAAACAGAGGGGTCGCCAGGGCAGTAAACGACACCAACTAGTGTCGAAGATTAAGAAAGCCCGCAGTTATACCTCCACCAGGAGGATGCGGTGTCAATCCTTTACCTTTACCTGCAGGCCTACCAATACTGTTCAGAACACAGTCAATTCACGATTGTCTGACCTGCTTCTGACGTCCTGACCCTTAGCGTGACGAAACTGCAACTCCTTATAACTGGACATGCATGTTAGCCAGGAGGCAGACGGCTCCCTGTGGCTGGTACAAGATGAAATTAAGTCGCTTAAGTCCCTACTTGTGTCACGTGCCGAGACTTATTGATTCTAACGATGCGACAGACCACACAATGCAGCACATGGCTGACTTCACTTTAGCGGCACTAGTTAATATTCATATCACACTCCTCGTCTGTTACGAGAAGCTGCCTGTGCATATTAGAGCAGAGGTTTTGCTTTTTCCGGGATGTGCGGTGTACGTTGACAGCTGGTTACGGACGGTGCGGGATAACATATCTGTCCCGTCTTCAAACGTCAGGTAGTCCAAGAAGATTAAAGCACATAGATCAGTGCTGTATGAACCAGGAAATTGAAATCAAACACCTAGAAGCATCGAACCTCCAGCCATGACAACAAGAAATTTAGAACCAGATCAATGGAGAAACAGAGCGGAATGGCGTTTGGTTTCTGGAAGACGGCGACAGCTGTTTAAAAAAAAACTGGACAGACAGACAGACAGATAGATGGATGGATAGATAGATACAGACAGATAGATAGAAAGATAGAAAGACAGATAGATAGACCGACAGATGGATGGATGGATAGACCGACAGATGGATGGATAGACCGATAGATGGATGGATAGACCGATAGATGGATGGATTTACACACACACACACATATATATATATATATATATATATACACACAGATAGATCAGTACTGCTAATCGGATTATGATATGATATGACATATTTGTTTACTGCAATTGGACACCCAGTGGCAGTAGTACAGTACACATTTACACACAACACACAGAACAACACAATGACACAAACACACAGAACACAGCATACATAAAAATAAGAATACATAAACATAACAAAAGAACACATAACATAACAATAAAAATACACAATTTACAAAATTAAACAGAACCATACAAAACATACAACCATACATACAATAATAAAAAATGGAGCCAAAAGAATATGATAGAATGTGACAAACGAAAAAGCCTTATAAGCAGCAAACTTCATGTGATCTATATATATTCTAATAACGTTAGAAATCCTGTTACTAAGATTTTCACTACACTTCACCTAACTATACTTCACTCTACTCCACTACACTTGTCGTCACTTCACTTTCTCTCATTTAAACTTCACCCAACTACACTTCACTACACTTCACCTAACTATACTTCACTCCACTTCACTACACTTGTCACTTCACTTTCTCTCATTTAAACTTCACCCAACTACACTTCACTCCACTTCACCTAACTATACTTCACTCCACTTCACTACACTTGTCACTTCACTTTATCCCATTTAAACTTCACCCAACTACACTTCACTACACTTGTCGTCACTTCACTTTCATTTAAACTTCACCCAACTACACTTCACTACACTTGTCGACACTACACTTCCTCTCATTTGAACTTCACCCAACTACACTTCATTACACTTCAATAACCTCTCATTTGACTTAACCCCATTTAAATTTCCTACCGCTCCATTTCATCTCACATCGCTACACTTCACCTCACTTTACTTCACTGCACTTTAGCTGATTATCACTGCAACGACTGACAAGTGACTGAATACAATCATCTTCTTTAGAAAGTTCACAGATCGAATCTTGGCCGGGGGTTTTTCTTGACCGTCGCTCAGTGCATTGCACCAACGGCAATGGCAGTACATTACACATATCACGGAACACTCTTACAAAGGTGTTCTACCCCACCGCTTCCTCGAATTTCTCCTCGACTATAACGTAACACGGAGGCCTACAGTTGAAATGGCATCGTTAAATAAACCAGGCTGCGTAGAAAACAACTTTGTTAGGTCTCCTCCACTGAACACGTGGCGTGGCAGACAAGACACCACGTGTGCACCATAAGGTTCAAGAATGTTTACACACAGAGATACGAGATACAGGCTCTTGGAATATAAATTTGTCGTTATCACAGATGTCCTTAAGTAGCCACTAACTCCTCAGCGCAAGACATTTCTGAAAATCTTGACAATTCTTCGGCTGGTGACGAAATTCCGTACCTTTAAGAGCAGGGAAGGCTCACAAAAATCGCTACTGCAGCCAAATGAAGTCCGGCCACACCTTCACACAATTCTGCGGTGTGTCATCCTCGTTGTGTGTTGAAGACTAATGGTAAGGTAAATTCAGTCAGAAAAAGTACAAAACTACAATTATAGTTGTGTTTTCTGACTGAATTTACCTTACCATTAGTCTTCACAAAATACTTCTCTAATTTAATGTAACCATTCCTTCTACGACCATGTCTTCGAAATCTGCCTTTGATATTTGAAAGAAGGCATCACGAAGTGCAAGAATGAACATATAATGAACACAATTATATACGTCAGCACTGCTTATTTATTAAAACACAGGCTACATCTTTCGAACCAACATTAGGTCATCCTCAGGCCTGCGGCAGACTAAGTCATAGGTGCTGTGTGTATATTGGGATCCCAACATGTTTGACAGTCGTAAGAATACATAAAATCTGGTAAGTAGCTGGATAAAATGCGTAGCTCATATTTATGATTAAATTAAAACATGGGTTGGTATTTACAATTGCAACATTTCAAAATTATCAATAATGTATGCTATGGGAACCTAGGGTACTGGGGTAAGTTTTGTGTAGTTACAGCTTCTCAAGGCTGCCCGTGTTGTCACATATATTCCGAAATGAGGTTCAGATCCTGTTAGTCCGGGTGGATTTGTCTGGTTGGTTTTCACTTTCTATAGTTCCGTTTAGTTATGTAGTAGGGGTTGGTTGTTCCACCTTTGTTCTGTTCTGAACAGAGGATGACCTAATGTTGGGTCGAAACATGTAGCCTATGTTTTAATAAATAAGTAGTGCTGACGTATATAACCGCCTTGATAGTTTTAAACAAAAAAAAATTCAGTACTTACTGCCTTATCTCTTGTGTGCATGTCCTGACTCCTGAAACTTGTAGATGGGATCGATTGGTTGTCCCGAAACGTCAGTAAGTTTCTACTATTCTAGGCTGCTAAGATCCCAAAAGAGCGCAGATCTCACTATACTCATATTTTGTAGGTTCTCAACTCCACCCCACCCCCCCACCCCCTCCCCGGGGCAAATGATGTGCAGTAAGTATGCTAAATGATGTGCAATAAGTGTGCTGGTGTGCAGGCTGTTACTGCGCCGTCAGCCCTGGCCTAATCAATACAGTAAACAGTCCCAAGGCAAGATAGTTACAGCAGGGTTACTGATCACAAATCAAATCTTTATAAATACAGGCAAGTGACTGAATTGGTGATAGGGCGTTTTACCTGCAGTGAAAATACGATATCCGTGGAACGGTCGATAAATATGCACAACCGCTTTGTTACACATTTCCATTTCCTACGCTCTTAAATTTGTACGTGTTTCGGGCAAGTCGAGGTTTTTGAATTACGCGAATACTTCCGAGCGTCGTTTCGGGAGCTGTGCCCGACCTGCAGTTTTTTCCTCCTACTCCTACTCCTTGACCGTTGACATCTGTTGTGCAGAAACTGACCTGTACGTCTACACTGTCGATCTGAAAATAGCTGCACACAATAGAAGAGACAAACCAGACGCCTGATGTACAATCTGATGATAATTTCCTACAGTACTAGCCATCCTAACGGCCGCGCGTTCTAAGGCGTGAGTCTTCGGCCGCTCGTTTGTTTTGACTGCGGGTTCGAATCCCACCGGGGTATATCTCTCTCTTGTGAGTGTTGTGTTTTGTCACGTAGAGGTCTTTGCGCTGGGCTGATCACTCGTCTAGAGAAGTCTTGCCGAAAAGTGTGGTGTGTCTTGAGGGTGATCATGAAGCCTCGATAATAAGGAGGCCCTGACCCTCTAGGGGCTGTTGGCCATGAGGGGGTAGGCTCGAACAACCAGTTTCAGAAACGTTCGCAAGTTAAACGATTTCTTAAATTGCTGTCGGTTGTAAGGTACGCAAAACACTACGATACTACAAAACACTACGATACCACAAAACACTACGATACCACAAAACACTACGATACCACAAAACACTCCAATACCACAAAACACTACGATACCACAAAACACTCCAATACCACAAAACACTACGATACCACAAAACACTACGATACCACAAAA
>Ga0123355_10019638_pt1 | contig 10764 bp, 6 predicted proteins | sample TergutEmb28metaG_3_FD_89872 | JGI IMG/M metagenome (GOLD analysis project Ga0123355, IMG submission 89872) | Embiratermes neotenicus P1 segment gut microbial communities from Petit-Saut dam, French Guiana - Emb289 P1 | ecosystem: Host-associated > Arthropoda: Insects > Digestive system > Gut ...
GACCAATACGGGCTTTTTGGTATGCGTAAGCATCCTTTTGCCAGGCATAAGCTTGTCGGTCTGGCACTTATACTTGCGGGTATTGGGGCTATGATTAATAGCTTTGAGATAATCGCCATTGTAGTATCATTTGTAGCCGGGGTTAATATCGTAATGTCTAGGACACTAAATGCTAAGCTTTCCGATTTAACCAGTGTACGGGTTAGTACCTTCTATAATTATTTTATTGGGCTTATTGTGTCGCTTTTGGTGTTTGCGCTTTTGGGGCGGGGTGAGATTATTTTTGCGGAGTTTGCGCTCTCGCCCAGCTGGTTTATATACTTAGGCGGTGTGCTGGGGGTTACGGTTGTCTTACTTGGAAATATCGTGGTGGTAAAGATATCGGCGTTTTATTTGACGCTTCTTATATTTATAGGGCAGGTATTTACCGGTGTACTAATAGATGCGATAATTGCCCAGTCGGTATCGCCAAGAAATGTCATAGGCGGGGTACTGGTAGCCGCCGGGCTTAGCATAAATCTGATACAAGACAGCAGGCGCAGCCAATCCTAATTCCCATCCCGAGAGGGGAATTAACACCACTGTGGACTAGTAATCATTTTTCATGTAGACTCAAAATAATAATGCAAATTAATAAAAGGGCGCAGCCCGACCCACGCTCGAGGATGCGTAGCCATTGCGCCCAAAGGGCGAGGATTTATTCCCCGCAAAGCGGCGGGGCTTGGGGCAGCACCCCATTAAAGGAGGAGCAAAATGAGCATAATCCGCGACCCATCCCTGGCAGAAGCAGGGATTAGAAAAATCGAATGGGTAAAGGGCTTCATGCCGGTACTTACCCAAATAAAGGAGCAGTTTGAAAAAGATAAACCCTTCGCAGGGATGCGCATAGCAGTGTGCATTCACCTAGAGGCCAAAACCGCCTACCTGGCCCAAGTACTGGCCGCCGGGGGTGCGGAAGTAGCCGTAACCGGCTCAAACACCCTCTCTACCAAGGATGATATCTGCGCCGGGCTGGCAGCCCAAGGCTACAACGTCTACGCATGGCACGACGCCACAGAGGAAGAATACTGGGATCATCTAAAGGAAACCCTAAAATTTAAGCCCCATATCATAATAGACGACGGAGGCGACTTTGTTCAGCTATTGCAAGGAGAATGCAAAGAGTACGCCGAAAACCTAATAGGCGGCTGTGAGGAAACTACCACCGGCATCAACCGCCTGTGGGCAAGGGTAAGAGAGGGCAGCCTTGGCTTTCCTATGATGGCGGTTAACGATGCGGATTCTAAGCATCTTTTTGACAATGTCCACGGCACGGGCCAGTCTGTATGGGACAGCATCATGTACACGACTAACGTAATGTTAACAGGCCGTGACGTGGTAGTAGCCGGGTACGGTTTTTGCGGTAAGGGCGTTGCCATGCGCGCCAAGGGCCTGGGGGCTAGGGTAATAGTAACGGAAATCAACCCCTGGCGGGCAATGGAAGCTGTAATGGACGGCTTTAGGGTTATGAAAATGGACGACGCCGCTAAAATAGGAGAGTTTTTTGTAACGGTAACGGGCTGTAAAGACGTAATCACAAAGCGTCACTACGAAGTCATGCGCCATAACGCGTTTCTATCCAACGCCGGGCATTTTGATGTAGAGTTCTCTAAGCCCGACCTGGCCACAATGTCTACAAAAATAGAAGTGCGCCGTCCCTTTATAGAGGGCTATCACCTCCCGGACGGGCGTATCCTTAACGTACTTGCCGACGGCAAGCTGGTAAACATAGTAGCAGGCAACGGCCACCCCGCCGATATCATGGATATGAGCTTTGCCCTACAGGCCATGGGCTGCAAATATCTGGCTGAAGAAGGAAAAACCCTAAAACCCGGCCTGTACAAGGTACCCCTAGAGCTTGACAGGCAAATAGCCCTAATGAAAGCGAAGGCAATGGGCCTGGGGCTAGATGTACTGACACCAGAGCAAGAGATGTATGTAAACGGTACCGGAGAGTAGGAGTAACGAAACAAAATGAAAGAATATATGAATATTCTATATAAAAGTTAATGTTAGGGGAACGAAATTTATTTCTAAGTTCCGTTCCCCTATTGCGGCTGTGATTAATAGGCTACGGGAAACGCCACTCCGTTGATAACAATAGCATCCAGTTGACTGGTGTTCATAAGGATGAAATATTCCTGAGTTGGCATACCGCTAGTAAACACATGAATACCACAACAGCACATTCCAGACTGTCCAAACCATAATGGTATTTCCTCACTATTCTTATACCGTAAGCTAAAATTATTTGGATTTCTAATAAAATCTATAACATAATCCAACATATCATCCCATTGGACATCGTGATTTATATTACCGTCGCGGTCTCGCACTTCTAAGGTTATTAGCCCTGTTATATCTATGCCCTCTCCATGTTCTGGCCACTGCCAAGAATTACGGTCTATGCTGGCTTGTAATGCAGCTCTTGCAAATACAATTGAATGAATGTCGATGCTGGATTCAGTTGAAATCGGTATATCCTGCACATTGTCAAAAAGGCCAAGCAAAACATACATAACGTCCCACTGATTAAGGATTACAATATCCGTAACTTCGGAATTTTGATAAAGCTCGTATAGCTTAATGCATACGGTCGTTTATTGTCACCTGCGGGGAACGGCGTGTCAAAATAACCTCATCTGAGGCTTCCCCAAAAACCCAAAAGGAAAGCTCATCTAAGCACCCTATCCCCAAGATATCCGGCGCAAAGGGTAAACTGTCATCCCTTGTAATCATCAATTCCATAGCGATACCGCTATCATCTGCTAGATATCTAGATAATTCCATTGTAGTGCCGTTACAAGTTACCTTCTCATTTGGGGTTTGCACATATCCGGCAACATCATCTAAATTGCTGAATAGGCCGTGAAAAGCACCTTGCGAAACGGCAAAAACACTTAAAAAGTTTATAGAAATTTTCACTCCTATTTACCTTACAAAAAAAGCATGATACACTGACGCGCAACCAATTGTACTTTAGTGACATGAATATAAAAAATAATGCGTGGTGGTAATTTATATGAAGGTAGTATTTGAAATCCCTAAAGACGGCGAAGAAGACAGCATTCTGGTTCGTTGCCGCCATGTTAGCCAGGAAATCATACAGTTGCTGGAAAGAGTCAAAACCCATGATATGTTGATTGGGTATATAAACAATGAAACCCATAGGGTAAACCCAGCAGAAATTTTTTACATAGAAACCGTAGACAGAAAGACCTTCCTTTATTGCAAGGACTTTGTATATGAGTCTAAACAAAAATTATATGAACTAGCAGAAACTTTGCAAGTATGGAATTTCTTGCGGGTTGGCAAATCGCTAATTATTAATATGGAAAAGATCAAGTCTATCACATCTACGACTACGAGATGCATCGAAGCTGTTTTGGCCAATGACGAGAAGGTTATTGTTTCAAGGCAGTACGTGAGTGCTTTAAAAGAGCATCTGGGTTTATAGAATAATCCTTCTACATAGAATTTTATTTAAACTAAGGAAAAAAACACGTTTCTTTTATTAATGGGCGAAATATCGTCAAATTATCTTTGCAAATGTTCTTGGCAACATAAGCGCGTTTTTGGCCATCTTAAGTATTAAAATTAGCAGGTGACGCAAAGTCCTATTGTAGAAACACTCCCTCTGTTTTATCTTTATTATGGAATAAATGATGATGTGGTGGTTAAGATGAAAACTTTCCAGTCCTTAACACCCATACATATGGAAATCAGAAGCGAGGAACGCGTATGAAAACTAGACTCATTAAAAGAGGCTTTTTAAGCTCAAAGCCAGTACGCATTACCTTATTGATGTGCATACTGATATTTATTGCAGTTGCGGCAATACTGGCCCACGATTACATCAGCTTTGACGCCACCTATCCCAACGAAAGTGCAGTGTATCTTGAAGTAGGCTACGAGGGCGAGATAGAAATCACCCCACATAGCCTGTATTTTAGCCGGGAGCTAGACTTTTATGGCAATCTCCACATCAGGTTTCTTTTGGAGCCGGATATGGAAGGCGTGGTCGTTAACCTGCCCTATGGGTGGGCCTATGAGATTATTGAGTACGAGGAAGTCGCCTCAGATTATGACTACGACGATCCCTATGGCTACATTGGCTCTCACTATGAGGATTCCTACGATTATGGCTATATCGGCTCCTGGTATGAGTACCCCTACGATTACGACTACCCCGAAGAGCCAAGCCTGGGCCAGCGGTATATTACCATCATGTTAACGCCGCCCTATGACCATGACTCATATGTAGGCGAAGCTCCCGGGTATTTTGACATGTATATAGGATACGCCCCCGTTGTACCCTTTGATGGTGCCCCCACACCCCCGCCCATACCCGGCGGCGCAGGCCGCATAGTAACCTTTAACCCAAACGGGGGTAATGCCCACGAGGGTCATACAGAGCGGCCTACTCTTCCCAATGGCACGATAGGTGCAGGAAGGCCCTACGCGGCATACCGCCCTGGTGCGAGGTTTATGTGGTGGAGCACCTGCCCCGAGGGCAGGAATGACCCTAACATACCTAACTATGGTGCTGTACCCGAGTATGGGTTTGACTGGTACCATTTTATCGTCCCGGAAGAGGGGCTGACTTTGTATGCCATATGGGGTTTTATCGCTTCATTTTATGGCAATGGTATAGCCCTTCCCCCTGCTGTTGGAACCGATAACCCCGCCTCATATGTCGGGCGGCGGATTATCGAGGGCTGGAGCTTTGAGGAAGCCGAAGCCTTTGGTATGCCTGTTGTCTTTCCTTGGGTGCCAAGGCGGCCCGGCTTCCAGTTTTGGGGCTGGTATGATGCGCGTATTCCTATCGAAGAAATAGCATCTCCTCCCACTATCCCCACAGGGGTTGAATCGGTAAACCATCAAACCCCAATAACGGGTAACATAGAATTTGCCGCCAGGTGGCGCTTGCACACCCACTTGGTAATGTTTGATATGAACCATGCTAACGCTAACCTAGCTCCAGGTACAGCGGCACTGCCTCAGCGTTTATACCGCTGGGTGCTTGATGACAGGAGTATCGCAGACTCCGGCATAGGCGGTACTGCCGCAGCCGGTACAGGGGCGGCAGTCGCCGCCCATACTAATCAGCTGGATAGGCTTGTATGGGGTGCCAATGGTGTTAATTCGCCTGTGCTATTTTACAGGCAAAACATACAGCGCCCCTGGATTCCCAATTACGACCCATTAGACGCAGCAAACCATAGGTCTAGATGGAACCCGGACGGAACCGCTAATGCCGAATTTAGTACGCCCTATTATCCCGGCTCAGGCCTTGTAAGGGGTACGGCGGCAGGTGTGATAAATGCAAACGCAGGCACGCAGTGGCCGCGCTCTGCCCCTAACGTATATATGACTAATCCCGCCACAGGCAACGAAGACACATGGAGGCCTTTTCCACAGGCACCCGCTCCGGGGCAACCTAACGGAAGCTCCAACGCCGCGTATCGGCCAAGATATACACTGGAAGGCTGGTGGACCATACCCCAAGGATGCTCGTTAAACTGGGCCCCTGAAGGCGGCGGGCCTGCCACCGTTGAGGGAAGGCGTTTTGCACCTGCGGGCGTTGCCGGCAGCACATATACCTCCGGCGATACGGGCGGTACTACCTTTGCGGTTACCATCCCCGATGGTGGCGGTAGTTTTACCATTAACACCGGCTTCCCAACCGGCTTGGCACGTAACCAGCATTGTGTTCCATTCCCCATTCCCCAGGGCCCTGCCGGTGTGGGTGCCCCACGCCCTGCCGGTATAGTGCACGGCGGCGATACGGAGAGTGAATCAGGCGATATGACGGTTTATGCCCGCTGGGTATACAGAGTCACTTTTGATTTGAACCATGGTGACGGCCATGGCCCCCAAGGGTTTTCTATAGTAGGAGCTACTAACTTTAACCCCGGCAGTGGCCTTCTTGTTGCAAGCGGGCCGCCTGTCCTTAACTATCGCGATATCCCAGTTGGTCTCTCGCCAAGCGAAAGCACCATAAACCAAAGCGGGCAGCGGGTTCGTGTAAATGACGGTACGTTTGGAGGCACCACTTTTCTCGCTCACCAGCCATTCAGGGCAGGTATGCCCCCGGGCGGTGGCGGGGTTGGTACCGGTTCACCCTTCAGGGCCGCCCATATTTTTAACGGTTGGTGGGACAGACCTGTAACTACTACATCTCATGTTCATTTAGACACATGTACCCAAGGATGCGTTACTGTCTATTGCTACCCACTGGTTCATCACAACGCGTACCGTATTACAGGGGATACACAAATAAACGGCAACCTGACAGCATATGCTCATTGGCGTTATGTACCTACACCCACTGTTTTTGTTAACTTTCACCTTAACGTCCCCCCATCACAAATTGCTACCACCACCACAGAGAACGTGCACGGCATGACATACTGGCCTACGCATCGCCCTGTTGATTATCTTAACCCATTGGGCCGCTTTTTCTTAAGCCGCCCTGCCCTGCCCGCTAACGCGCCCAACCCAAACTACGGGGTATTTGGTTATAACGTGGCTATACCCCTCCCCGCATTTAACGAGGTAGCACCCAGATACACTTCCGGCAACTTAGCGGCTGCCAATGTTAATTATGCTGACCGTTACAGCCCTATGATTAGAAGGAGCTACGGCCTGGGAAACAACATAATCAGCACAGCCCATCCGGTTAACCTAAGAATGCCCCGTAACCCTAGGCGTACCGGTTATGTATTTGTGGGATGGTCTACAAACCCAAATTTGCCGCCGTTTGATGCAAATGGTGTACCCACGGCAGTTGCGGGTACTACCATCAACCATAATTTAATCTTTAATACCGGTACTGTGCTTAATGCCGCTAACGACGTTCCGGCAGGCGGGACACTTGATCTATATGCAATATGGGCACCCGCTTTTGACTTGATACTTGACCGTAACGGTGGCACCACCCCCGCCGGGTTTACTCAGTTTGTCCGCCCAATGCCCATTGGCTTTATGTTTGGTGCTACCAACACTAACGGTATAGCCCATTCCAGCAGATGGGGTACGGTTGCTAACGGGATGTCATGGATTGAAAACTTCTACATCCATTCAACTATGCGGACTCTTTTTGGCCACCCGGACTTTGTCCAGATAGGGCTGATTGATGCATACAATACACACCAGGATGCCCTGGTGGGCCATGGCTCAATAATTACCGCAACTACCGTGTTTAATGATGCGTTTTTTAGCGCGTTCCCGGCAAATAACCTTGTACCTGCCCCCGGCAATGACTTTTTGCGAATTTATGTCCAGTGGGGCGGCACATTAACCTTTAATGCTAACCACAATACTTTTGACCCCTCTCTTCCGGCAACAAATCCTAATAGAAATATGAACTTGCCCGTGGGGCATTCGGTAAACATGACTTTAGACCCACTAACCCGCCATGCCCATCACCCAACCAGAGGGGATGTATGGCCGGCTACTTGGCTTGGAACGACGGGAGTTGATGGAACCAGAGGAGGCTGGCCAAGAGAGCCGGATACCCCTTGGGATGTCAACGGCGGCGACTGGCTTCTTATGTTTACTGTCCCAAATCAGCGAGGCTGGTCCTTAGTAGGTTGGAACCGAATGTCAGACGGCTCGGGTGAATGGGTTACTGCTGATACCACTTTCTATCAAAACACTACTATTTTTGCCATATGGGGCCCGTATATAATATTTAACCCGGGTCTTGGGGGGGCTGCCGTTGATATGGATCCGGTCAGGCATCCCGTTACAAATCTCTTGAACTGGGAGGTTGTAGTAGGTTCGATGTTCCCAACCCCCACACCGGGGCCTCCTACATGGCCGGGCGGTCAAAACTTCGTAGGTTGGTTCCCCATCCCCAACCCAGACCCAACCGACCCAGAGCACGGAGCGGAGATGTTGCACTTAGGCGGTATTGTACAGTTTGCAAGGCGCTATTACGCCGTGTGGAACACCTTGGTAATATTTGACCCAACGGGCCCGCCCGGCAGCACAGCAGCAACCGGAAACGGGGCAATTAATACAATCAGCGTCCCAGGGCAGACCTTACCCCGTGTACACTTTGTAGGGCGTTATATAAATATCATGCCCAGCGCAGGTGAGTTCCCCACCCGCCCCGGCTGGCCTAACAGTGCCTTTAGCGGCCGGTGGTTTGCCCCAGTACCCGTAAGTGTGGAATTTCCGCAGGGCAGGCGGTTTTATCATCCCAATGACCCGGCAGGCTCGGGCTCACGGATAGTTATGCAAGGGATGACCGTGTTTCCGGAATGGATGTCCACCATAACCTTTAGGCCCGGACACGAGCGTGGCCGCCTGGATGGCCTTGGCGCCAATGTTAATGTATCGCGCACAGTACCAGACGGCCTATCCCTTATGGCTAACGCGGCCACCCAGCGTACGCCTACAGCCTCAAGTGCCGTTACAGGCGCGGCCTGGCCCAACGACCCCGGCCTAAACTTTGGCGGCTGGCGCAGAACAAACGCCGCTGGCCAACCTCTTAACGCTAACGGTACGGTATTTACCCCAACCCCGGGCACAACTTGGCCCCCGTTATGGACAACAACAGATGTAAATAACATGATAACCGTCGGGCCGAGCTACTACTTTGAAGCGGTATGGAGCCCAAGAATAGAATTCCACAAGGTAAGCAATGTAGCTAACGTTAATCAGCCCCTAGGGTATAATCCCTTGGCTGGGGGTCGGTTTGTACTGGATCGCTATGTACCTGGTGCCGGTTGGCAGATGGCGTATCCCATGGTTTATGTGTCAGGCACAGGCTGGGAAGCAGCAAACCCGGCATTTGTGGAAAGTGACGCCGCCGGCAGGGTGCTGATATCCCAAAATTTTCATCCGCTGCTTGTACTGCCACAACCGGGAAGCTGGCCCGCATCCGGCACGGTAGACTTTAGGTTAAGAGAAGTACGTGCGCCTTTAGGGTATCTTACCCCCACCGGCCACTGGATAGTCACCATAAGTCGCGAGTTGGGGGTTTTGCCGACTTATACGGCGCATCAAGGTGCAGCCCTTAACCCTTACCTTGCCTTCTCAACCGTAACGATTCCGTCAGGTGTGCTTCAAGGGCAGCGGCAGTTTGTGCGCAATATACCCTACGAGTTTAATTTCTGGAAGGTGCGCCACGATAATGTAAACGTGCGCTTACCAGATGCCCAGTTCCAGTTAGCTGTGTTTAACGGAGAGGGAACCCCGATACTGCCTGCACATGGGCTGGTATTACCCGATATGATAGGCTCCGGCCCTACTCAGTGGTCCATTGTTGGTACAACACAAACAAGCTCATTAACGGCACCCATGAGGTTCCGCTTACGCCCAGGTAGATACTACCATCTATTGGAGATAGCGGCCCCATCTGGCTTTAGGATGCCTAGCGGCCAATGGCAGCTTACGGTTACATCTGCTTCCGGGGTGGCCCCAACCATTAATGTAACACCCATGGGTGGTATGACAATGCCCGCTATTGATAGGACTTTGCCGAATAATTATTCGATTCACAACTGGCTGGATTTTGAATTGCCTTTAACCGGCGGGGATGGTATACACGCCTTGGTGATAGCAAGCTCAATAGGATTTTTAGTGATGATAAGCGGTGCCGCCTTCATTATCCTGCGTAGGCGCAAGTTGAAATCATTGACATAAGGCTGACGGTTTGCTTAAATAACTTTATCTAAAGAGGGCTTGCCTTGGGAAGTAGAATATGCTCCCTAAGGCAAGCCTTTTTCATAAAAGCAGGAGGCTGCCCAATGATAATAAGAAAATCAACCCCCGCCGATTTAGCATCAGTGATGGAAATATACGCATATGCCCGCGGCTATATGAAATCCCATGGTAATCCCAGCCAATGGCAGGATAACCATCCGCCCATAGAGATGATAGAAAAAGATATAGAATCCGAGAGAAGCTATGTATGTATTGACGGCAATAAAATTGTGGCGGTATTCTATTTCAACATAGAGGACGACCCAACCTACAATAAAATCGACGGCAAGTGGCTAAGCGATGCACCATACGGCGTAGTACACCGCATTGCCAGAGGCCCGGATGCGAAAGGTGCCGGATCCTTTTGCCTAAACTGGTGCTATAACCGGTACCCAAATATAAGAATAGACACCCACAAAGACAATACCCCCATGCTAAAAATGTTGGAGAAGCAAGGCTTTACCCACTGCGGGACGATATGGCTGGAAAACGGCGACGAGCGAATGGCGTTTCAAAAAAAATAACACACCACCTCTTCCAAATACCGGAGAAACCCCTCTTGGGTACACATAAGCGTACCCTCGCGCACAACAGAAGCCGCCGCTGCTGCCTGAGCCATTTTTAGCAATTCTTCTTCCGGGGCATTATGCAAAAGCCCGTAGCAAAGCCCCGCTACCATAGCATCCCCGGCTCCCTGTATCCCCTGCACCGTTAAATCCAAAGCAGGTGAATAAAACATAGTCGGTTCGCTAACAAGCAAAGCCCCATCCGTCCCCATAGAAACACAAATAAGCCTCACGCCATAAGTCTTAATAAGCTCCCGGCAAAATGCCGCAATTTCTTCCTTCGTAGCCAGCGTAACCCCAAAGGAACTTGTAAGCTCAAAAAGGTTTGGCTTAATGCAGAAAGGCGGCTTATCGCATTTCAAGGCCAACAAAAGGGCCTCCCCCTCCGCATCTAAGATAACCCTTCCGGGCCAATTAGTACATAATTGCCTGTATATATCCA
>Ga0123355_10019639_pt1 | contig 10764 bp, 4 predicted proteins | sample TergutEmb28metaG_3_FD_89872 | JGI IMG/M metagenome (GOLD analysis project Ga0123355, IMG submission 89872) | Embiratermes neotenicus P1 segment gut microbial communities from Petit-Saut dam, French Guiana - Emb289 P1 | ecosystem: Host-associated > Arthropoda: Insects > Digestive system > Gut ...
AATCTCTTCCCTTTGGGGCGGGGATAAAAATTTGTCAAACCCCCCTTTTTTTTTTTCCCCTCACTAAAACCCCCCCCCCCCCCCCATCAGGTCTACAAATGTGCGATTAAAGATCTGATCTTTGATGTGTATTATAATGGTGCCTAAGTGAATTTTGTTTGAGTCTACCTATGTTCAGTTTTATGTAGTGCACAGTTTCCATTGTATATGTACGTGGCTGGGAGTATATGTAATGTTTTAAACACTTCCCTGCAGGAAGTAACTCTCCCTATGTAGCTAATTAATCTCATTACTTTCTTTTGTAGTTTACACATTTTTTTACATTTCCCATCCCTCCTTCCCCCATAACTATTCTGTATCTCAAATGCAAATAAAATTTTGCAAAATACATACTTCTCAAGATATTTACACTTTTAACTTTCAGGGATTGCATTACATAATAACTTTTACTCAATTTAGAGCTTACATTTTTATATGAACATCCCATTTTACATTTTAGGTAAGATGTAAACCCAGAACTTTTGTGTCATGTTTATACTTGATATCCATATTGTTAAATCTAACAAGATATATGAAACAACACTGCTGTATGTTTCTTAGTGTTTATTAATAAACCATCTGCAATAAACCACATTAGAACTCTTACATAATTCTGTTTATTTTCTGATTTAGCATGTCATCACTTTCAACCTTGATTAGAATATTTGTATCATCAGGAAACAGAACTGTCTCTACCTTGTATATTTATTGGAAGGTCATTCATATATAATAGAAATCAAATTGGTCCAAAGATTGAACCATGATTTGGTTTCATTTTGAAAAAGGCAAAGCATTTTGAATGTACTTAGGATTCTATACCTCCTTTGGTAATCTCCACATCGAGTTGAGCACTTTTGGTTAATGTTATTCGGATACTTTAATAACACTTAAATTCTAAAACTTTGGCCCTGCACCGGGTAATAGCGAAGCTTAAGGAAAGGAAATTATTTTAATTTGACTGGAACAACTTTGGCATTTATGTAAAATTTATAAAACTGTGCAATTAATTGTAAATTGTATATTTTGTGAATAGCTTAACCCTTGTAGCAATATGGCTTAATAAATTATACTATACTACTTTGCAGAATATCTTAGTCAACAGTAAGAACAAAACACCTGTATTACAAAATCCTTACGTCCCAGTCTAGCTGTGAGACCTGAGAGGATTTTAACGCAGAATAAAGTTTGCCTACAGGTATTTTTACTTTGGGGGCAGCAATGATATTTAGAAAAGAAGCAGTTTTCAGTAATCGGCTAGGGAAAACCAAAAAATAATGGTGGCAGCACTATCAGAACTGCGAAAGATAAGATGACACTAGTACGTACCAACAAGTAACACCATCTTAAAGCCTCTTTGGGTAAGACATAGTTGAAGTCGGAACCCTCACCCCAGTAGGCACTACAGATGCATGCTCTTAAACTGTTGAAGAAATCTTGTATTGCCTGTTTAACATGGGACTGAACCATGAAAGTGTCTTCCATATACCTACACCAGTGGGCTAGATCTTTGCAACAGTACTTGCAGCTCGTTGTTTGAAGGTTTTGCTATTGACAGAGCTAGTTATGATGCCATGGTGACAATATGGACTTTTTTTTTTATAGAATGTGCTTTCACGTAGAATACACGGTCATTCTACCCTTGTTAAACATATTCTGCATCAATTTTTTAGCTGGTAATTGCATGATATTTGAAATTCTCACACCAGTGTCTATGAAGATGGTCATATCATTTTGATGGATCGTTACATATCTTTGAGACTAAAGGGACCACATCCCAGAAGATGAATGTCTAGTACATGACTGATTCTAATATTCTATGATGTCTGATTCCATTTTATTATTCCTTCCCTTTCTAGTTTCATCAGTGCTTTACACATTTTGAATTAGCCTAGCAGTCACTTCATTCAGCAGTGTTTCCACTACATTCTTTGCAAAAGTGTTGTATTTCTTTATGTGACAAGAATTTGATGTCTTATATGATGTCATAATTAGAATAAGTCTATCGCATTCTAGTTACAGTATGGCTAACTTGGACATAGCCAGTACACATATTAATACTGCAGCATGTTAGCAGCTACAGTTAACATTGGTGGTTATGTCACTGAATTTTCTTGTATGTTTGCCACTTTTTTGAAATTGTCACCCAGAGTAAATATCGTTTGTGGACTTAAAGGCAAAAGCAACAGAACAGCAACATGAAAATGTGCAAAAACAATGACAGAAACAGGAACAACTCCTGCATGAAGTTCAAAATTCTGTGATGTGGACACTGGATCGGTGATGGTTGGGTGTTCATATTTAAATGTAGAAGCTACCAGTTATAATGGGCAGCAGTTTCTAGAAACAGTAAATAGAAGCCTCTTGGCAGTAGGTGGGAACCTGAAAACAAAAGTGTTGGTTCTGTCTCTTCTGTCTCTGGTGTCCTTCTTCAATAACTTCACCTTCAAATGTGTACAAAAGTTTCAGTCCTTCACTACTTCACCTTAAGACATTACCAAACCACTCAAACAGTATAACATGTATGGTCACTATTCTTGCTTCATGTCTGATGGAATGTCAATCGGAGAATTTCCGTTTGAATCATATGTTTGACTTCAACGTGGATTTTAAGGAACTTGAGGCATGACATAAACATTTATTGAGAATTCAGGACTTCTGAAGGTCTGAATTCTCAAGTACAGGTTTGCTACTGTCATTTCATGGTTCACAGATTTTTGGTGTAGTAGCTGGAGTGTGGGCTCGACAGCCAAGAAATTGTATTGTTGCTGCTGGCAGGGGCAAGATACGTTTCTTCTGTCCAGTGTCACAGTAAGTCTGTGGTCTGCTCAACCCTCTATTCACCATGTGCTAGGGGCTTTTTGCTGGGTGTAGATCAGCCATGGATCTAGTCGGACTGCTCACCTGTGTCTAGTGGCAAGATAAGAAATTGTGGATCTATACCTCCACTCCCCCACATGGCTTTATCGCAAATTAAACAAATGGACAATTTTACTTTTTTATTATATTATACAGAACAAAATATGTCAAAGATATTAGCTTCATAAAAACGAGTATTTACAATACTTAACACTAGTTGATTGAAATTGTTCTGTAGCATGGGGTGAGATAAGAGACAGTCTGTTAAATAAGTCTTAAATAGTGATAAATACTTTTAATGACAGTTGGGGTATTAATGAAAAATGTCAAATTGGCAGACCAAACTTTGGGCCCAAATATTTTTGCGACTACTAGATCAATCCGATGGAAACCCAGAAAGTCAGGTAAACACGATGCAATTGTGAGGAAAATCTGAACTTCTTCCCTATATATTTTCATGAAATTTCTGGACATCTATTGTTTTCAAAATGAGATTTCTTAACGTGCCCATAAATTGTTTCTGTCGAGTTTGAGGAGAGAGGATAAGATGCTATCATCATGACTCCATCTTAATCTTTGTCTTCACAGTAACCAGTCACACCTGCAAAACATATTCAATAAACTCTGCTATTTTTAAATTTCTTTGAGCTGAAGTTATTAATTATGGGACCCAAGAGAGCCTAGAAGAAATCTCGAGTGCATTTAAATTTAAACCAAAAGTGAAACTTAAGAGAAAACGAACAATCTGGCTTAATCTCCGCAGTCATATATACATAGTATGGGCTGAAGGGGCAAACAGATTATGATATTAGAAGAATAAAGTCCTTCAGAAATATCCTTTATCTCTTGATACAGAAAGCACTAGTCATTATGCAAATGTGGCCCAAGGAAACACACAAATCCAGAAAAACAAGTAAATTCGGTAGAAGCTAGAATGAAAAGATACGTGCGATAACATTCATGTTGCAGAAACTTAAAAGGGAAAGACACAAAATCTGCTACCAGTACAATGGCAAAGGCAAAAAGTGAAGTTCCCCCTAGAAAAGGCCACAAAGGTCCAGAAGGGGAGTAGAGGTATAGCTCTACTCTTTCTTTAACCTCGGGGCTAGAAGAGGATGGGTGGTCAACACCACGGCCCGGCCACTGTAGCCCCAGGAATGACCTGGTACCCATTGCATAGGAGGCTGGGTCTGGAGGGGTGCGGAAAATCTCGCCCACGCCAGGATTCGATCCCAGGACCGTCCAGTCCGTAGCGAGTCGCTATACCGACTGACACAGATCATAGATAGATAGATAGATAGATAGATTTGAAATTCACTGATATAGGGTGGCCAACAAAGATTGTACTGCCATCTATTTGTGATTACAAGTATTAAAACAACGATGTTGACAATGTGGACCCTGCGCAAACTTGTGTAGAGTGAAAACGGAATGTAATGGCACACGCGCAGAAACCAGATTTGGTCTTCCAGCGAAACGGACGAGTCCATTTATATCGGCGGGGGTGTCAGTTCAGTCGACTGCTGGCAGCCGAGGTGTGCGCATCAGCGGTAGAAATGTTGGATAGACCGTGTTCCGATATAGTGCATGAGTGCTGGCTACCCACTCCATTCGCCTCTTTCCCCTTCACTTCTCCTCCCGTGTTTCGCCGTGTGCCATCAGATTCCGTTTCCACTTTACTAGCTCCAGCAATGGAAGTAGCGGTAGATCGGTCGGTTGCGCAGCAAACTACTAATTACCCTATGTAATAAAACCAACAAATGTATATGTACAAAATATGTTTCATCACGTTATTAATTACCAGCATGTTTCCATCGCTTTTGTGATCATCATCGGGGTAGCTTTACAAGAGTGCAAAGAATACAATAATCTGCCACAAGGAATGTCAGGAACCACTCAATGTGATAATAAATGTCTCAAACATTGAGTATTTCAATCTACACACTTATCTTACTACTCTTTTAATGCTACCCTGATGATGATGACAAAAACGATCGATACATGTTGGTAATTAATAACATGCATTGAAACATATTTCATATATATGCATTTGTTGATTTCATTACATAAGTTTAAACATTCTCTAATACATGGATATGGAACATATTAATTAACCATGCGAAATACTTCTAATTCAAAGAGCAGCCAGAATATCATCTAACACAAAAAATACATTAAATCATTTTATAAAGGTACTTCACATTACAGGATGCCATAAATGCCCTCAATTGCATTAATAATTTCAATTATATAGCGTAAGCGAAAACCACACAACCCATGTTTAAATACTATGAGTATTTATTGAGTGCTGTAACTGAATCATTTCAACCTCATCCATAGAAACATGTTTGTAGCTGTGACTTTACCAGCGTAGAACCCGCGCATGTCACGTGACTTTGTAACAGACTCGCGCCAGCAGACTTTTCAACAGTCGAAACGCCCGTGTGCTTTCTTCACAAGTGCGACTTAACCTAAAAGATAGAGTTTAGGGATGCATTTTCCGCTTCTGATGAAGTGTGGTTTTACGTTAATTCGAACATTAACAGAAAAAACAGCAGAAACTGGGGCCCTGAAAACCCCAACACTCTCCCGTGGGGGACCGTTACCACTGCTTAGAATCCGGGGTCCCTTGACGGAGAATAATTGGACCCATTTTGTTCGGAGAAACAGTAAGAGCAAAATGTTATTCAGAACTGGTACTGAATTTCGTATTTGTGTTGGAGGTTGCAGTAAGAAGTGGCACATCCAGCAAACTCAACTGTGCTAAAGATGCGCGAATTCTTTGACGATTGCATTATTTCTCGCAACTCATGTCCCCTTCGATCTCCGGATCTAACACCACTGGATTTCTGTCGTTGGACGTTTATCGTAGTGGAGGAACTGAAACAAAACATTCAGCTGTGCATTTCACGCATTACTGAAAAAACTCTTCACCGGGTTGCTTGAAACAGGAGAAAGAAATTGAACGCATGCATTCCTGACAGTGCTGGATATTTCAAAACAATTAATACAATATTGTGTTTGTTGTCCGATTTTAATGTACTTATTGACAGACGGAATATTCTTCAGCAAGTGGGTTGCCCGACTTTTCGCTCATGCTGTATTATATCAACGTAAGTATCAAAGGAGGGTTAAACTGATTAGTGGTAATTTATAGTTCTTAATTACTTTAAATTAACACATATCACAAAATGAAAATAGCCGCATTTTACGACGTCTTGCCGTATACGTGAAAGTTTCAAATGTTCCCAGAATCACTATTTATGAGAAACACTGAACAGTACAATCATTTAAGCTATATTACTTCAAAATAGTCTTCTTGTGCAACTATACTATTTTGCCGGCGACTGTAAATGTGTTGCAAACATTTCTAGGAGCCATTCTGTGAAAACCTTTTCAGCTCTTCCGTAGCATTCTTATAGACGCCAATAGCATCACGAAGGCACCGTCCCTCTAATGCTGATTTCATTCGTAGGAAGTGGTAAAAATCAGCTGCAGCCAGGGCAGGAAAATATGGGGGGATGCTCCAGCGTTGTCACATTGTTCTTTGCTAAGAAGTCCTTGACCAAACCGACCGGTGTGCTGGAGCATTGTCGCGTAGGTAAAACCAAGTGTTGGTTCTCCATTTTTCGAGGCATTTCCTTCTGACCGCATACCTAAGCGACGAAGGATGTGAATGTACAGTTCTTCATTCACAGTTGCAATTCTTGTGAATTATACCAGCGGACTCCTATAAAATATACAAGAGAATTCCCGGAATTTATTGTAGCTACTACGTAGTCCGGCAGAAGTGTATCAGTATTTCAGAATTTACTCTGATCCCCGAGGCAGCAGATTTCCATGGTAAGTTTACACGTATCTCTCACACTACTTGGCATCATAATCCAGTTCATTTTCATAGTAATAGCCTTGAGAATCTTTATAGGAAATTTGGGCAGGGTCAGCGCCTTCGCACTCTTTTGTTAATTATGCCCAAACCCTCATGAAAATGCGATATTTGAGGTTCTAATACGAATGTGGTTGAAGATTAAAGTCTTCTGGACGCGTTGCCGTGATCCTTGACGTTTCGGGAGTCATCCACACACAGCGCCATATCTCAAAAACTCGAATCCTAAAAAATGCACTGGTTACTTGAATCTCCTCTACAACTTTTTTTCTTATTATTTGCTCCAACAAACATTTAGAATTACACTGGAGATGTGCGTAGAGTGAATTCTGGTTTTTATATCACTTGTTTGTAAATGTTATCCAATTTTAACATAACTGGAATGTACAGACATATTTAAGTCAAACTGTCCTGTGGCAAATTTTATGAAACTTTTTTCAGGGATTCTCTAGCCATAATGTGTGAACAGATAGACAAACGTGAGTCAAGCTAACTTTTGCAGTGCCTTGCGAAGGCATCATTAAACAAATTAGGATATTAAGTAATCTTTAGCTGGTATAGAATTATAATATAGGTAGCGGCAGCTGCAACAATTGAATGCAATGTTGATAGATCGAGAGGAAAAATTCCACATGCAGTGAATTCAAATTCGTTATCAACAATCTGAGCAGCAAAAAGACGCAGCTGTGCCTGACATGCTGAAGATATACTTGGACACAGGAGTAGCTGATGCACTGTAACAAGCATTTCTTTAGGCTCGTTATGTGTCAACTGACTGGTTTTTAAAATCACTGTTAATTTTCCTGAATAAAATAAAAGGAGACAGATGTCATGAATTACCAGATTAGTGCCACTTTGCTTTTCGAGTGTCATCTGAATCGAATGTGCCAGTCCAACAAACATGACAAAATTATGAGTTGTTTCCATCAGCATTAGGAATCCATAATACGAATTTATAAGTCCCGCCAACTCGTGTAACTTAAAGTGAAGATATCTTAAATTGTAAAGCTTACGAGACTGCTGATATTCTGGAATTTGTCCATGGATATGTCTCACTATGAACGCCTTGTTCGCTGCAAAATAATTTATCTCGGCGTGTTCAAGATCATCGCCAATACGCCTGCAACTCATTCTCAAGATTTTCAGTAAAAATAGAAACTGGATGACTCCTATGGTGTTAATGAAGGAAGCAATGGTATAACTGAAATAAGATGCAGACTTTTCCTTTTCTTGATGAATTTTTACATACGAGTAGAACATACAAACATGAAATCCACTGACGAATAAAACTTGAAACGAAAGGCTCCAGAATTCTTTCTTTAAAATGATCCTTGCTTGGTTTTTTAGCAGACTGCTTTCAATCTCTATTATGTGCCGAAAAATATCTTGCATCTTCAACCTGTTTCTTGTTATGCCGAGCAATAAAATTGTCACAGAAAAAGCAAACAGCCATGTTTTTTCAAAGATAATCACAATGGACGAACTCGCAATGTGGTATTCATTTTCTCGAAAGAAGTAAAATATATTATGAACGTAACCTGCCACAACGAAGACTGTAACTGTTATTGTCCAGACGATAAATGGCACACTGGGTCCTTTTATAATATACGAATTGCTAAGTAATTCCAGATATGAATATGGCGCCAGTCCAAATACTTTTGACACGTAATAAAGAGGTTGCATTGCTGAAATAATATTTGTTACTTTAAACATTATTGATTAATTTTTCAATATAACCGAATCGGTATAGAAAATATTTCTGACACACATGTGAGTATTAGCTTAGTCCAACGAGAGCTTCGTTATGAGATGTATATTAAGTGTACCTTCGTTATTCGTATTTATGTTGAGAACACGACGTTTACCACAACTTACTGCGTTACACTAATAAATTTAAAACGTGGAAAGTGTTTTTATATTATAGTGAAATGTACCAGTAGACATGCTGGACCCTCTTATGCCAAAAACGTTCTGGCTGTAGATTTAAACTTTAAAAATTGACCAGGCCTCTGCTAGTGTTCACTAGGAGTTCCAGTTGACTTCGAAACAGGTCAGTTCACGATATTAGAAAGCCAGGGTACTCTGTGATGTGCACTGTATACCTTCCACGAACAGACACTTTTCTTTCCTAATTGCAGAAACGGCTTAATCAGAAAAAACCTACACATACTTAATACGTTTAAGTGTGTTCATGACATTGATTTCTGTACACAAATATTGACCGTTTAACCTGCTGTTTCTAAATATTAATGTGTCTCTGAATGACAGCATTTCAGGCCTTACGAAAAATCTTCGTCAAGCTATTGTCTAGTCTCTGTTTCTCTTGACTTCCTATTCATAAATGTATAGCACTGTTTGCATTGATGTTTAAAAGCACTGTTATTTTCATACGGTTGACGACTGGCTCGTTATAGAAAACGTTGTTCCTCATTTAGTTTCCAATTGATCGTCTGTACATGTACAGAAATTGCTTTCCAGTCGAACATTTTCTCTCAGAGTTTTGCAATTAATTTAATTAAATCAGGTTGAAAATCGTTAATTTAATATCGTAATGTTCCTTAACGAAGTATAGTCATATCTACTGAAAATAAACACAACGGAAGAGTATAAATTCTTCGAAAATTTGTGAAATTTTGGTTGTTTTGGAACGGCACTAAGAAACCAAAACTGCATGCACGAAGAAATTAAAACGCATTAATCTCGAAGAATTCCTGCTTTCATTGCTCTCTAAGGACATAACAGATTAAAACCTAAACCACTACAGTTTTGCCTGTTGTTTTATGGTTGCAAGTTAAGCAGTTTTGTTGCATTTTGTGCTGATAATGCTGACGCAACAATTTGTTGTACAAGTCAAGCCAACACTTTTGTTGAAGATGTCTCCAATCTAGCACAAATTTGCTCCAGTTTTTCCGGTTAGCACACCTGCTGCATGTTCTTGTGCAGTGTTTAAGGCATAAGTTGCCCAAAGTCTATTAGTAAATTATTTTTTTCCATGTTTAACAGGTGCATCAAGAGACTTTTCTGAACTTATGACATTTCTTGTGGAAATTTAACATTTGTATCATACACAACCTTGCCACGCTCCAGTGCAAACTGCATACTGACTATAGATAAAGACCTCACCAACTCATCTGTAATCAGTGTGGGCAAAACCCAGTGCATGGGCCTGGTGTATAACATGAACAACCTGACAGAAAGGGATTCAAGATTGTTTTCATTTGAAATAATGGCTGTACTAGAATTTAGTGGAACATTTAACTTGGTAACATTTTCAATTATTCTGACCTGTACATTGTATACTGTACAATTTTGAATGGTGGAATGTATGTTTGTATAAATGGCTGCAGGTTTATAATGGACTCAAAAAAACCAAAATTAAAGACAGGAAAGATTTAACGCAAAACCCTCACAACCACATTTGTTGTAATCCATTGAATGATGGAATACTGCAACAAGGCCATTCCATAATTTATGTATTTTATTCACTTTGTGCTCACAAGAAAAAGCCACAACTCATACTCAGAAGCATTCAGAACTTTTTGTAATGCAAGTCATATTTATCCTTTAAGACAAGAGTTCACATATTGCCTGATATAATATTTTCCCAGAAACAAATGAGGCAGAAATACCTGTGACTTGGCAGGAACATAGTGGTATTATCAAAATTACTGTGGGAATTGCGATAGATGAAATGTTCATTTGGGGAAATAAATATTCAATGCATTACTACTAACTGAGTTATGAATTTACAAAGATATGCCATATTTTTTATCATTCTATACTATTCCTTCTCTTCTCAGTACATTCAGACATGTGTAATTCCTCAGATATAGAACATTGTTGTTGTGGTAATGCTGCATTGTAATTGTAATTGTAATTGTAATTTATTTGCTGTCCATACATCCAAGATAGGATACAGTCCTGTGGATATAGACATTGTCATATACATATTATCTAACGTGATGTACAAGTACAATGAAAAT
>Ga0123355_10019640_pt1 | contig 10764 bp, 10 predicted proteins | sample TergutEmb28metaG_3_FD_89872 | JGI IMG/M metagenome (GOLD analysis project Ga0123355, IMG submission 89872) | Embiratermes neotenicus P1 segment gut microbial communities from Petit-Saut dam, French Guiana - Emb289 P1 | ecosystem: Host-associated > Arthropoda: Insects > Digestive system > Gut ...
AAATAACCATGCCAACCGTCGTGCTGACGGAAATCGTGCGGCGGGAAATTCCGAGTTGGGTGTAAAAATGTAAGTCCTCCTCAAAGGATTCCGCCCAACCAACCAACAGGATGAAGCCGAAAATATACTCCAGGCCGCCCAAGCTTACATTGCCAATGGAAACTACGCCGATAAAGATGTTAATCCCAAGCACGATAAGAATAATCCAGCCTAAATGCTTGAGGTCGTCGGCGAAAATGTGTTTTAGAATAGGTTTGCTCAGTGTCATTGTTAATGCCCCTTCCTTATTTTGTCAGCTGTACGAACAGCTGCTGCAAATTCATCTTGCCGATTTCAAGCCCCTGTGGCGGATCGGTAAGCTTCTCCATTACATACGCCGACTTCATACCGCCCAATGTGTCATGCCCGATTACGGCCTTGCCGCGTGTGAACTCATCAACAGCGCTTGCCGGGCCCGAAACCGTGTACCCACGCGCAAGCAGGCTCTCAGTAGGCTCGCTTAGAAGTATCTGCCCATCCCGGATTATGACTACATCCTCGATCAGTCCGGTGGCTTCTTCAATCAAGTGGGTGGATATGACGTAACATGCTGGTTGCTCCTGGTAGCGCTGCACCAGCATCTTGTAAAAGAGGTCGCGGTGTACGGCGTCCAGACCAAGCACCGGCTCATCCAGAAAGATGTAAGGCGCGCCGGTCGCAAGTGCCACGCTCAGCCGGAACATGGTACTCATCCCGGTAGAAAGCCCCTTGATTTTCTGTCTGAGGTCAAGGCCGAATTGCTCGGCGATTCCGTGAGCGCAGACCTTGTCAAAACCGGGATAGAATTCAGCCGCCCACTTGAACACTTCGCGTATACGCATGCTTTCGGGGTAGTAGCAGCTCTCGCCCATTAGGTAGATTTTACCCAGAGCGGCGTCGTTCTCAATAATCGGCTTGCCCTCTAATGTCAGGGCGCCGCTGTCTGGAAATACACGACCAGTAATCATATTCAGCAAGGTACTCTTGCCTGCGCCGTTGCGTCCGAGCAGTCCGTAGATTTTGCCTGGCTCGAATGTGATATCAACATTGTTCACCGCTTGCACGGCGCCAAATCGCTTGGATACTCCTTTAAGTTCAATCATTGCTCCTCATAACTCCTCTCAATCAGTTGGGTCGTCTCTTTTAGCGTAAGGTTTAACCGTCTGGCCTCATGGGTCAGGGGGGTTACATACTGCTCGTAGAACAAGCTCTTGCGTTTCTCCTTCACCCGCTGCACAGCGCCATTTGCCACAAACATGCCCACTCCGCGCCGTTTGTAAAGTATACCTTCTTCAACCAGGCGGTTTATGCCCTTGAGCGCGGTGGCTGGATTAATCTTATAGGTGAGCGAAATCTCGTTGGTCGAGGGCACTTGCCCTTCTTCCAAATAAGCACCTACCAGTATGCTCTGTTCAATCCCTTCGGCGATCTGCAAGAAGATGGGGCGCTCATCTTCAAAGTTTAATTTCATCACTGCACCTCCATTGCACACTTAAGCGGTTAATCGCTTATGTAATTAACTATATCACTTTGTATCGTATATGTCAATAGGGTGTACAAAATTTTTTGACATATCTTTGATTCCCATTATATAAAGGATAAATCCTATTGTTGTTTTCTGCATTCCGACAATCGTAGAAAATAAAGTGCCCTTTAGGCAAACGATTAAGTTCGCCTAAAGGGCAACGGGCTCCCCCCGTTGGATTCTAGCCTAGCACCAGATGACTTTGCATTACGCGCGCCGCGCTTGGGTCTTCAACAGGTCGATTGTTTTATTTAACATATTGAATACCGCTTCCGCTTGAGCCTTTGGCCGCGTGATATGAATTTCTATGTCGCTTCTCGTAGCTGACTTTACGATAATATGAGAAGAAACCAACCCAAACTTAGGGACGTTCATTTCATTGATATTTGGAATATACGCCACATTGCCATTCATTCCATAATTTTTACTGTACAGGTTTCTCGCGGTTAATATAAAGCCTTCATTGCCGGAGCCTCTCACTGTGTCGTCATAAAGAAAAATGATCGTCTCATCATCTCCCATCATCGACGCATAACTGCTTTTCGCGTTTTCCAGCTTTTTATGCGGTATATTTTCAAACAGATAAAATTTTTCAATTTGGCTGAAGGATGAAATAATGTTATTTTTTATGTAATCGTCGATCACATACATGCCGCCGCCCTGTGGCAAGGCATCGCCGACCGAGGTCGGCGCTATTGTATGCAAAGCAGAGTTAAGCTCCTCCGTTTGCTCTGCCTGAGCGACTTCCTGCTGGATCGCTTTAAGCTCGTCAGGTGTAACATGCCTGAGTTTAATCCAGGCGGCTGTTCCCGTAATCAAATAAAACAATATCCACGCATGAAACAAGATATCAAATAAAAATTCACCATACATTCTTGTAATAAACATAGTGCCAAGCATGATAAGTGTGTCGGCTAAAAACAAAATCAGCGCAATCAAAATGAAAACTCGCCACCGTTTTGACAAGGCATAGCATAATAGGTAAACAGACGTAGCTGCAAGCCCTATGATTAGACCTATTAATACGTTGCCGTGAAAGATAATTTGTAAAAGCTGTGGTACAAAAGCGGAAAAGAGAAAGTTAAGATTTACGTCAAATGCAATTAGAAAAAGGTTTATTAACGTAAACCCGACTACCAACAGCAAGTTGTTTCTTGCTTTATTAAATTTTACCGCCTGAATTTTGAGCATTGTTGAATCCATTTGATACCTCCAAAACCCTTAATATTTTTGCCTCGTGAAATTTGGGCGCATGGCGCATATTTAATATTATAAAACAAAAACGTTCAAAAATCTAGACTGCATATTTGGTGTATGTAACAATCCTGCATCAGATTTTAAATTAGACGCTACCCCAATTGGGTCAAAAGGGATTGTTCACAAGCTGTCTTGCCCTGTGGGATATCATCAAGATATTGTCAAATCGTCTTGCTCTGAGCCGGTTTAGGCGGCTGTCAACACCTGCACCTCAACCACATCTACAAATTGTTTAAAAATAATGTTGAATATAATAGATTTTTGCGGTATAATGCAAATTAAGCAGGGGCGTTTAAAAAATGCATAAATAGAAAGGTGGTATTCTCATGTCACATAGCTTTCGAGACAATCTTTCAATCAACCCGGTTTTTGCACGCCCAGGTGAGGCGAATTACGCACCAAAGTACACTTTGCCAAAAAAGTCTATGCTTCCGGAAACCGCATACCAAATTGTGCATGATGAGTCCATGTTGGACGGCAATGCCCGACTGAATTTAGCGACGTTCGTCTCCACTTGGATGGACGAGCGCGCGGACAAGCTGTATGCTGAGGCTTATGACAAGAATGCCATTGACAAGGACGAATATCCGCAGACGGCGGCAATCGAAAACTACTGTTGGCGAATTTTGGCCGACCTATGGCGAGCGCCTGAACCGGCAAATTCCATAGGTTGTTCGACGACCGGCTCGTCGGAAGCGTGTATGCTGGGAGGTCTGGCGCTTAAGCGACGCTGGCAGGAGCGCCGCCACGCAGCGGGAAAACCCGCAGATAAGCCAAATCTTGTTATGAGCAGCGCTGTCCAGGTTTGTTGGGAAAAGTTTTGCAATTATTTTGATGTAGAACCGCGTTATGTACCGATCAGTTTGGAGCACAAGGTGCTCGACGGTAATGGGCTGGAGCAATACGCGGATGAAAACACCATTGGCGTAGTAGCTATCCTCGGCGTTACTTACACCGGCATGTATGAACCCGTCGAGAAAATCTCGAAAGCCTTGGATAAAATCCAGAAAACAACCGGGCTTGACATCATGATCCACGTAGATGGAGCCTCCGGCGCTATGATCGCACCCTTCGTGCAGCCAAATCTCGTTTGGGACTTCAGACTTCCTCGTGTAGCTTCCATCAACACATCGGGACACAAATATGGGCTTGTCTACCCGGGCCTCGGCTGGGTGGTCTGGAGATCGGCGGAGCTTCTACCTGAAAGCCTTATTTTCAAAGTCAGCTACTTGGGCGGTGAAATGCCTACCTTTGCCCTAAACTTCTCACGCCCTGGCGCGCAGATCCTTTTGCAATATTGGGCGTTTTTGCGTTATGGCTACGAGGGCTATAAAGCCGTACAAGTGGAGACTATGAAGGTTGCTCAGTATCTGGCGGGCGAAATTGCGAACATTGGGCCGTTTGCCCTGTGGAATGACGCGTCCGATATTCCTGTCTTTGCGTGGATGATAAAGTCTGATTCTAATCGCCGCTGGACCCTGTATGATCTGTCTGACAGGCTGCGTATGAAGGGTTGGCAAATTCCCGCATACCCTATGCCTGTCGACCTGACAGATATCACCGTTCAGCGCATTGTTGTCCGCAATGGACTCAGTATGGATCTGGCCGGGCGCCTAGTCGATGATATCCGAGCGCAGGTCAAACACTTGGATGCCACCAATGTAAAAACACCCGGCAATCCAAACGCGGCATTCAGCCATTGACGCTTTTATATAGTTAGCAGGGCCCATCTGATCCGCTGATTCTTGCTCTTGGCGCATTTTGTTAAAGGGAGTGTTTGTTATGACAGGTAAAAATAATCAAAAAACCACACTTTCCGTATTTCAAATCTCGATCATGACCACCATTGCGGTTGCTTCTTTGCGCGGATTGCCGGCCATGGCTATTATGGGCTGGTCATCTATTATCATGTATCTTGTTCCGGCGCTCCTGTTTCTGGTTCCCACAGCCCTCGTGGGAGCGGAATTGGGCACGACGTATAAAGGCGGTGTTTACGTCTGGGTGCGGGAAGCCTTCGGGAACCGCTTTGGATTTGTAGCCGTTTGGCTGCAGTGGATTCAAAACGTTGTCTGGTTCCCTATCCAGCTTGCCTTTGTATCCGCAGCCATCGCCTTCGCAATCGGGCAAGGCAATTTGTCCAATTCGGGGCTGTACACAGGTATAACCATTATCGCGGTCTATTGGCTGGCAACTTTCCTCGCTTTGCAGGGCGGAAACCTTTTTGCGAAAGTAGGCTCTGTCGGCGGTCTGGTGGGTACGCTGATCCCGGCCGGTATTTTGCTTGTACTGGGCGCGCTTTGGCTTGGAACCTCACAGCCGATTACTCCCTCGTTTACACAGAGCTCATTTTTACCCCCTATCGCAGGAATTGCCTCTCTCGTCTTGCTGGTCAGTAACGTTCTCTCTTATGCAGGTATGGAAATGAACGCTGTCCATGCAGGGGAAATGAAAGATCCGGGCCGCGGGTTTACAAAAGCCATGTTAGTTGCATTTGCGCTTATTTTGGCCATATTTATCTTACCGACTTTGGCCATTGCCATCGCCGTTCCCGCCGATCAGCTCGGTATGGCCAACGGTATCATGGTGGCATTTCAGACATTCTTCAACACATGGAATGTCGGCTGGATGAGCAATGTGCTTTCCGGGGCTATCGCCTTTGGAGCACTCGCTTCTGTTGTTACATGGGTGGTAGGCCCTTCACGAGGTCTGATGGACGCAGGCAGAACAGGGCTGTTGCCACCGGCTCTGCAAAAGCAAAACAAGCACGGCGTGCAGATCGGCATCCTGATTCCTCAGGCCGTTATTGTTACACTGATTGCACTTATCTATGTCTTGGTTCCTAATGTATCTGATGTGTTTCTCGCGCTCATCGGCATGGCCGCAGCACTCTATGTGGTAATGTATATCATGATGTTTGCCGCCGCCATGGTGCTGCGCCGGAAGGAGCCTGATGTGAAGCGCGGATACAAGGTTCCGTTTCTTGGATTCATAGCGAGCGTCGGGCTGATCGCCTGTGTGCTGGCATTTATCATGAGCTTCTTCCCTGCCAGCGGGGAGACCGCATTTCCCCAAACCATCTATCCGCTCGTAGTAGCTGCTGTTGTGTTTGTTCTGGGAATTCCACCGTTCATTTTCTACGCCATGCGTAAACCTGGGTGGGATATGCGTTCAGAGGAAGAAAAAGACAGAGCGCCGCATCATGATTAAAAGCTGCTGAGTTCAACGATGCAAGAATATGCATACTATTGTTGTCCAACACAAAACCCGCCGATTTCGGCGGGTTTTGTGTTCACTCTGCTAAAAACTGCTCATAGCTCAAAGTCAATGATTTGCAAATGCACATTGACACGGAATAAGTGGCTTTTTTGTCGTAGTTTTCGCAATGATTCAATTTTATCAGACATGTCAACCACCCTCGATCAAGGCAATATCATCCCCGCCCAAAGCCGCTCGATACCCGTAGCGCTCCAACTCCCCCGCTGAAAGCCGCAGCCAGTGACCGAATGTTCCGGATTCTGTAGCTCTGGGGTCGGCGGCAGCGGGGTTGTTCAGCAGCGGCATTAAGATTTCCCCTGCCGCCCAGTAATCCAGCGCTACTGCGTCTGTGCTGGCGGCTATTATATTTGTCTGTACCGACGTTGTATACAGCGCGCCTGGGCCTATGTTGGCGCCTACCCACACCATGTCCATAATATTGAGCGCGGGCATCCGGGTATTTGCCATTAGCGTTCCCATACCACCAGTTCCAACACTTCGGTGCGGCCTGAAGTTTGTGAGCTGGTTCGCGACGACGCCCATGTAATTCTTCACAGCGCCAGTAACCCCGTATATCATGTGGGATTTGAGCACCGGCATGTTGATCACCTGCAATTGCTCGTTGTTGTACTCCCCTGTCTCGGGATTCCAGATTCCGTATCTGAAGCTGATATGGGTGCCATAAAGCGTTGTGAACTTTGGATACGAAATTTCTAGCCCGGTGCCGTGTACGTTCTCCTGTATTACGAAGCCATCTTCGAAATCTCCCTGAGAGAACTCGTTTACGCGGTTAAACGTTATGGTATCCCAAAGGTAGCCGCTGATACGCATACTACCGGAGAGGGCGTCTATCACGTCTTGGGTGGACTGATCGCGGTTGAGGGAGTTTGCCACTTCCCAATCTAGGGAGCCGCCTGTGCCGTGCGTACCGAACTGCGCTTGCCCATTGTCCGCGATGACGATCTCGCCTATGAAGCCCTCCGGATGAGCGGCGATCTGCTCTGCCACGGCGCGAATCAAGTCTGTATTAGTACCGCCTGTTTCCGCCCACTGGCAGTTTATCTTTAGCAAAATAACATCATCCCGGGCGATTAGTCCATGAGGAGCGGCGGCGGTTCGGTGTAGGGGCAGTCCCGTATGCTCCATGCGCTCAAACATCCTTGCCACGCTGCCATCGGCTGCGTTGGTGTTGCGCTCCACGAAGATATACGACATATCCTCCCGCAAAACATTCGGCGCGGCGGGCTGCTGAAACGGCTCGATAATTGCCGCTTCTCCCCCCAATGCTGGCGGGACAGGAGGGGATACTATCTGGGGCGGCGTGTCATATGGTAGCATGTCTAGTGAGGCCCGCTGCGGCGCACAGCTTGCCAACAGCATGGTGAGGATCATCGCAAATGTCAGGCGCTCTTTGTTGTTCAAGTTTAGCCCTCCAAGCGTGTTTGCGTGTGGCGGTGTGGGCATCATAGGCTGATTACCGCAAATGGGTACGATTTTCTGCAGCGCGACTTCGATTAGCTTTTTCTTGCAGGCCATTATTGATAGCTTCTTTGTATTGCCTTATTTGTCGCGCAATACTGATACAATATTCCCTATGTGTTTTGAAACGCTTTTTATGTGTTTCCTTATCTGAGCCAAATCCGTGGTGTCTATCAATTGCCAGTTTATCTGTGCTGGCTCAAAGACTATTTCGTCCGTATAGTTTGAAACATCATCATTAATAGTAGCAATGACATATACGGCAGTAATGATAACCATCAACCAAGCTGTCACATCAATAGGTGATGGCTGCGTGAAGGCTTCCACAAAATATTCAATTGTAGCGTCTGGGTAATTCATGCTCAGCATCACTCCAGTAAAAATTCCGATTCGCCTAGCCCTGATTTTCCAAATGATAGCAAAATTTACGGCTTTATTCAACAGTTGCCCGAAAAATAACATCATAATCAGCTTTTTAGCGGTTTAATTCTTGACGTGTGACGGTGAACATGAATAGATGCAGATACAATCATCCATCATTAAGCGCAATTTCATAAGCGAACTGGAGCTTGCGGTAATAATCCAGCTCTACAAGGTCGGTCGGCTGTACCATGCGGTCATTTGCGTCAAAATAGTCAAGCCCGGAAAGTTTAAGCATCTGATACACAAACTGGGAGCAAAACATAATGTTGGGCTTATGCGAATACTTGATAATCAGCCCCAGCATGTTGTAGGCGCTTCCAGTTTGGTTGATTTCCCGTATTTTTTCAAGAATTATCTCTTTCTGCTCACGAGTACATGGCAACTTGTAGACAATAATAGAGGCCTCGGGCTTCTTGTTGAAGAACTCAATCATTTCTTGGTTAAGGCCCGGCGGGTATACTTTTTCACCGCCATTATAACTGACCGTAGTTTTCAAATCGCTATCAAATGCAAGTGATGCATGGTTAAACTGTTTTCTGGTATACACTGAAATGATTTCGCTAGCAGCGCTACCGGTATTAGAAATGATAATATACATGTAAGGGTCGGCCAATGTCTTTTCTGCTTCGGCAAAATACGCATCTGTCAGGCTTCCGTTGCTGATATATCGAAAAGAATCATGGCGGGGCAGGTCTGTGATAATTTCGGTCAAGTTATCTGCAGAAAAACTTTTCCCAATTTTATCAACCGCGCCCACAGCCACGGTCACTTCTTTTTTATAACGACGCAGCTCTGAAAAACTTATGGCGGTCATTTCCTGCAAGGACGGCAAATAAAACTGTGCGTACTTGCCAATCGAAAGATATTTGGATACCACCAGTGGCAACAACAGCATGACGACGCCAAAAAACCGGCGGAAAAACAAATCTGCCAGCGATCCGCTATGGCCAAATACCACCAGCGTATTAGTCGCCATTTGAAGCATAAGAGCCGTAACGTAGGAAATAAACAGAAAAAATTTGACGCGCTTGCTCGATTTTTGAATCGCGGCACGGATAACAGCAAACACAAAAACGGCCATATAAGCAAGCGTAAACAAAAGAAAATTCCCGTAGACCAGCAGGCCAAAAAACAAAACGGCACAAATCAACTTTGTCAAAAGTGGATACCGGCTCATACCCATGCTATATCCCCTAATCTATATACATATCATAGCTATGCCGCTGATTTTATAAGAATAACGCTATATGTCGTTACCTTACATATCAACGATTCGTTCTATGATCCAAACATTCTAAAAACGGATTAAGTTTTTCGAACGGATATTGAGAGAGCTGTGGTCTGCTTCATCAAGGCAAAAGCCATCCAATGACCGCCACTCACTGCAAAGGCGATCCACAATACTCACATTCGCCAAATTGCCCGGACACCCTGTTATTAGCTCCGCAACTTCCGCAAGTAACAACTCGCTCCTGTGTCTGGGCAGCAGCGGCCTGAAAAGCTTGCGATGGCGCAGTTCTCGCCAAAACAATTTCTCTTTGCGCCGCATTAATATATGCACCGGTAAAATAGCCGGAATTAATCATCTTTTGCAAATCTTGCGCGGCGTCCTCATAAGACACGCCAACCGCCGATGCTATTTTATCTATGGAGGTGTAATTCTGGTTTACGACTAACGTTATATACTTTTTATACCGCTCGCCTGTTAGCGTAGTCCTTTGGGCAATTCTGTTAAGCCAAATACCGCCGCTGCCCCACAGAATGGCAGTTACAAGCATACCGGGTCTCCCATAAAGACCATTAAGAAATTGTAAAGCGCCTATACCCATAAGGACATATGATATTATAGTAATTGTCCTGCCGCTCCTGATTGTTGCGGTTTTATCAACAGCTAACCGATTTATCAGAAAGAGTATCCCAACCGGCGGAACGAAAATAAGCAACAAGATGATCAAACCCCAGGACATTGGCCTTTCTCCGACGCTAACCATAATAATACCTCCAAATCAAAATTAAAAAATACTGGTCTTTGCAACGGAGAATCGCAGTATTCGCATGTATTGGCGTATCTGGCGAAACACGCGCCGCCACTTCGGGCCAAGTTGGCCCGAAGTCAGAGGGTATGGGGTGCAACCCCATCAAGCAAATTTCAAGTGTGTACCCACACTTGAATCGCTTGCATAAATGCGGTATTTTGGGGTAGACAGATACATCCCTAAAGCGGCAGAGCTTTAGGAATCAAGATATTCAACAGCATAGATTTTTCGCTGTCACAACACTACACTCTAGTATCTTAAATAGCCAAATGCACTAAAATGTGCCGCCACAAGAAGAACAAGTTTTATCCCCTTGGCTAATTTTTGAACCACAATATTCGCACTCGCCAATATTGGCGCTCTTAATGTGGTCAGTCGTGGCATCCATCATTTTCTCAGCGGAACCCGCCAGCCTATCAAGAAAACCACCCGCTGCTTTCCCTACAGGAGACTCCTTTTGTTGTGGAGCAGATGCTTGTTGGGCTGTTCCTTGCTGATTGCCACACGTAGAGCAGAACCCTCCGTTGTTCCCGCCCTGTCCGCATCCACACCACCAGCCTTGTTGTTGCTGGTTGATATTTTGCTGATTCTGATTCCTATTTGCCAAACTGTTTGCAATATTCATGCCAATCCCTATACCGGCTCCCTTTTTGATGCCCCTTACAAGCGAACTTCCGCCTCTGCGTCCTAACATTTTATTCACCCTCCTGTTGTTTAACATTATAATCATTATCGTGTATGGACAAAAAAACACCTTTGAAAACCTAGTGT
>Ga0123355_10019641_pt1 | contig 10763 bp, 3 predicted proteins | sample TergutEmb28metaG_3_FD_89872 | JGI IMG/M metagenome (GOLD analysis project Ga0123355, IMG submission 89872) | Embiratermes neotenicus P1 segment gut microbial communities from Petit-Saut dam, French Guiana - Emb289 P1 | ecosystem: Host-associated > Arthropoda: Insects > Digestive system > Gut ...
AACACACATCGAACCAGAGCAATACAACCCATGAAATAACTCAACAAATAAGTCGCAAGCTCCTGAGGATGGATGTATTAACATCCGAAACATGTAGAGCATTAAGTAAATAAATAATAAAGCAAGTGACATCAAGTTGGTCTCTCTTTACTCAACTATCAAGATGACGCACGGTCCAATAAACATAAGATGAAAAAAGTGTGTTCGAAGATGGTGCCGAGACTCCTCACTCCTGAACAAAAGGAAATTCTAATGAACGTTTGTGTTGACAATCTTCAAAACACTGAAAACGACCCAAACTTTTTATAGAACGTAATAACTTTTGATGAATCATGGTTTTTTCAATACGACCCACAAAGTAAGCGCCAATCCATGCACTGGAAGAGCCCCAGTTCACCAAGGCAAAAGAAAGTACAGCAGAGCAAATCCAAATTTAAAGTAATGACGATCTTTTTTTTCGATATCCGAGGGATTCTTCACGTGGATTAGGTGCCTGAAATTCAGACCGTTAACCAGGTCTACTACAAGGAGGTTTTGAGAAACTTTCGTGAAAGGGTGAGAAGAAGAAGACCTGAAATGTGGAAGAACGGCTCACGAATTCTTCACCAAGACAAAGCGCCGGCACACAACGCCCTGTCTGTCAAGACGTTTTTGACGAAACACAAGATCACCGTGTTGGAACATCCACCGTACTCACCTGACCTAGTCCCATGTGATTTTTTTTATTTCCAAACATCAATTCTGCGTCACAAGGAACCAGGTTCGAGTCCGTAGATGCAATGAAGGCAAAAACGACGGAGCCCATGAATAAGCTACCAGAAGACGACCTGCAACATTGCTTCCAACAGTGGAAGATTCGGATGGAGCAGTGTACGGATCGGAGAGAGGAGTATATTGAGGGTGACAACATTTCTATTGTGCAATTTTTTGAATAAAAAATATTTTAACATCAGTCCGGTTATTTTATAGCCACACCACGTACATTCCTTGTCGTAGAAAATCGCGACTGGCGTCGTTCTAGGACTAAACTACACTGTGTTGTGTTCTTTTTATTTTCAATAAATTTGGTGTAAACTTCAAAAAAGTTATTTCCGTGTACATAAAATGCATGTACAGACTAAAACGTACAGTCCTGTATCTTTAATCCCTCAAGCATAGGAATACAAATATTGCTTTCGTAATAGGTGCAGGAGTAAACAAACGGAAATAAAATGGAGTTCGCCTGCGTTAAGAGGAGTAACAATAGTACACATCCCTCTCTAGTATCTTATCCTTCAGTTGTTGGTATTGTATATAGGCTTCAGCACTGTTTTCTCTAAAGTCGCGAACAAGTGGTTTCCCTCCTCATCGTGCTCGTCAGAGAAAGGTTATCGGAATAATATATTTGATCATTAATCACTCGAAATAAATATCTTTATCTTTCCATCTACATTCTTCCCATTTCATCATTCGCCACTCAACGAAACATAAACACTAAAACAGTAATTAATATACATCAAACACAACTATTTAATGTGTAGGAGGCTACATGTTTCGACCCTTTAAAAAGGTCATCATCAGGCCTTCTAGCGGATCGAGTCAACAGATGCTGTGTATACGTTGGGATCCCAATGTGTTTACAGTGATAAAATGCATAAAATTTAACAAGTCAATGTATTTTATCACTGAAACCACATTGGGATCCCAAAGTGTACATAGCATCTGTTGACTCGAAGCGCTAGAAGGCCTGATTATGACCGTTTAAAAAGGTCGAAACATGTAGCCTCGTACACATTAAATATTTGTGCTTGACGTACATTAACCAATGTTTTAGTATATCCCTAGCACATCGGGATGTCTTCCATCAAAAGAGAAACATATACAATATATATGTGAAGATTGTCGTAAAATAAGAGCAAAATCAATTTACAATTTTCCAAGCCACCAGCAACTGCCTCACATAAATGTCCAAGTACAAAAATGTAGCCATGAATATTAAAAAGGACTTCAAAGCAGGGACACCACACACGAGTGCTACGAATGTCACTTTCAGCACTAGTGTTCTACTCTGTTACTCATCCCTTCCCATTTCTTGAGCTCGTTCTTATGTTGGACATGATAACCGCCCAAAGCAAGTTGTCGAATCTTCCGATAAACCACATCAACAGCAAAACTCGTCCTAAACTTAGTCTTCGTTGTCGTCATCGTCATTATCCGCACTGCAGATCAGCCACGGGGCTTGTGTCTGTGTTCAAAATTGATGAGCCCGTCCACATCGATCGCGTTCTCTGCCTCTTCAATTCCATGATATTCGTGATCTGCAAACGTAACTTTTCATATTCTTCTGTACACATGCTCATCTCACACTTCTGCAGTTCCTCGTCTATATGAATTCTGTTTGCTATCCCTCAACTTGCAACTCCTGAGCCTACCAATTCTTAAAATCTTCGATTCAGTCACCCGCAAATCATTCTGATCTCCTTTGGTGAAGGCACAACCTTCAATGCCATGTCAGTTACTCGAACGCTGTTTGCTTTACGTTCCTAATTTAGAATATCCCCTTGCAATTTTTATGTATTCTATTCAGTGCAAAACACATAACGAACTTGGAAGTTTTGTTGCTAATAGCCCTGCAAGATACGCTTCCATGAGAATAAGTGAAATGCTTTTGCTTCATTCTTGAAAAAGAAAAGGTGTTTTGCACAGTCCCGTTAGTGTTTAGATGAATTTTAAACTGCAGGCGTTTATATCTCTGTCAGACGTTTATTAGAAAATTTTGAGAATAAATTGCTTTATCAGTCTCTAGTTAAAAACTTGCTTCAGAATAACCCATTGTTCAAACTCACGTTTTTGGAAGACAGACAGCAAACTTTAAATACAAGCAACCACAAACAAATTTCCCTCAATTTTATAGATTTGTAGAAAATTTATAAATGTCATGCTACTATCAACTTCCGAACACAATTAATTCACACGCATGCGCATCTATTCTTCCACGCCTGAAAGAATTCTGACAGGGAATTTATTTATACATACGTCGGTAATTTAATTAATAAAACTCCACTGTACACTCAGATAGTTTTATTAAGTTTTAACTGTACACGCTGGGACGGATTAACGCAGTCGGCAAAGCTATTCGCTACGGGCTGGACCGTTCGGGGATCGAATCTCGATGGGAGATATTTTCCGCATCCGGCCAGACCGGCTCTGGGGCCCATCCAGCCACCTATACAATGGGTACCTAGTCATTCCCATGGGTAAAGCGGCAGTGGAGTGGCTTGAAAGCCCAACCACATCTAGTCCAGAGGTTAAACAAAAAGCAGAGCCATACTTCTACTCAACTTCTGTGTCTTCTTGGTAGGTTATTGATTGAAATTTGTAACCTGTAAACGAGTGTCTGTACAGTGTGTTTCTTGAGGGATCCGAGATATTGCGGGAGAACGTTCCTTGGGTTAAATTACATCGATGTAACTAAAATCACCTATATCTGAAGTTGACCTGTTACGGAGACAATGGCGAGAGAAGTTTTAATATGTGTGAATTGCTGTACATTTGTTTCTTAACAAATACGTATTAAAGCTCGGAAGACTCTGTAGTTACTGCAATGTTAACACCAGCACTTAACGCATAATTAGCATCTGAGCACAATAAAAGACACTGATTGAGAAAGAAAATCTCACACAATGAACGGATAACGCATCACGCTAGACAGATACACTTTGCGGAACTGCAAGAAGACCACATTTTTGTTGCGTCAATATCTACGTAACCGTTTAACTTCGGATATTGGTACTTCTGGTTACATAGAAGTAACATAACCTTAGCAACGTTTTGCCGAAGTATGGCAGATTCGCTCTGAAACACTCTGTATATGTATGTATGTATGTATGTATGTAAGGGTATGTGTGTGTGTGTGTGTGTGTGTGTGTATGTGTGTACATACAAAGAAATATTTCAATACAGGATAAAATTTATAACATTTTCAAGCTAATTGAATATTAAACGCCCTGTCGTGTTGTATAACGCACAAATTATTATGTAATTGCCATGAACACAAGTGTTTATTATTATTATTACTCTTATATCTTTACAGTATTTGGCAGCATGTTTCGACCCCCATTTATGCCGAAACATGCTGCCATATACTGTAAAGATATAAGAGTAATACTAATAAACATTTGTGTTCACTGCAGTTACACAAAACGAGCAATTTATTGCTTCAGGCTAATTGTGAATACAAGATATTACATACATTTTTCCATGAAGGAGGAGATAAAGAGAAGGGTCTGCTAACACTATCACAAACAAAAGGTAAAACGGTCTTCTTCAGGCAGCTGTTTCCAATCTCTGCTCCAAGGCGTCCTACAACTCGAACCAAATGTTTTCAGGGCTCCAAGGTTACCTAACCAAATAAAGTTAAATTTTAATGATTTCTTCGAGACATGATACTACCTTCATAATTTGTGAAAATAGTGCTTTAATTACCTGATGCCTTCAATTGGCGCTGCCTCCTACTAAACTGTAGTTAATCAATCCCTTGCAGAGCAACAGAGGAAAATATGAACCGAAATAAGTTGTTTAATTTATGGTTCGCGCACGACAAATCCACCCAAAACGTAATTTACATCAATTCGAAAATGTTATTGTTGAATGTATTCGGTTAGAATTTGGTTTGATTTTAAATTAAAATTTCTGGGTTACACAGTATTTAAATTTTTAAACGTGCATTTATAAGATCCTGGATCCATCACGTTTCATCAAAACATTTTCCGGCTTTATGGTGTTAATCTCGATGTCTGCCAGTAAAGACTGCCGTACAAAGACGGAGCTATGCCAGCTTCGTCTCAGACATATCATAAGGGTCAGAGGATTGTGTCCTTAGCGCACAGCCCATTTTTGAAAAGCCAACATTCGCTCAGGTAATCAAGAAATTCCCCGCCTCTTTTGAAATCCAATGTTTATTACAGTAAACACACGACCTGCCACTACATTTCTATTCTCACCCAATGCATCCACTGCACACCCATCGTACACTTGAGATCCTTTTATTACTGTCCTCACACCTATGTCTAGGTCCTCTGATTGGTCTCTCAACACCCCCTGCACTACCTTTTCTTCCTTTCTGAAAATAATTTTTTGGTGGTGGTGGTGGTGGTGGTGGTGGTGGTGATGGTGGTAGTGGTGGTGGTGGTTGTGGTGGTGGTGGTGGTGGTGGTGGTGGTGGTGGTGGTGGTGGTGGTTGTGGTGGTTCTAATGTTTCTGTTGCTGCTGTTGTTAGTATTACTAGTAGTAGTAGTAGTAGTAGTAGTAGTAGTAGTAGTACAATAGACTTTCATTTAACAACACGTTGGTTTCGAAAAGAACATGAGACTATTAATATATATCTCTTTTTGGTTGTGGGTAAAAGCACTGTAACCATACGAAGTCATTCAAATGCCTCAGATAACTCAATCTCGATAAAATAATTATCTAACCACAATGTATTTTAAATATATTTAAACCTTAATCGAACGTAATACGTCGTTCCCGGAATATTTCCAGAGATTTCTCGTGTCTTAATATTTCGTCGGCGGGCATGAGCCTACTTGTAATGAACGGATGTATCCTGGGCAGAATTGCCGATCTGTTAGTGACACCACTTAACACCACGCTGTCTCTAGTTAACCAACAACTCTATTCACTGCAATCCAAAATTTCCCCTCTCAGTTCAAGTCGACATTAACTCTAGCTCATGGACCACGCACCATTACTCATCTCCTTTATATAACACCAATTTGCTTTTCTTCTCGCTGTACACGAACCGGGCTCCTAGTACGCTAAGCCTACTCCGAAGCATGAGGTAAAGGAAGTTTGCGGCATACGATAGTTAGTTAAGAGCTAAGTCTATGTGGACAAGGCGATGCCTTGTTGTAACACTCCTCCTGGGTGTGGGAGAAGAAACACGGCAAAGCAGACTACCCCATAGTTATAACAGAAAACTAGTGCCTAGCTAGGTAATCTTGTTAACGGTACATGGCATATCTCATTAGAGACCCATTTCATACAGTCGTCCAAGTCTTGGCATGTCGGAACGCCATGATTTGTCGGACAACTGATCTACATGAACAACTGAGGTCTGTCACGTGATCCGCGGTTTACTCTAAACGTAAACCTTGTTAAATGCGTAACACTTGTTCTCCGTCTCACACTGTGGGAGATATGTACCTGCTGTTCACTAAAGTACCAAGATACCTCGGCAATGTTCCACAGTAAACACATTTTGTGGGGGGGGGAGAAAGCTTAAGTGGTACCACTTGTAAAATTAAAACACACTTTCCCGCACAGCAAATGTGCGACGTTATGGAAGGTGGTGGGGAGACGAAAAAGTTTGATACTTCGACTACTAATGTGGCGGTGACAATATTTCGCGTCTTTATATAGTGTAAGTTACACATCTTGCACAAACGTAACGGTGGATTCAACACTCAGAAAAAACTTTAAAACTTTCGTACAAACACAGTCCGGAAGATCCTCCTTTCCCAGTTACAGCCTTTATTTTCCACGGTCTCAGTCAGGCTAGTTTTCCTGTCAGTTGTGTCTTGTAACAATGTGCGGTTAACCGTTTATTCCTTCCCTCAGTGTTATTTACGGAAGAAGCAGTCTTCTTGGAGAACGGTGTAATGAGTTTTCACAGTCATCGCCTGTGAGCAGAGAAAATGCCCTTACGATTTCATTATAGATATAAGGAAGAGTTAAGCGCCAATATGTGTATGCACCATGGCGACAATTTTTTTTGACACTCATGTTTCGCCATGCCGACTAACAGAAAACATTTACTGAAATTTACTAGAACGTAACATGCCTGCATTATTATCCAGTGTTTCACTGATGACGAGATAAGGCATATTATCGTGCACTCTGATGCTCTATCACATTTGAGCCTGACGGCTTCATTATTCTTGACCACGAAAGCTGCCGAAACAAAATGTAGTGCGAGGTCCCGCGAAGTTTGTCTTACGTAAATCCAGAGATGCGTTTAAATTTAATACATTACTTTATTGTTCGGCATGTATTATTTGCCTATAAATGTGTGGCAGAACTCATTGTTACCCCATTATAGACTAACGAATAACTCACATATACAAACTGAAAAGAAAATGCGTTATTCAAATTGGTGCACTTACTTCATCTTCCTGATGGATTCATCATAGGCGATGTTTCAACCAAGTATGAATTATCAGTTTTATCCGCGCAGAATATATGTACTTATCTTTTACTGCGGTTCTGTCAACTAACGTAACTATCGATATTGGAAGGACGCAATTTTAGTTCAGGGACTGGCAAAGATTAGCTTCAAATTCCAAAGGAGGGAAATGTCGCTGAAACAGAAAACGGAATGTGAAGCTTTAATTAAAATAAAATTACAGTGGTTAGTTACGATATATTAGCTTTTATTAGCTTGCTCACTACAATACGATAAAACTTTCTGTCTTACGCAAACAACAAGAAATAGTTTCATATCACTATAGCTCACTACAGTAACTTGATGTTAACGGAGTCGAGTCCAGAAGCTTGTACACCTGGATAATTTCGATTGAAACATTGTGGCGACAATAATACCGCAATTTCTTGCCCTTCCTTCCAGTCACATGCAAGCACGTTGATGCCTCAAAAATTAAGTGTATTCTTGTCTTCAAACAACATTTCTACACACATAAGTAGGCTATTTCAACTTTTTTTTTTTCAAGAAAGAATAAGTCTTTGATTCTAAATGACTTTCTTATCCGCTGCACCTCTCCAGTATTCACGTTCTACGGTTTGCTTCCTGTCTCTAACGACCTCGAATTGTGTGAATTAGCTTACAGTCTGCAGTAACTTGTGACAAGCTCTGGTAATTCGAGATGCGGTAACATACTGCCTACTCCATGAACTAATTTGAGGTAGCTGGCTTCAGCTTCAGGTATCTTGAGATATATCGGAAAGTAACTCGAGCTAACTTAATTTATACCAACTACAAAAACTAGTGGAATGTTTATATACATTCCTTTTTACCTGAAAAATCTTTGGTGGGAGATTGTTATAAAAAAATAAAAAGGTAACGTAATTGAATGAGTTTCAAAGAAAACATTAAACCACTGCAAAGTTTTTCATAATAATTTCACACTTTTAGCATGCTTTGAAGTTAATCTCTGCGTTACTCCTGATGGAAGCTCTCTAGCAACAAAGCATTGCCTTCAGCATTCGATTTAGACCTTCAAAGGAATGAAAATAATCTGTTTATCAGAAGTAAATAATACACTTCATAATAATGACCAAATAATCTCACTTACTAATTGCACATCCTCGAAATTACTTCATGGATTCACTAATGAGGGCTGTATGAAACATCAAAACAAACCTTTCCTTACTGCCAGCGGAATTAACCTGTTGTGGACAAGGGCTGGTCAGTTTTAAGGTCTGCATTCGATACAAACATAAAACATAATTATTTTTACCGGCAGTTAGACAAGCATGTAAAAGTGCTTAAAGCAAAGTAAAGTTCAGCCTAGAACACGCCATGTAGGCCCAGAAGGGGAGTAAAGGTATCACTCTATAATTTCTTTAACCTCAGCGCTAGGTGGGGTGGGTGACCAACGCCACACCCCGGCCGCTTTACTCCCGGGTAAGAGGATCATTGTCCTTTGCAGAAGCCTGGATAGGCCCCAGGGCCAGTATGGAAGGGTGAGAAAAAATCTCGCCCCCAACAGGATTTGATCCCCCAACCGTTCAGCCCATAGAAAGCCGCTATGCCTACTACACTATCCTGGCCCTGATAAATATGTAACAAAATTGAAGGCAGCACCAAACAAAAGTCTTATAATACAGGGTTATTCATAAGTCCCTCCTGGATTTCGAAAATTGATTGCGCAACAATCAAGACAGACACGGCAGAAAGGAGCATATCAATGGATAGAGAATCTCTCCAAGTTTTTGTCCAACCTTACAGCTGCTCGATATGTGCACCCTTGGTGACGCGTCAGATGTCAATCCTGTAATCAAGTTCCTGCGACACGCTTTGCAACATTTGGCGGTCGATAGCAGCGACTGCCTCCACGATCCTTTGTCGCAGCTGTGGTAAATCATGTGGCATAGGCCCCTAGTACAAAAAAAGAGATTCTCTATCTATTGATAAGCTCCTTTCTGCCGTGTCTGTCTTGGTTGTTGCGCAGTCGAGTTCGGAAATCCCGGAGGGACTTATGAATAACCCTGTATTAAGGTCCTTCGAAAAGAAATTATAAAAAGACATACATCCATCTACATGTTTCGGCTATTCAACTAGCCATTATAACATCACAAGATAGTATTTTATATCTGCAACCTATGCCCTCTCAAGGTTGAAATCTCAGCCTCGTTGCCCTTATATTTAAAATCATCTGCACAGATTAAACATATCACACAACAAATTATAATTCAGAAGATCTGTATGTACAATATACATGTAGAAATAATAGTTGGGGGTTAGTTGTATAGCAAACATTGAAGAAATTTTGTTTTGTTGAAGCAAGTAAAACTGATGACAGTTCAGAAGTATAAACTGAAAATTCCTGAATGTGGTGTTTATAGTAGGAAATACTTATAGGTAACCGCCGAAATGTACGTTAAAATAGGAATGTTCTGATTATGTTAAATCGATTCATATGTTGAAGTCACTATTCTAACGGGATAGGTGGGCCCAAGAACCATTCTGAAAGTTTTGGAGAGGAGAAATATCGTTTGTCCCTCTCGTTATTCGAACAGCAGACCGTCTAGTCCGTAACCTAGTCGCTTTATCGAATAAGCTACACCGGCTCCTGGACGGTCACTGCTTGATAAAGAGTTGGAAAGGATTTGAAATAATGCGTTCCTGGCCTAAACAAGATATCAGTCGAACATATTTATGGACAGACTGAGAAAAACCACGAAAACGTGAGTCAGGTTAGACGACTTCCCCGTCGAAATTTGAACACGGCACCAACCAGATACACGCGTACAGCACTACCGTTACCCCAATCTGGTCAGCGTAAATCTATGTTAAGTTGCTACCCTGTCACCACATAGGCCTAATGCTACGTCCTCGGTTTATGTATGCAAGAGGCAACCTCTAGATACTGCGAGAAATTGCGAATAGATTAAGCCGTCGACAGCTGATACAGTAGGAGATGGCCCTCCAACCAGGGGGTTTTACCTGGCACTGACAGCTCCTCACTCTAAAATACCAGCATGTAACGACGAGGTGTTACACAGGGCCTCAGACTTAGTCTGACTGGTTACACTGACGGATATTGTTAACATAATGAGTATTCGGGTAACATAATGACCGACAATTTATTGACTTTCTAGGCGTCTATCGGCCTCTCGACCGTTTGGTTCCACGGAGCTTGTTAGTCAGTCGATCGGTCAGTCAATCACACAGTAGATGAGTCAATCAATCAGTCATCTAGCGAGCAATCAATTTAGATACTTACTTTCTTACTTTCATACTTACTTACTTAATTACTAACTTCCTTACAATTCACTAACTTACTAACTTACTTACTTACCCACTCACTCACTCACTCACTCACTTACTTACTTACTTACTTACTTTACTTACTTACTTTACTTACTTACTTTACTTACTTACTTTACTTACTTACTTTACTTACTTTACTTACTTTACTTACTTTACTTACTTTACTTACTTACTTTACTTACTTACTTTACTTACTTACTTTACTTACTTACTTTACTTACTTACTTTACTTACTTACTTTACTTACTTACTTTACTTACTTACTTTACTTACT
>Ga0123355_10019642_pt1 | contig 10763 bp, 3 predicted proteins | sample TergutEmb28metaG_3_FD_89872 | JGI IMG/M metagenome (GOLD analysis project Ga0123355, IMG submission 89872) | Embiratermes neotenicus P1 segment gut microbial communities from Petit-Saut dam, French Guiana - Emb289 P1 | ecosystem: Host-associated > Arthropoda: Insects > Digestive system > Gut ...
GTTCAACTTTGGATATAGGTGTTTTGGGTTATATCGGTATAGTTTAACATAAGGAACACTCTCCCGAAGTCTGGCACATTCCTCCTGGGACACCCTGTATATATATATATATATATATATATACAAACGTCTCACCCATCACTGGCAATGACATCGCGGTTTTCAACTTCACATTTTCAGAATTGTTAAAATGGCTCCAATTTAAGGAGTAAAATCCCTTTCTGCGAATTCTTTGGTTTTTACTGAAATACACAAACACGTTTAGCTCCTTATGGCTTTTCCATCATTGTTATTGGAATTTATCATGGTGACTTTGAAGGTTTTGCGATTTTTGCTTTTATTAAATCGCAGTACAAATAAGGCGATAGAAACAGGGAATACGAGTACATACAATTTGTAGTGCTGTAATAAATAACGAACTTTGGCAGTATGAATATCTTTATTGCCAGAGCTTTTCCACACACATATTTAATGCATTTTACACAAAAGTTTCCAATGACCTGTAACTAAAATAGCAGTCTTAAACATGGAAACGTAACATTATTTCAGTAATACACATAAAATCTTACAATTATTTACATACATATACACACAAGTAACCCTTATTTTCCTCAACTATATTTTTGGATTTCAATACATACTAGGATTTTAATCAACTAACCCATAAATTGTGAAATAAGACCAACATCTCGTTCACAATAAAGGGATGTTTGAGCTAATTTACTTTTTGAGCACTGCAGTCTTAAGTCATAACAAGTGTGTGTTAAGCCTCACAAACAGCGAAACAATCTGAGCTGCTTGACTGACTTATGTGTTACTTAAGACATTTAGCATTGCTTCCTATGGCTTCTCAATTACTACACCCACAAAATCGTTTGATACAATATTTAGTGTGAGCCTACAAACAAAGGTTTCTAAGGGGCTACATCAGGCAGGATTACGTCTATTAGAGTCACAGTGCTGCACCGCAAATCCACTAAAACTGTAACAATATAGAAGCATTTTTTATATTCTTTATTCAGTAAAAGCTATTTTTAATATTACCTATTCCGGAGTTTGACGCCGTGCAGTTTGGTTGTAGGTAACTACTTTACAGAGGATCCAATCTACCGAAGTTACATGTCAAAAAGGATGCAAATTTGTATTTATGGCGGCGGAAACAAAACATTTCAAATCCAATAACGTTTTGCTTGGATTAATCTTTACAGCTTTTGAAGGTTATGGGTTAAGGAATATCTTAGCGCCTGACCAGGGTAGCCGGTAGATTCACCGTTCGATTAGGTGTCCAAAAAGTATGTTCCTGCACGCGCACGCCTCGCCATAAAGAGAGGCAGAATACATCTTTATGTACTGAAAATCCTGCCATTGCAGTTCTTCATGACATGACTTCCAGCAACTACTGTTTCCTATGTCTACTCGCATAAGTGTAACAAGTAACGCTTGCAGGTTACTGTTGGACAGTTTTAACATGAAAGTAAAACAGTGGCATAATACGTGTATATGGTACAACTACTGATGCATCATTATATCAGGAAGCATTACTATGACATAACAGCTAGCTTCCCTGCATTGAGATCGGCCAGCATTACAGTTTTAGTTTAAACGTTTATGACTTGTATATGAAAAGAATTATGACGGTATATACATTAATTGTGTAAATATTAAGTCTGTAATACTTCCTGAAAATCATCACTATTCAATAAACTTTCATGTTTCCTGCAGTTCTACACTACCTGTGCAAATCTAACAGTAAATGTGAAGCAGCATATTTCCAAGCAGTGGCATGTAAACGATAAATTGACATTATGAAATAAAAGTCAAAGGAATATGTACAAAGAATATTGCATCAGTACTCAAAATAATATAACTTGACAGCTATTTGGATTAACCAAATAGTAAGAGAGCGAAGAAAACGCTTGGAAGAGTTTTAAATCTAATTACTATCCAGCAATTACTTTGGTGTGTTTACTTTGATGTGTAATAAAATAAAACAGTTCATAAGAAGTACAATCATCATTTAAGAATTCTTATAGTTTGTGAATATACGTTGCACGACAAACGTATATCTGTTATACTACTGTCACAAATAAGGGTACTTAAGCTAATGTGATGGTTCTGTCACACGTGTTTTAATTATCTTTGAAATAATAAATATAAATCAGCTGTTTAAGCATCAAGAAACGGATAAATTTACAAAACGATTAGTCCATTTGCAAGTGATAAGTAAATAGTTTAATACTATTATCAGATGTCAATTCCAACGTGCCTTTAGCAGTTAAGCAACATGAAAATACAGAGTTATATAGCAGATGGGACGAAAAGCACGCAAGAGTGCAGGGACCACGGGCTCCACACATTACACCTTTCGGCAATAATGCGGGGCCAAAAACTGTGTATTTTTAAACTCTAAACTCTGTGCCATTAAGTCTGAAATTAGACAGGTTGTTTGAGGCTTTCACAAGAGATGCAGTTATTTGTCAGTTACTCCAGTTTTTCTTCCTATATAACTAGTACACATTTAATACTAATGTTCTCTGATCATAACAGACTTCATGAGCCGGAATGGTTGTTAATGCTTATTAAATTTCAAGTTAAGTATATGCTACATTAAACACAGGAGGGTGGATGCAATGTGGAATCCTGTTTCGTAAAATCTGCATAAATCATGTGATTTTAAAATTTTTATGTTTTAATTGACTTAATACGAATCTTTCGTACGTCAGCCGTCATGCTAGTGCGGTAAATTATTATAAAACATAATTATTTTTGGAAACTAAGCTGAAGTTTGTCCAAGGACTAAAGGGTCCACTTGAACTGCACTGGAATGGTAAACTGCACGCTGGGTGTACTTGGCCTTGCCTCGTCATTGCTCCGTTCACTTATGTCTGGCATCCAAACTGGGATATTACAGCTACGATTATGAAAATTTAAAGAAAAATGAGTTCAGGAGGAGAAATGCTGAGCACATAAGTGCAGCGCACAAAGGTCAATACTCACTTTTACTCAAGAACAACCGGAATCGGCGATTTTCAACAAGCACAAAATAATACCGTCTTCTTTGCCACAGTTCAAAAAACGTCACGATTAACACGTGGGATGAAATACAAAGAATTCTAAAAAGTTGCTTATTATACATTGGAAATATTAACGGATTCCACATTAGCCACAGGGTTCACATCCACCGAACCTGTCTACTGGCAGACCTAACAGTTACGGAATTGTGACGTACCTGCGAGTATAACAAAACCACCGTGAATTACACGTACAAGTTAAAATTATCTGCTTCCCAAACGATAAATTTTTCGACTGTTTTTATTCCAATATTGAAGTCGGAACTTATTCTCTGACAAATAACCATTAAATATAGGCAAGAATACTAATTTGGGAAAAATTACAGTGTCTTTCTGTAAGTTTAACTCGGTTAAGTTGCTGATAAGCATGTCATGTGACACCAGACCGGCGCTATTTTAGGTCCTTTTTGTGTAGAATACTGCTAAAGTGTTGTGTCTGGGAATCAGAAGGGTTTCAAATACCTGCATTTATAACTAAAGATTCAAACTCACAGCTCTGCCGCTTTTAAATCGATCCCATAATTTATGACTTCAAATTTAAATTTTATATGAGGCAAGTTCTGTGGTCCCTGAACACAGATACGGCAGGGATAATATTATTACATGCAGTGCACCTTCATGTTCAAATTCATAGTTTAATACAGAACAGATGTGCAACATTACATCTGTGTGCATGAATTGTGTGTAATTTACACATACAACACCGAACGTTCAATATAAAGTCTTCAGTACAAGGCGGAGGAATAGATTGCAACGTCAGTTGTTCTGCTATAATGTTCTTCAAATTTTCATGGCGCTCTTCTCGTTAGGAAACATCTCGCCCTTCTTTCCGGCCTAAGTTTTGTTGCCGTGTATACAAAAGTGTGTAATGATCAATGTTTGAGCCGTATGAATGCCATCCACACCCGTCCATTCTCGAAGATTCATTTCCATAATAGAATCATTTTCCCATTCACACCTCGGTCACTTACAACGGACGGTTCTTTAAGTGTGTTTGGATAAACCGCAGACTTTGTTGTTACACTTCCAAAAGCTATCGGACATCCGATTCTTCCTTTATACTGTATTTTACACCAGCAGGCACTTTGGGAAAAAGACAGTCTTTGTAGCAACTTTGTAGCAACAGATGGAAATAGCACAAAAGTTGTTAACTCCATTGCTTCTCTGGCACTCATCAATCAACAGTTCAACACGTTTCTGCATGGAGAAATCTCTCAGTCTTGTGGACTTAACAATGCAACAGACTGTTAGTGGCTTAACCTGGTCATATACGTGTCGAATGGTAAAAAACTTCGAACTGCAAGACCAGAAATGGTGGACAGTCTTAAAGTTACTTGCTGATTTTACTGCCCAACCTAAAGGAATCAGCATAGAGCTTAGTGGCGTGGAATGACCGTGAAGCGCGAGTTAGGTATTTTAAATTCCTTGAATAAAACTTGAGATCTGAAATATATTTCGAATCCACCCACAGACATTTCCATTTAACGAAACAACACTTCCACTGTAACAAATAAAAAAAAAAAAATTTGAATGAAATGTAGCGACGTGACAATTTTCAAAATAAGTGTTATTTCAAAAACAGAATTTCGTGACAGTAAGTTTCGAAATCTAGATCAAACATTCATATTTATGACAAATACCGATAAAATTGAATAGGAAGTATAGCAATGAAGATGGTTTCTTTGGAAAGGTTATATTCACTGAGCTCATTAAAAAACCGGATATTTTGGAGAACGTACCAAAATCAGAAATAATACAAATGCTGAAAACACTACTTTAAATGCGTGGAAGTCATTACCGAATTGTTATCAGACAATAAAAATTTGGCCTTAGCACTGTTGTCATTTCTTGTATCAGTGTTCATGTGAACAATTCATCTGAACAAAGAAGAATATTAAATTAGACCCCAAAACTGGCTTACACATGGAAAGAGTGCGGATGGAAGCATCACTATTGGCAGACACCAAGTAAAGTTTGGTAAAAATTTGGCACCAGGTAGAAAAATGGTTCGCCACTCCTAGGTTAGAGGTTATGTTGATTTGGAAACTGATGTTAGAGAAATGCAGTACAGAGTTGCGAATTGTATTTGACTGACTCATAAGGTGGTGAAAGAATTTTCTTTTGTAAACATGGCAATGAACAGTCGAGTTCCTCAAATTTCGAAAAATACTTAGACTAGCTGAATATCTCTGTAGATTCTATACCTAAAGGAAAGAGACCTTAGTCTGTACTGAATATTTTAAGAAAAGATAAATATCCTACCTTGTACAACGTAGAAAATCCAAACAATTTGCTCAAATCTTAATCGTAAAAGCGTCCTAATTAATGCGTATGGAACTGAAGATTCTCTGCGTTATGAAAATTATTTTTCAATTCGAAACAGTTTAACGAACTTTGACACTTTCAATGAACCAATTTCTTGGATTCATGCAAGTGTCTAATGCGATGTTAAATGGGGGAACATTTATGGAATGAAGCTTCTGTTTATCTATCATTATTGAGGTCAACATGTTGATTAGCTACCATTGACCTGTTTCATGTTTCATATAAATTCTCTTATCTTTGCTGAAGAACGAATGGACAGGAATTTGAATGTGTGTCTGTCAGATTCTCAAGGTCGCCTATTTATAATAGAAGCACAACAATTTCTGCGTACACAAATAGTTTCATTTGATTCCTCCGCCTTACTACATACAATATTATTACATATAAGAATATTATGACTTACAGACTAGGAAAAATACACTGTGGTTCACACATTATTCTTTCGTGTGGATGTAGCTCAAGGCATGTATTTATGTTTATAAAACTAAATTATTTTTATTACTTCGATACAGTCACAAAATTGTAACAGATTAGGCTTACGATATATCATAACTCCTAATACGATATGCTTAATTTATATCTAGCGCTAACCAATAACAGGCGAACACTATGCAACACACGTTGCGAATTAGGCCTACATATGAGGTACAAAAACACACAATATGTTCTTATGTTGATTATAACACAACATAAATTTATGTTACAAGATTCATTAAGCACAGTTTCAAAATATGTTCTAATCTGAGACTGCCAAACATATGACGCTTTTTGGTCTCTGCAAATGCCTAATTTGTGTCTAATGTGACGTTAAATTACGCTCTACAGGAACATCTAAAAGCCAATTAGTGTTACTCATTAAAGCTTCACATTACCGTATAGCATTAGTATTTGTTCAATAATTAATTTGGTAAAAGAATTTAAATCTACTTTTTGGAAAGAAATGTTTTATCACATTGTTTATGAGTGCAATTAATATATGTTTTTGCTTATTTCCATCCCAATACAATGGAAGGAAAAAGTGTCTTGAGGCAACAAGTGACGGGTTTAAATTATTTATAATGTACTGGTTACAATTTGCACTTAATTATTTTCAAGCTCAGGCTGAGGATTTATAAGCAAATGTCATATTGAGAATGAAAGCGGGCAGAAATACAACGTAATAACCTACGTTCCAGACGTCTTGTTGAAAGAGCCACAAAGAAAAGTATTACATTATGGAGTTATTACTCACTCTGATAATATCGGACGCACAGAGCTATAGGATATATTTTCACACAAGATCCCATGTGTCAGAAATGTCATTCTTTCCTCCCGATGACCGTAACCGAATGTACCTGCGGTATATGCAGAAAACAGTGACAGCAAGTAAGCCATTTTTAACAAGTGCCGACTTATCGGTGTCAGTGAGATGACTGAAAAGTTTGTTACCTGTCATGCCTTATTATAAGAATTACTGCAATCAAAGTGAAAAAGTGTACCTAATTTCAGGCCATGTTCATCACAGATGCGAAACTTGATCAGATGGCTTACGTTAGCCTATGAAATTGATTGAATGCTTCTATGCTCAAGACAATAGATCAACAAGATACAGTTACAACAGGCAAAATTGAATTCAATTTATGGATTTCAAGGTTCGTTAAAGATATTCACATATTTTCCACTAGCGGTGCAGAAAGAAACTGCTTCATTTTTGTATCAGTATGCACTATGAGGATTTAAGGCTATTTGTCTGGCTCGAGAGTTAATATGTGAAGAAAAGTCAGAACAGCTCTCATATTTTAAGTTAAAGACGTAGCCTGAAGAATAATTTATTTTAAAGAAAAATAACTTCGAAACTTTCTGCCCCATAAGGAACAAAATTTCGAATTCGCAGACTTTTGAAGTAACAAACAATGCAAACATATTATTTTACAAATCCTTGTACCATTCCCAAATAGCAAACATGTCAGCGTGAGGCAGATTCCCAAAATTTGCTACAAATAAAATGTAAACACAGAAACAGGCTCAATGTGGACATTAATTTTGTTACGAACTTACCGTAACATTTCCAATGGAACAGAAACAGGATATCGCGCAAAATTTTCATTACGTATGCCATTATAAGAACAAACAAATTAAGGGCTTATTCTTTCAGATTTTAGTACTACTACTACTACTACTACTACGACTTTTTAAAACTAAACCTATTTGCATAGAAGCAAAACAAGGGATATTTTCCAAAGAATGGTTTTTTTTTTTCCCATGAAGAGACTTATATGCAACATGTAATTTCTGTAATATGTCATTCTATTTGTAAATCTTGGAGAATATATTTATTTTCTATAGCTTATATATCCCGCTGTGAATGAATACTTTGAAACAGAATAATACACAGACCGCCATTTACAACTCAAACCTTTATAGTTACTCGTCACATATTGCAACATGTTTCGACATTAATAAATACCATCAACAGGCACTGAAATTTAAAACACTTCGAGGAAAAAATACTACCATACAAACATCAGGTCGAAAATAAAATGAGAACTCATTCTTGAAAAAAAAAATCAAATTAAAATGCGTATCTTAAAAACGATCAACACAAACAGGCAAGAATAGTATAAAACGTTTGTCTAAAAATATGGCCAGTAATGTTGCCTATAAGCTGCACAACTTAAAATATCGGAATGTGGTTAGTGAAAACACACCTTGTTATATTTACATTATTCAAATACGCAACCGAAAACTTATAAAGAAGTCTTACTGAAGCTAATACACACAAAACCCAGACGTCCATAGCCAAATTTCAAGAGCAACGCTGTTATCCGTACAAGGGAATTCCTTCATAGAAAATGCGTAAGAGTTCAATGTGCAAACCCGAGAATAAAATTTTTATAAAATTTAAAACATTTCAATGTGTGCATTTTACAGGCAGGATAACTGGCCGTTTTAAAACAATACACGTTTAGTAATATATTTTATACATTTTTGGATACTTTACAAAGCGAATCTTTTGCGAATATCGACATTTTAATTTGAATATTGTTTGTAAAGAATTAAATACAATTTTATTCTCGAACTGATATTGTAAAGTAAATCTCATATTGTAAAGTCAATCTGGTATTGTAAAGTCAATCTGATATTTTAAAGTCAATATGATATTGTAAAGTCAGTCTGATACTGTAAAGTCGATCTGACATTGTACAGTCAATTTGAAGTGTAGAACTGATGGTGGCCATTCCTAGGACAGACACTAGATGACGATCAAGAATAAAGATTCGAATCGTCAACGACGGTCTGTGTATTATTGTGTATTTTCAATTTCACTATTATGTAAAATTTAAAAGGACCACTTTCAAGAAATTGACACTTTTCACTGCAGTCAGGATTTCAGATGCTTTCTAACAGAACTTGTATATCCTACATTATACATGCTGTAAAGATTTCTAATTCTACCGATAGGATATTGTATTCTTATTGTCATATTATTTTCTTTTCGTGAACAAATTATCAGTTCAATTAGCATTACATGTACTAGGTGTTAAATCTGAGATAACTGAATCGTCGTAACATTTATGATTGTTTACTCATAAAACATATTTTGTATAACTGTAGGCACGCTTCCTTCTATTCCCGTACCAAACTACACATGTCTAGTCTCGTAAATAAAACCAACTTGGTGCACAGTTTATTCTTAGTATATTTATCAATCTCTGCATGTTTCGGGCGACTATGGACCCATCATCAGGAGAAACAACTACGTTTTTGCGAAACTTGGTACTTGTTATTCTGTGTGGATGACTGTCTGGTGTGCAGCAGCGTATGCTCCTGCACACCAGACAGTCATCCACACAGAATAACAAGTAACAAGTGTCACAAAAACACAGTTGTTTCTCCTGATGATGGGCCCATAGTCGCTCGAAACATGCAGAGATTGATAAATATACTAAGAATAAACTGTGCTCCAAGCTGGTTTTATTTACAAGATTATACAGAGATGCACGGTCAACAAAACATAAAAAAATAAAAGTGTCTAGCCCCAGTGATGTATTTTTATCACAAAGGAACCGGGAGTTAAAGAAAAGTTCCGTACGAAAATCAACGTGTTGTTTTACTCTAAAACGTATTAACACAACAAAATTTTAACTTTTCCAGGATATATTGACGACTGATACCCCGGGCCCTGAAGTAAGTGACTCCAATACAGTTTCCGCGTGACAAATTTGCGAATTTTGCTTGCTGTTAGTGACAGCAGGAAACAGAAAGTAAGGATGGCCTCCAATTTCGTATCTTCCACACCACGTTTCATGAAAATCGGTTTATTGGTTCACAACGTTTAAGTTTTGAATGACGCAAATACATAGACAACGCGTTTTTTTATAACCCTGCTCTCTTTTACCGTTTACAAATGAAAGTAGGCTAAAATGTGGACACATAGAAAATGAGGAGAAAAACTGTATAATAAACTTCTAGAAATTGGTGCGTTTTCTGATCCATCGCTGACAAATCCACTAAATGTGCAGAACAGCCGCACCATTCTACAGCCTTCCTGAAGGTTCCGTACCTACGCGGACGCCGGTAATGTCGAAGCGCGTGAAAGCGGCCATGTGCTCAATAGCTTGCCGAAACACGATGCCGATTCCCTGCGGTAAATTTCTGAAGACGCCATTCTGTATTCATGTTTTAAATGTATTATCCCCATTTAAGTGAGCATTGTTAACTTAACTTCCTAAGCTTTATGAAGATTGTATATTGCACGTAGGATCGCTACATCGCTGACCGCGACAGTGTCCATAAAACTAGCAATCGCAAAGTTGTTACTGACATCATTATTTAGATACATGATGCACAAAGCACAGTCACTGTGTTTATGTAACAGCCGTCGTCGGAACATGGGGAAAATTACATTGTTGTAGAATTAAATATTGTAATGAACACAACTTGCAAATTGTATTAAGATTTATATATTGTTCAGAATAAACTTTTAAACTGAATCAGTTTTTAACATGCTATATTGTAAGAAGGCTTCATTCCTGCCAATATTTTGCCAGTAAGGTTAACACAATACTGATAATGTATAGATATAAATAAATCTGGCATGCAAGGGTTGAAAAACTTATCTCAGACGCTTAAGATCCTTTATCATTTTCCGTCCGATATGACATTTTGCAGATAAACACTCAGTCTCTTCATAACCTCCAAAAATTTTAAGTTAGAAATTACTTTATGAAAAGGGGGGGGGGGGTTGAGAGACGCCAAGTGCCACTAAAGCACGAACTTCTTAATTTCGAGAGAGAGTTCTGTTTTATTCTTGTTTTCAAGCTTTCGCCGTGTTCTAAATGTAATGTGTTCCTTTTTGGGTAATTCCCCGGCGTCTGAGTTCTAATA
>Ga0123355_10019643_pt1 | contig 10763 bp, 13 predicted proteins | sample TergutEmb28metaG_3_FD_89872 | JGI IMG/M metagenome (GOLD analysis project Ga0123355, IMG submission 89872) | Embiratermes neotenicus P1 segment gut microbial communities from Petit-Saut dam, French Guiana - Emb289 P1 | ecosystem: Host-associated > Arthropoda: Insects > Digestive system > Gut ...
CATTGCGAGCAAAGCGAAGCAATCCAGAAGGTTTGATTTGCTGGATTGCTTCGTCGCTTCGCTCCTCGCAACGACGAGGCAAGTGCATAATTATTCATAAAAATGCTTAATGAGACAGCCCCAACTCAAAAACCTGCTTTGAGCGGCGAAGCCGCGACTCCGCTTTTCATGCTTGGTTGGTGACGGACTTGCCCATAATGGGCGGATAGGAGGAACAAAAATGAACAAGTACGAAGAAGGAATGGCTATTCTGGAAGAGAAGTTTGGAGGGGGCAAGGACAATATTGTAGCCCTTGCAACCATTGCCCTTGAACCGACTGGAGACGGCAGGCCCCGCCCTGTGGTCCGTGATGTGGATGCATTCTACGAAGATGGGGTTTTTTATGTAGTCACATGGGGTGAGTCATCAAAGATGAGGCAAATCGCCGGGAACAACGAAATTGCTATTGCTGTGGCAATGGGGTGGTTTACCGCAAGCGGCATAGGGGAAAATCTAGGCTGGGCAATGAAGCCGGAAAACGCCGAGATACGGCTCAAACTGCGCAAAGCCTTTGAGAGATGGTACGACATGGCCAACAACGAAGATAACGAGAATTGCTGCTATCTGGCGATTCGCCTAACCCAGGGAATTATCAATATCAATCATCACGAAAAACTGTACCATATGGACTTTGCCAACAAAACAGCAACCCTGGAGGAGTAATATGAAAACCATTTTAAGAGCGATGCAAAAGAAGAAAAACGAAATCCCTGAGGATGTCCTACCTATATTCGAAGGTATCGTACAAAAATACGAGGAGCAGCTTGGCCCCCATCTTGTGGGACTGCGCTGCTTCCAGCCGGAATGGGATGACGAATTCTCAAAGGCAATAGATGAGCATCTCACCGAGGAACAACGCTTCAAGCTATATGAAGAGGTGGGAGGCTGCAATGGTGCAGGTGCCGACAAAGAACGCAGGGCATTCGCTCGTGAGTTTGCTCATCTGGCACTTGAGGAAAGGATGGAGCTGTTTTCAGAAACTTTTGGTAGATGGAAGCCTGTATTAAATGATGACAATACTCTAACTCTTACATTCAAATGTTCACATGGTTATTACCTTCGTGTCAAGGAAGGAAAATATACCACTCCACCACCGAATGTGAAAGGATATTTTGAAAGATGTGCAGGCGGGAGGCTGTATGAACTGGAAAAGGCATTGGGTATAAAGCTTAAAATCAAAGAGGTGGATATATCTCCACTTAAGGAGAATGTCGGGAGCCCTGTTGTGTTTACCTTTGAAATCGTTAGTTAAGCCTGCTGGCGATTAATAAGTTCCGCGTTTACATCCCGGGGCGTGATGCCCTGGGTATACATAAGCACCAGTACATGGTATGCAAGATCGGCGATTTCGGCGGTTAGTTCAGCTTTATTGGCGTTCTTAGCGGCGATAATTACTTCTGCTGATTCTTCGCCGATTTTTTTGCAGATTTTATCTACGCCTTTTTCCAGCAAATAATTTGTGTATGAACCCTCTTTTGGGTTATTGGCGCGGTCGGCTATTACGGCGTAATCGTTCTCAGCAGCATGAAAGGCCCCGATTTCTTCTCCGAAGCAACTATAGCTTCCAGTATGGCAGGCCCCTACCCCACTCTGTTCTACTTGAATAAGCAAGGTGTCATTATCGCAATCAAAGGCCATATGCCTAATTTTTTGCACATTGCCAGAAGTGGCACCTTTATGCCATAGCTCTTGCCGGGATCTGGAATAGAAGCAAGTCTCCCCTTTTTCCAGCATAAAATCATAGCTCTCCTGGTTTACATACGCTAGCATAAGCACACGACCAGTATTGTAGTCCTGCACTATGGCGGGAATCAACCCTGATATTGTCGAATGCATTTTTCCAAGTCCACCCTTCCTTCATAATGGGCCTTGCCTACGATTACGGCATAGTATTTTGCGGCTTGTGCTATATGTTCTTCTGTGGCAACACCGCCAGATACAACCACATTAATCCCCTGGATTGTTTCGTACAAATCCCAGTTGGGGCTGGTAAGGGTGCCGTCTCTTGAGATGTCGGTTACTACCAGATATTCCACGCCCATGGATTTTATGTTTTCTATAAATTCAAGATAATTGACCTTGCTGTCTTCCAGCCATCCAGCAGTAGAAATAAAGCCCTCTAAAACCCTGTCATCCCGGGCTTGACCCGGAATCCCCTCCACATTGCTGAATCGCACATCCACCCCTACAACAATCCGCTCAGGGCCATGCTTTTCTATCATTTCCGCGACAAAGCCCGGATTGGAAACCGCTATCGTTCCCAGTATCACTCTATTGATGCCCATTTTCAGGTACATATCCACTATCTCACCACTGCGCACTCCGCCCCCCAGCTGCATGGGGATGCTTATCCCTTCTCGTATCCGGCGGATGGTCTCTAAGTTTGCGGTGCTGCCACTCTTCGCCCCATCCAAGTCAACCACATGCAAATATTTCGCCCCCATGGTCTCAAAACCCTGGGCAACCTTCACCGGGTCATCGCTATAGACGGTCTTTTTCCCATAATCCCCTTGGAGTAAGCGCACAGCCTGGCCCCCTTGCAAATCAATTGCCGGGATAATAAGCATCACAGTACCCCCTTGGTGGAGGGGATTTCTTTTGAGGTAATTGCCATTGCCTGAGCCATTGCACAGCCCAGTGCCTTAAATATTGCTTCAACTATATGGTGAGTATTACGGCCATAGGTTACATTGATATGCAAAGTAATCCCAGCATTGTGTGCCAATGCCCGGAAAAATTCCTCCACAAGCTCCGTCTCAAATCCGCCAACAGTCGGTGACGGCAACTCTGCATTATATACAAGCATCCCACGCCCGGATATATCCAACACCACTTGCACCAAAGCTTCATCCATGGGAATCCAGGCTGTGCCATACCTGGCAATCCCAGCTTTATCTCCAAGAGATTCAGACAATGTCTTGCCTAGGCAGATACCCACATCTTCAACGGTATGATGGTCATCTACGTACAAATCCCCTTCTGCCTTTACCTCAAGATAAATCCCGGCCCTAAAGGCAAAAAGCTCAAGCATATGGTCAAAAAAACCCACACCTGTACTTATTTTACTGGCTTCATAGGTGTCTATATTGACGATGGTTTTTACCTTTGTTTCTTTCGTGTTGCGAGTGCAATTGCCTGTACGCATTGTAAAAACACCTCCATATCTTCTCTTGTCCCAATTGTTACCCGCAGGCAGTCATTTAGGCGGGGCTTGTTCCAGTATCTTGCCAGGATTTTATTACCCAGGAAATGATTGTACAATTCTCCGGCTGCCGGGGTTTTTATCAGTAAGAAATTAGTTTGTGAGGGCATCACATGATAACCCATTTCCTGTAAACGCGGGATGGTTTTATCCCGAATATCTTTTACACCGGCAATGGTTTCCATAAGATATGCTTTGTCTTTTATGGCAGCAATTGCCGCGGTTTGGGCCAGCATATCCAGGGGATAGGAATTGAAAGAATCCCGAACCAACCGCAATGCTTCGATTAGCTTGGGTTGCCCGATTGCATAACCTATCCTCATCCCAGCCAGAGAATGGGATTTGGAGAAAGTACGTACTACCAGTAGATTTTCGTACATGCCCAACAAGGCAACTGCGCTTTCTACCTTGGCAAAATCTATGTATGCCTCGTCAATCAACACCACCCCATTGGGATTTTGGCGTAGTATGAGTTCCACTTGACCGAGGTTAAGGGCTAGGCTTGTTGGCGCGTTGGGGTTGGCGATTACTACGCCCTTTGCGTCTCTGTAATCATCAGGATTAACGGAAAAATCCTCATCCACAGGCACTGTTTTAAGCCCCACATCGTACATACTCCCCCAAACCGGATAAAATCCATAAGATATATCCGGAGTAAGGACATTGTCCTTTCCGCTGAAAAATGCCTGGTATGCAAGAGCCAGCACTTCGTCAGAGCCGTTACCGCAAAAGATATTGTCGGGGGCAAGGCCCAAGTCGGCGGCAATAGCCTCCTTGAGCGCGGTGCTATCTCCGTCAGGGTATAATCCCAGGCTTGAGATATCGGCGTTTTTTATGGCGTCCACTACTTTTGGAGAGGGTGGATATGGGTTTTCATTGGTATTAAGCTTTATCCAGCCCGGTTCCTGAGGTTGTAGGCCCGCTACATATGGGGTTAGGGCTTTGGCTTTTGTGCTTAAGTAGTTCATAACAACTCCTTTTATGATATCAAAACGCTGAAAATATAGGCAAAAATTAAAATAAAACAGCAAATTTCATTAAAATGGCAAGCAAAAAGGTTTGGCCAAAACGACAAAGTTTACAACCGTAGACAAACATCTATTGCAAGCTTAAGCACAGCCTCCCGTATATCTTCTCTGCTATTCCAGCCTCTGTTATCCCATTCCTCCCCGGCCAGGCTGTCCCCAGCATAGAATATCTGGCCAAAATCTACGTTATTATACGCCGCAACAGCCATGAAAGCACTGGCCTCCATATCTACGGCTACACAGCCTTCCTCTTTACGAAGTGCAATCTTTGCAGGGGTTTCCCGAAAAAAGGCATCTGTTGTCCAGGTTTTGGCCTTGATATATGGGGCTTTTTGCTCTGTCAGGGCAGTTTCGATTACTTCCACCACATGGTCATTCATATGGATTTCCCGGGAGGGAGGGGCGTAGTGATAAGATGTACCTTCGTCACGGACAGCAGAAACAGGGATAATCAAATGCCCAACGGCAATATCCTCCCGCAAGACCCCGCAGCCGCCGCAGGCCATGTACTTGCGGCATCCCCGAGCTGTCAGCTCTTCGATATGCCCTGCCGCCCATGGGGCACCGACGATGGCCTGTACAAGTACGATTTTTTCGCCTTTGTACTCCACTTCGTAAACAGGAATAATAAGCCCTTCGCCTTTGAGATTGGTTACGACTTTGTGAGGGTACTCTTTTAAGATTTTCTCAATTGCGTCAATGAAAAAACACAGAACAGCCCGTTGGGAAATGTCTATAGGAGCCAAAAACCGCTCCGGGCGGATAAAGGCGTTTCTGTCTTGGTCGAATTCTAGTATTGGGAAGTCTCTGTTTATCATGGGTGCTCCTCCTCAAATCTAGTCTTTACTGCATTAGCATGGGCATCCAATCCCTCAGCCTCTGCAAAAGTTATCACATCATCTTTAAGCTCCGCCAGTGCCCCTTTTGGGTAATAACTATACGAACTATACTTCACAAAATCATAGACACCCAGCCCTGAGTAAAACTTGGCAGTGCCTCCTGTAGGCAGCACGTGATTGGTGCCGGACATATAGTCTCCCAGTGGCTCCGGGGTGTATTCTCCTAAGAAAATTGAACCGGCGTTTTGTACCTTTGGCAAATGGGAAATCGGGTCGGCAGTTAGTATCTCCAGATGCTCTGGGGCAAGGTCATTGGATATCTCGAAGGCTTCCTCAAGGTTCTTTACATAGATTGCCGCACCGTGATTTTGTAATGATTCTAGTATTATATCTTTACGGCTCATGCTTGCTACTTGCCGCCTTATTTCTGCTTGTGTTTCCACGATTAATTGTTCACTGGTGGACAGTAAAATTGAGCTGGCCAATGGGTCATGCTCTGCCTGGCTCATCATATCTGCTGCGATATATTTCGGATTTGCGGTCTTATCGGCAATTATCAATATCTCGGAAGGGCCGGCTACCATATCTATGTCAACTTCGCCATAAACCAGGCGTTTTGCTGTTGCTACATATATATTGCCGGGGCCTACGATTTTGTCGAACTTAGGAATAGAAGCAGTACCATAGGCCGCCGCTGCAATGGCATGTGCCCCGCCAACTTTGTACACACTAAAAATATCACATGCCACTACTGCTGCCAGGATTGCAGCGTGTACCTTGCCATCGGCCTTTACAGGAGTAAAAATTGCTATCTCCTTAACTCCAGCAAGCATGGCTGGGATACAGTTCATTAAAACCGAGGATGGATATGCAGCGGTTCCACCAGGGACATATACTGCGACTCGTTCAAGAGGACGTAGGATTTGGCCAGTGATTGCTCCGTTATTTGTGTACATACTCCATGAGCTCTGGACTTGATTTTTATGGAACTCTGTAATTCGCTCCTCGGCGCGGGCGAGGAGCTTCGTAAATTCATGGCCAACACTATCCATAGCGTGGGTTAATTCTTTCCCACTTACCATCAGGTCTTCACCGGTAAAGCCGTCTAATTCGCGGGCATAATTTCGCAGCGCTTCATCCCCACCGGTTCGCACATCTGCCAAAATTTTTTCAACGGTGGCTATTATAGCTGGGTCTGTTTGGGATTGGCGGTTTTTTACCACGTCTAAATCACGATTTAATCGCATTACTAAGCACCTCCATCATAATTCCTATGTTAGGGTCGTATTTTAATGCCGCTTTGCTTACCAGGATTTTGGTCTGGATTGGCATTGCTTCATCGTAGATTTCCAAGCCGTTTTCCTTGAGAGCATTGCCGGTTTCTACGATATCGAAGATGGCGTCAACGCCCCCGTGGGCAGGCATTAGCTCCGAGGAGCCTGCAATTGTTACGATATCTGCGAGTATTCCCTGGGATTGAAAATACTTGGCTGCGATATTGGGATACTGAGTGGCTACGGTGAGGATTTTTTCATCGCTTTTTTTGCATTTTTCATAGAATACCCTAGCTTCGGGCTTGCCAGCTACACAAAAACGGGACCCGCCGCAAAGTGCTAAATCCGGCAGCATATCCGTAATAAAATTATCTCCCCGCATGGCCTGTCCGCCCATCAGGCTGGATAGCTCGTATTCCCGATAGCAATCGAAGGCAGTCAGGCCCAACTCCGCCCAGTTGCGGTCTACATATTGAGGGATATCTGCATTGCGTACTAATAAAAACGCCCCAGTGCCGCAGTCGCTGTCGTACTCCAGTTGCTTTTGCTCTTTGGTGGCTATGGCCTGTTCCAGGGCAGCGGAGGCATAGCCTGCCTTTTTGAAAACCTCATATGCGGCGGCCAACAGCCGATGCCCTTTGGGTAGGGCGATTATTATTTTTCGCATATGGCCACGCCCTTCGCGGATAGGTATTCTTTGAGCTCCCGCACAGAGTAATTACGCTCAAGGCGCGGAGAGTACAACATGCTGCTGATAATGGCTGCTTCGGTTCGGGTTTGGATAAATACATCGGAAAGATGCTCGGGACGCCCTGCTCCGCCAGAGGCGATGAGTGGTAGCGACACAGCTTCTTCCGCCAGCTTCATGAGAGGAAGGTCAAAGCCTTGAAGTGTGCCGTCATTATCAATGCTATTGATACAAATCTCCCCGGCACCAAGGGCCTCACCGCGCTTTAACCATTCCATTGCGTCCATGCCTGTGGCGGTACGGGCGGCGTCGATATAGACCTCGTAGCCGCTAGGGGTATTTGCCCCCCGCCTCACCTGGGTAGAGAGCACAATTGCCTGGGAACCAAAGGCCTTAGCACCTTGCGCGATAATATCAGGGTTGCGGACAGCCATTGAATCTATGCTGATTTTATTGGCACCGGCCTTTAGCACCATCTCCATATCATTCAAATCCCTGATACCGCCACCAACAATAAAAGGCATAGACACCTTAGCCGCTACCTTACGTACCATCTCTAGGTCTATAGGCCGCTTTTCGGCACTGGCGAATATATCGAAAAATATAAGCTCATCAATTTTCTCGGTACACATAACTTCGGCCAACGCCTCAGCTGACGCGATGTCGATATTATCTTGGAATTGTACCGCCTTAGTTACTCTGCCGTTTACAATATCGAAGCAGGCGATTAATTTTCTTGACTCCATGATGACCTCCTAGGTTGGATTTCTGCATATTTTATCATATGATAGTGATTGCAAGCAAAAAGGTCTTACCAGCCGATGTATCAATCTAATATGCTTGATATTGCCAAGCTGAGACCACCCCTCGCCGCCTATGGCGTCTTTCCCCTCCCTAGAGTAATGTCAACAACTTAGCGAAATAACGTGTCTGGATTGCTTCGCTACGCTCGCAATGACAGGCGTTACCCCTCGTCATTGCGAGAAGCGTAGCGACGAAGCAATCCAGGGCAGTCCTTAAGTTGTTGACATTGCTCCCGAGAGGGGAATTTCTATACGTATAGTGTTTAATTCCCCTCCTACGGAGGGGTGGCGCGAAGCGCCGGGGTGGTCTCGACTTGGCATGTGCTAGCAGAATCAGGCTGACATGAATGCGGTATGACGAGGATGGACAAAGTAGTAACACAAAATGTGTGATTATTTGCTTTCATGCACAAGTCGCTCGACATGTGGTTCCTATGGTAATTTCTGTAGGAACCGCATTCCGGGCGGCTTGTAATTTATGGATGGATATATTGCTCTATGTATTAATTATGCATAGCGTGTAGAAGAGCACAAATGCGCTAAATGTTGTCGAAAAGTATTGACACATATACAAACATGCTATATATTGGTAACGAAGTCATTCTTCATGTTTTGCTAATAATCACATAAATGTATTGAGGGTAGATTTATGTCTATTATCCAGCGAGAAGACATACCTATAGGCAATAAGATATTAAATCTAAGGAAGCACTTGGGTGTGACCCAAGTGGAGATTGCCGAGGTTATAGGAACGCGCACAGATAAAGTTAGTGATGTAGAAAATGGACTGGACGAGTATACCGAGGTACAGTTGGAGGAAATCCAGGGATTTTTAAACATATTGGGGTTACCCATAACTGGGCATGCGTGTATGATTTTTCATAGGCATCTCTATTATTTGCGCAATTATATAAGAACGAAGAGATTACAAGAAGCCAGGGAAATGCTAAATAAGCTTCACCATATAGATAATCTGATGCCCTGTGACCCTGATATGGTAACGTTATGTAAGATGTTTGAGATTCAGTTGTTGATAGCTGAAGGCTATTATTTGGATGCCGAGAAAAAGCTTGATTTATATGACCCAGAAAAGATGCATAAGGAAAATTTATATCATTATAACTATAATAGAGGGTATTTGGGGATATGTAATGAGGATTATGATGACGGTCTTGAGTATCTGTTAAAGGCATACGAGCTGAGGGAAGCTCATAAAGGCTTGTTGCCGGAAGATGATGAGCGGCTGTATTATCATCTGGCATTATGTTATACATACATGGAAATACCATATCGGGCAATAGATTTTGCACAAAAAGCTCGACAGATATGCGCAGAGGATAGGATACCTAACTTTAATTTGAACTTAAATCGTATGCTTGCATTAAATTATATTGATACTAATCATTTGATTAAAGCTAAGAAGATACTTGAAAAATGCCTCATTGATTATGAAAGCATTAAAGATGAAGCCCTCATTGGCGGCACCTTAATTTGTTTGGGCAACCTATATAAGAAAACTAGAGATTGGCCTACGGCATTACGGTACTATAATAACGCGTTAAATTATTTTCCAGGGAGTACAGTTAATTATTTTGCGGCACTCCATAACAAGATTTATTGTATTATACAGATTAGGACATTCTCAAAAGCCAGAGATTTATTGAATGAAGCAAAAGCCATGTGCAAAGCAGATTTGTTATGGAGGAACCATTTTGACGCACTGCAACGTTATCTCTTTATTAGTGAACATATGTCTACTAATAATGAAGAAGATAGTGACTATATACTAAACATAGCATTACCGCATTTTTATAGAAACCATGATTACGTTTTAGCAATAGATTATTGTAAGCTTCTCGAGCGGCACTTTGACAAAATCAAAAGCAAGATGAAATCATTATCAATGTCAAAAGAGATACTAAAAATCTATGAGCGTTGCGTTATTAATCATGGAGGAGATGTTAAATAATGAAAAAAAAATTATTTGCTATGGCCGTTGCATTGATTTTGATACTTAGTTCTTCTATACCTGTTTTTGCCGGGCCAGGAAATGGCGGTGGGATAATTCCTCCAATAATACCTCCAATCTTCCCAAGCAGTATACCCATATGCATACAATGCACCATATGCATATGTGACGACGATATCATAATGCTCCAATATTAATACCGGCATTGCCCTTAAATAGTAACAGCATACTAGAGCTGTCACATTAAGCATTTTCATAATTATGTCGTCATTGCGAGGAACGAAGTGACGAAGCAATCCAACCTTGGATTGCTTCGCGACGCTCGCAATGACGGCAATTTGCATGTTTATTTAATGTTTTTGCTTAACGTGATGGCCCCTTGTTTGTATTTGTATAGCGAATTAATTCGAAATCAGTCCAGCCTGTCGCCGAAAACGTGTAGAATCGTTCACGATTTTCGGCTCGGTCTGGACTGTTTCTCATTTAATTCGCTATAACCGCCCGTTTTTCCCTTGGGCGGTTTTTATGTTTTTCAACAATGCCTACGAGATTTCTGTATTTTGCGATGCATAATACTCCTCATACATTAACATATGGATATAAATTTCCAAATATGTCATTCCATGAGGCGTTTTCATTGTCGCTTAATTAGTGTAAAACTAACCTACTCCGAAAGTACACCACGCCAGTATAATTTGCACCACCCGCAAAGTTGCATACTCTAGGGGTATCCCAACCACGCGCCAACCCCAAGCGCGAAGGATCGCCTCCTGGTAGGGATACCCCTATTGTAATGAGATGGACAGAGCTTTGCGTGTGAGTATTTTATACTGGCGTGGTCGTTTGCCTGGGGCAAATGTCTTGTGTAGCACACAAAGTACAAAGGGGTACCTTTTTAGTGATTGTGCTATGTGCAAGCA
>Ga0123355_10019644_pt1 | contig 10763 bp, 10 predicted proteins | sample TergutEmb28metaG_3_FD_89872 | JGI IMG/M metagenome (GOLD analysis project Ga0123355, IMG submission 89872) | Embiratermes neotenicus P1 segment gut microbial communities from Petit-Saut dam, French Guiana - Emb289 P1 | ecosystem: Host-associated > Arthropoda: Insects > Digestive system > Gut ...
CGGCCAGTCACAAGACCGAAGCCATGTTCAAGCGTTACGCGGATCTGGTTCAGCGAAGAAGAAATCCGCGACCGCATACATCAGCGGCGAAGCGAACGGAACGGACGGCGAAATGCGGGAGCCATGCTCCAAGACCGTCCAATAGAACAATCACATTTGGCCAAGAGACAATCACAGTGGACGAGGGGAGGCTCCCCTGACTCTTTGGGTTCGGCTGTTGAGATTGGTTCGACAGCTTCGACTCTTCAACACCCGCCCCTCCAGAAACCCAATGAAAATTCAACGTCTTACACTCTCTTTCTGTTTGGCACGCTCGTTGCCTTCATGCCAATGCGGTTGCGGAAAAGGTCGCATGCTGAAGATTTCTCTGATTGAAAGCCCAAGTGAGTACCGACTGGTTTTGGAGGGCAAACTCATTACCCCCTGGGCAGCCGAACTGATGACTGCATGCGAAAGGGCAAGAGCACAGCTTCATGATCGGGAACTCGTCGTGGACATGAAACACATAACCATCATTAGCCGGGAGGGCGAAAACGTTGTCCTTCAGCTGATGAAACAGGGAGTCAAGTTCCGTTGCCGCGATGTGTTTACCAGACTTGTTCTTAAACAACTGTCCCGACGGGACAGAGCTCTTCGGAGGTGAAGCGCAATGAGTGATTCAGCTCAATTCGTGCTGACCAGGCCGCGTTTACTACCCAGCTTGGCAATGGCGGCAATCGTAGGTTTCGGCCTTGGGGCGGCGGGTCAGTCCGGTGCCGGCACGGGGAACACGGCCGCTTACGGCACAAGTCAGAGCTCCGCCGCGGGCGCATTCACCGCAAGCGTGCCGAGCGGCCCGGCAACGACGGAAGTTGCGCACTTAACCCTGCGCGACGCCATCACCCACGCCCTCCGCTATAACCTGGCGAGCATAGAAAGCGGCGAAGACGCGCGCATCGCGCGTGGCCAGCGCCTGCTCGCCCTCAGTAAACTTCTCCCTCAAGCGAGCGTGGGAGCCTCAGAGAACGTCGCGCAGGTAGACCTGGCTACCATCGGATTAAATCTGCCGGGAATTCCAAGAGTCGTTGGTCCTTTCAGTTACAGCTCCGTCGATGGAAGTGTGAGCCAAACCCTCTTCAGCTTCGAGTCGATCCAGCGTTTTCGGGCGGCTCGCACGGCCGAACAGGCGGCGCAACTCAGCTATGACGATGTTCTTGATGTAGTCACGCTGGCAGTCGGCAACGCCTACCTTGAGGTGATCGAGGCCGACTCACGAATTTCCGCGCAGCAGGCCCAAGTACAGAACGCGAGAGCTCTCTATGAACAGGCCCGGGATGAACAGCAGTCGGGCACCGCCCCGCGGATTGACGTCACTCGGACGGAAGTTCAACTGCACACCGAAGAGTACAACCTGAGCATCGCGCGCAACAACTTCGCGGTGGCGAAGCTTGATCTCGCACGCGCCATAGGATTGCCACTAGGGCAGGCGTTCGACCTTGCCGACCAACTCCCCTATTCCGACATCAACCCGCCGGGCGTGGCGGATGCACTGCGGATGGCGTACCGGTCGCGCCACGACTTCCGCGCCGCGCTCGATGCGGAAAAAGCTGCGGCCCAAAGCCTTTCGGCCACCAAGGGCGAACGTCTTCCGGTTCTCGCCGCTGGTGGCGACTATGGCGACCTCGGGACGACCTTCGGCCGATCGCACGGTAATTTCACTTTTCAGGCCGGAGTCAACATCCCCATCTTCACCGGCGGCCGCATTAAGGGCGACATAACCCAGGCCGAGGCCCAGCTGCGGCAGCGCAAAGCGGAGGCAGAAAACATCCGCGGTCAGATTGACTTCGATGTGCGCACTGCATTTCTCAATCTCCATGCGGCCAAGGAACAAGTTGGGGTGGCAAAACAGAATGTCGACCTCGCCAATGAGAACCTCGCTCGATCCAAAGATCGCTTTTCCTCGGGCGTGACCGACAGCGTCGAGGTGGTCCAGGCTGAGCAGTCACTCGCCAGCGCCAACGACCAATACATCACCAGCCTCTACAACCACAACCTCGCCAAGCTCTCCCTGGCTCGCGCGCTGGGACTAACGCGCACAAGTTACAACCAGTATCTCGGAGGAAAGTAATGTTAGAGAACCGTGGACATGAAAAAGACCAAGATGTTGCCGTGCTCGGCCATGAGGAAGCACCCACTCTGATCGAGCCGGAAGACTCGGACGATGCGATCGCAATCGAGCTGCCCGAAAAAGACGATGCAAGTAGGGGAACCGGCCAGAACAGCGGCCTGCGCAGACGGAACAAGGCGCTGCTGATCGGCGCGGGGCTGCTGGTGATCGCGCTGGTCGGCGGCTACTTCATTCGCAATCTCTTTCTCTACGTGGACACCGATGACGCGCAGGTGGACGGCCACATTATGCCGCTCAGCGCCCGCATCAATGGCCAGGTCGGAGAGGTGCGGGTGATTGAAGGTCAGCTGGTTCACGCGGGCGATGTGCTGGTGGCGATCGACCCCAAAGACTACAAGATCGCCGTGGACCAGGCAAAAGCCAACCTCGCCGACGCAGAGGCCAGCGCTGCGAGTTCCAGGTGGAGCGTGCCGGTTACCTCGGCTACGGCGTGGAGCACTCTTGACTCGACTCAAACTGCGGTCCGCAACGCGGAAGCTGGCGTCGAAGGAGCGGAACAGAATCTCGAGTCGGCAAAAGCCGAGCTGTCACAGGCTGAGGCAAATGCGGAGAAGACCGACTCAGACCTCATCCGCTATCGAGAACTTGTCGCCAAGGAAGATATCTCGCGGCAGCAGTACGACCAGGCGCTCGCCTTGGCCAAGGCTAATCGCGCGGGTGTAGTCGCGGCGTCGGCCACGGTGTTGGCTGACGAGCAGGCTCTCCATCAGGCGGAGGGCAAGGTTCTACAAGCCAAAGCCGATCTGCGCGGCGCCGAGACTGCTCCGCAACAGGTATCGGTGGCTCGTGCCCGATCCCAGGCGGCAAACGCTCAAGTCGACCAACGCAGGGCCGAGTTGGACCAGGCGGAACTGAACCTCAGTTACACGATCATTCGATCTCCGGTAACCGGAATCGTGGGAAAGAAAACCGCGGAAGCCGGCCAGAACGTGAGCATCGGCCAGGAACTCGTGGACGTTGTCCCGCTCGACGACGTCTGGGTAACGGCCAACTTCAAAGAAACCCAACTCGAGCACATGAGGCCAGACCAGGCCGTCGAGATCAAGGTGGATGCCTACGGGCACAGCTGGAAAGCGCACGTAACCAACCTCGGTGGCGGCACCGGTTCGGTATTCAGTTTGCTGCCGCCCGAAAATGCCACCGGAAATTACGTGAAAGTCGTACAACGGGTGCCGGTGCGAATCGATTTTGACCGCACTCCGGGACAGGATTTCAACCGCGAAGGTCTGTTGAAGCCAGGGTTGTCGGTGGAGCCCGACGTGAGGGTCAGATGAGTGCAGCCACTTCCATCTCGCGGGCGGCGGAGAAACCGACGGTCAATCCCTGGATCATCGGCGTGGTGGTTTCGATGGCTGCCTTCATGGAAGTGCTCGATACCAGCATTGCCAACGTGGCACTCCCCCACATTGCAGGCGGTTTGGGAGCAAGCAATGATGAGAGCACCTGGGTGCTGACCAGTTATCTGGTTGCCAATGCGGTCGTGCTTCCGATCAGCGGGTTCCTGGTGGGCTGGCTGGGGCGCAAGCGCTTCTTCATGGCCTGTATCGTGCTCTTCACTGCCAGCTCGTTCCTATGCGGCATCGCTCCGAGCCTGGGAATGCTGCTTTTGTTCCGCGTCATGCAAGGCGCCTTCGGCGGCGGGCTGCAGCCCATGGCGCAGGCCATTCTCGCCGACACATTCCCTCCGGAAAAGCGTGGACTGGCATTTGCGCTGTACGGCATTACCGCCGTCTGCGCACCGGCCATCGGTCCGACGCTTGGCGGATGGATTACGGACAACTATTCCTGGCGCTGGATTTTCTACATCAATGTCCCCGTAGGTCTCTTGGCTGTTCTGCTGGTCGGACAGCTCGTCGAAGATCCTCCCTATTTGTCGCGGACGAAGAAGGGCGTGGGAAGGTTCGACTACATTGGCTTTGCCCTGCTGGCGCTCGGGGTCGGAGCCCTTCAGGTCGCGCTCGACAAGGGGCAAGAGGACGACTGGTTCGGATCGCGCTTTATCACCACGTTGATCGTCACCGCGGCAGCCGGTTTGGTCTCGCTCGTGATCTGGGAATGGTTTCAAAAGGAGCCCATTGTCGATGTGCGTTTGTTCAAGCGCTTCAACTTTGCCAGCACCAATTTGATGTTCTTCGTGGTGGGTATCGTCTTGTTCAGCTCGACCGTGCTTCTTCCCCAGTTCCTGCAAACCCTCATGGGCTATACGGCGGAAACAGCCGGCCTGGTACTGTCAGCCGCAGCCTTTCTCCTGCTCTTCCTTCTGCCCGTGGTTGGCCGGCTGCTCACGCGATACCAGGCGCGTCACCTGCTGGCCTTCGGCTGGATCACAATGGCGTTGGGGATGTATATCTCGGCGAAGAGCATTGACGTGCTCATCAGTTTTCCTGCGGCCACGTGGATGCGAATTTTGCAGTACTTGCCGATCGGCTTTCTGTTCGTCCCCCTCACCACTGCCGGGTATATCGGCCTTCCCAAAGAGAAAAACAACGCCGCCGCCGGCATGATGAACTTCATGCGAAATATGGGGCAAAGCGTGGGTACGTCGGCGATGACTACGTTGATCGCACGCCGCAGCCAGTATCACCAGTCGGTTCTGGCCGTATACACGCGCTCCACCCGCTTTCACCTGGCCACCGCCGGCCTGGCCAATCGCCTGACGCACGCCGGCTTAAGCGTACATTCCGCTCAGCAGCAGGCGGTGGCGAGAATGTACGGCATGCTCATGATACAGGCCCAAGCCATTTCCTATGTGGATGCGTACGTGCTCTTGGCCGCAGTTTCCCTGTTGATGTTTTTCCTATCCTTCTTGCTGGCCAGGAACAGACCGGGAGAGGGCGGCGAAGTTTCAATCCATTGACGGGAACACCATGGCGAGGAAACGCCATCGAGGACCTAACCGCCCGGGGAGGTACAGGACGCGATTCGCCACCTCGAGCAGGATCCAATCGATGGTTGGGCCGGTTTCTCTAGGGAGCCATGCGGCGGGAAAGCGGGTCAATCGGTCCATCGCTGGCTTTCATGATTCGCAGCGTTCCCAGTTGTGCGTCCCGCTTGGGGTTCGGCTTGTCGGTGATGGCCATGGTTCCGTAGTAGATCATGATGTTTCGCTTCGTGTCAGCGGGGATGACACGGTCCGGCTTCGAGGTCAGGCGGTCCAGCAATTGCGCATAGGTGGCATCGGTGAGTGGATATTCACCTCGCTTCACATGATCTCCGGTATCCAGATCGATGTTGACCAACGTTACGTCATCCCCGGTGTCCCGCAGCTGGTGTAGCATGCCGCGAAGAATGTCTAGCGTGTGATTCACGCTGCTCTGGTACATCTCGTAGGTCTCGGGGTTGGGAATCTTGATGGCCAGATCGGAAACCGGTCCGATCTTCGGAACAACGAAGACCAAAGCCGCCAGAAGGTGCGCCTTGACCCCCGGCCCCTTCTGCATGTGTTTCCACCTTCGTTCATGAGTGGTTCTCGCCAAGCGCTCACGAAAAATGCGATCCGCTTCGGAATCCGTATGCGGCGGGAATCCGCGGCGATGCAACACCACCTCTGCCTCAGCAAACGCCGGGATGAAACTTCGCACAGCTGTCCGGTAGCTGTGCAGCGCCGGACGGGCTCGTCCCAGCACTTCGTGGATATCGAACCCGTAAGTATTCAGGAACGCTTCTTCGAGAAACTTCCGCGGAACTTTGAAGCCGACGTGGCGCAGATAGGCCGCAGGGGCGAAGTCACCATCCGAGAGTTCGGCAATGTCGAACGCGAACTCCGTTTGGATATGGCCGTGCGGGTTTTCGTCGTACGTGAGCGAAGGCCCGAACTTGTTCGCCAATTTGGGAAACTCAACTGCGGTGGCCCGGTTGATCGCTTCGGAGTGGCCGATGGAATCCCCGACGTAGTGCGACAAGGCGCCCACGGCAAACGCGTACTCATCTAGCGAATGTGCATTGCGGAGGAGCCAGGCAACAAAGTCGCCGCTGCGTACGTAGTGGGTCAAATTGCTGAAGAATTGCTTCCCGAACGGATAGTAGCCCATGTCCTGGACGGCCGAGCCGCCATAGGCATATGCGTGCGCCTCGCGCAGTTGTTCCTCGGTTGCGCCGGGAAATTTCGTCAACAGCAACGGCCGGATGGAATCATTCCACGCCAGGTCAATCAACTCCTCGTGAGTGAGAACCGAGTATGCCTGCGTGTTCGGGGGAGAGAAAGTGACCGCGCACAGCAAAAGGGCGACCATACGTGGGTAAGAGAACCGCTTGTGACGCTTCCTGGACATGAACACTGGGGTGGTGATGCCGCTGTTTGGCTCCTTCGCCGATCGCGAACTACGAACTGTTAGGGTTGGCATCCTCACGCCGGAAAGTTTAGCCGAAGGGCGCCGATTTTTGTCCACCGATGAATGAAATCAGGATTTGAACGAAGTGCTGTCGCGGCAGACGTTTCGAGCAGGGGCATCCTAAACGAAATACGATGAGCCGGGGACTCAGAAAGCTCGATCCATCATTCGTCGCTCTAAACCCCTGCTCATCGGTTTTCGAAGAGCTCCCTTCTGCCCACGGTAAAATACCGCCCGGCGGTTCACGCAGGCTGGAAATCAGCGTGTGGTCCAAAAGGTGCGTGTTCAGAATGCCTAGTTTTCCTCGGGCGTGCAATGCGTGTGGTGGATCATGAAGTGTTAATCGGCCCGCAGTTGGGCTGCGGGCCGGGCTATCGGTCGCTTATCTGTCATTCCCTCTCTATCGGCTCCCACTAAGTTGCGGTACCTGCCTGTGGGACGTAAGCGCCTTCCTTGGCCTCCCCTGCGTATCTCCGAACTGCCGCCAAAAAAGGCTGGCTAGCGCTGGGCGCTTGGGCTTTCCCATTGAGAATGTCCGGGAAAGGTATGTAGCTCCCATAGAGCACACGAGTCTCGTCTTTATCCTGCGTAATTGAGGCTCCGTTAAGGTCGATACCAGCAAAAACCCCACGCGCTCTTGAATAACTCAAGACCTCTGCCTTCATTTTCCAATCGGTATCAGCCCCCGCATTTCGTCCTAAGGGACCGGCCGCTGCCGAGGCATTGGCGCCGAGCTTGAACTTGCTCGATAACAGATGTTGCATACCTTGGTCGTTGGTTATGATCATGACAAGATCGACGGCTTGGCCGCCTAGTTGCAGTCCCCAGCTTCCGCCGGTGATGGTGATAGGAGCCGGAGCGCTCCAACCATTCGCTGTGCGACAAGTTGCCACGCCTTTTCCGTGGCTGCCGCCAAATCCGATCGCTATCTTAACCATGGAAGGAATCACCGCCACACATTTGGCGTCCCTCATGACCTTGTCAGGAATCGCTTTGTCGGGTGTTGCCATAATCTCGTTCAGAACTCTCGCCGAGGCATCGATACGCTTTGCAATATCGGACTGATCCTTTTGCTGATCCGCCGACCAGCCCACACCGACCAGAAGCAGAAGCATCATCCCTAGCGCAAGCACATGTCGGGAAGATCGTTTGGCCTGGTTCATTGCGTCAACTCCTTTCGCGCTCCCGGAGCGCCTGACACATATATCCAAACCAGGCTATCCACTGCCCGGGCCAAGGGTCCATAGGGTCTAGGCTGTAGAGTCGCTGAGCCGTCCGCCAATTTGTGAAGATTGGAAAGGTAGAAGCGGATAAGGCCCCAAGGCCAGCGGATCACGAACTTGTGAGCGATAGCTCAACTCCATCTTGCCTGCCACGAATCGCGACAAGCTTGACCTAACCAACCAGCATGGAGAGCAAGCGTGGGAGAACTCGCGGAATCTTTTCTGGGGCGCCAATTTCTTGCCCTCAGAAGGGCCAAAGGTTTGACAAGAATCGACTCGACCGCCAGAGAGCCATGGTTGCGGGTCCACATCGTGCAACGCATCTGATCCGGCCCTCCCCCCGATTAACGTAGGCGTGTGGTGCGAAGGGGAGTAAATTTCGAAATCACGTCGAAATCCCGATCCCGGTGCCAAACGGGAACATCGTGCTCAATTGCGATCGCCGCAATCAGGCAGTGAATTGAGGACCGAATCGTATGGCCTTTACTTTTGCCCAACCGATAGATGTCGGACGCGGAAAGGAACAAGGAGCGGGGCAGCGGATCACTCAACATGGGCAAGGCGAGAAACGCGTCACAAAACCCATCGCATGCGGGAACATCCCGCATGCCCTGTAGGACCTCCTGCACAATTGGGCCGCAAGTGGCGAAGTTGAGAAGCTCTTCGTCTGAGATCTTTGCTCCCAAGTGCCGGTTGAGAAGTTCAATCCAGACAGAAGTATCAACGAGGATCAACGTTGTTTTCGGCGTGTTGGTAGCCTACGCTCCTCCGCTTTGTCTTCGCGCATTTCCGCGAGGCTCCCTTGCCAAAGGTTGCGGCCGAAGAACTGAGGAAGGCTCTGAATACGCCGCATGCGCAGGACTTCTGCCAGGGCAATATTGACCGCCGCCGAGTACGTCTTGGCGTGCAACACGCGGGTTGCCTCGTCGAGAAGGCGGGGATCAAGCACAAGATTTGTGCGTTTCATGTGTATAGTATAGCCCAGATACGCAGCCCCAGGTCTACGGCCCACCGGCAGCGCGAGCGCATGCGAGTCCTCGAAAGTCATCAATCCTCCGCCCCGGTAGCAAGTCTGTCCTTCCTTCAACATCATGCGACGTCAGGCTTTCGCGATCACGCCAGCACCACCAATTCGACGCTTTGGGGGGAAAGTGCGACCACCCATGTCACGGTGTTTTCATCTGCGACGAATCCGGCTTTGGAGCGGCCACTTCGATCCGCCACACGGAGCTGTCCTGAGAGAGAGCCCCTTCAAATTCCAGAAACGTTGGCGCCTCACTCTTCAAAAGCCAGGCATGAGCATCCGGAGGTTGCTTGCCAACCAGCGGAGCAATAAACCCGGCCGGACCTTCGATTTTCGTCTTCACAATGTACTGCTGTGCCTTGTACGTGACTAAGCCAACCTTGATTGTCTTTTCCGGACCTGGGGAGATATTCCACTTCACGACCCGCGGCTTCGGGGATACTGCCACGAACGAAACCGTAGTCTCGGTCGATGGGGCCACGTTTTTCAAGAGTATAAAGAGCAATCCGTTGGAGACATCGTCGGGCAGATCGAGACGCTTGCTGGTTGTTTCCTCTTTGCCCTTTTCCGAGATCCGAACCGTGATCACGCCGGTTCGCACATCGATCCAGGTCGCGGTTGCCTTCTTGAACGATGGCCCTTTTTGCTCCCACTGATCGCTGACTAGCCGAAACTTGTCGCGTTGCGTGAACTTGGTAATCTCCTCATAAAAGGATCCGTCTTTGAAGCGAAACCGCAAATCGTCGACCACCAGCCCGTCGGGCTTCACCACCTGCTTCGAATCACCGTATGCCAAAGCCTCTCCTTGCAGATCCCGCACCACAAGAAATCCGAACGTCACGCCTTCCATATGGCGTACGGGAATCTGCTCTGCGGTGAGCGTGCTGGTGTGAATCATCACAATCCATGCTGCAACGGGGAAGCAAAGCTTCGGCCACAAAACGCGCACAGTAGTAGTTACCGTCCTACGGCTATAGGATGCCAAACCGCAGCGCCAAGTTCGGTGATTTAAACGTAGGTGTTCTCTAGAAACCAGGTGATGAGTAAGGCCGCATTTCCAAAAGAAACCCGCCGGTGCGGCTGGAGCCGTTCCGGCGGATTTCTCGCAGATTGCGGAAAGATTCGCGGCAGGGACTTAGCGGACAAATCCATCGTTGGTGCCGCACACCATGCGGCACCCAGTTTGCGCATCGCAGTTACGCGGCTTTCGCCACATCCGAAGCCACGACTTCAGACTCAGCTTGAACCCAATCGTCCAGCTCAAATCCGTCAGTTCGACCACGCTGTTCAAACAGCTCGTAAGCCCGGCGACGAATTGTGTCTTCCAGTTCTGGCTTGGACAAGCGGGTTTTGCCGATGGCTTCATTCGGTTCGCGGTTCATAGAGATACTCCTTTTGTGGTTGAAGGTTGGAAACGAATTGGGATTAGCAACGACTCGACCCGGGTCTTCCCAGGCATGGTTAACCGGAGACCCGGCCTTGGTCCATACGGAGAAGCAAAATCAATTTGTCGAAGCAGAACAAGCTGCAGCTATCTCCGGCGTGGCACTGCCGACACACCGTCGTATTTATGCCTGATGGTTCCACATCACTTCCTGCTGTCCCGTTGCCGACAATGAGTCCGGTTTTGATTTCCGAGCGCAATCCCGGGCTTTCTCATTGCCGCCATCTGGCAAATTTTCTCCTAAAAGAGTCGCTCGTTCTGTCGGGTAGTTGCTGTATCCACCGCAGGTTCGAACACCCAGTGTGGCCGCCGGCGAAGGGCACATGGGACAACTCTCGAGAGCGTCCCCCTCTGGTGAAGCTGGCCGAGCCGATCTCATCCGTGCCGCTTGAAATATTGGACGGCGCGCTCATGCGCTTGTGCTTGCTCCCGTGTCAAGAACGTGCCCAGGTTGCGACGCTTGCCGGTCCTCGGGTTCTTCTTGCGCGAATACAGGCGATAGTTGCCGGATCGTAGTTTACGAATCATTTGTTCTTCGAATCCGTGACCTGCCCGGCTGCTTCCGCGAACTGCC
>Ga0123355_10019646_pt1 | contig 10762 bp, 8 predicted proteins | sample TergutEmb28metaG_3_FD_89872 | JGI IMG/M metagenome (GOLD analysis project Ga0123355, IMG submission 89872) | Embiratermes neotenicus P1 segment gut microbial communities from Petit-Saut dam, French Guiana - Emb289 P1 | ecosystem: Host-associated > Arthropoda: Insects > Digestive system > Gut ...
CACTGGGGCAGCAAGTCGTTCTCGTAATCGTGATACGGTTCATGAATTACTCGAACTATTAACGGAACAATCGCAACTTGCTTTGTATCACCCGATTGCTCCATTTTGGCGGCATACGGAGCGTTATTTCAATACACCGATGACGAGTTCTGGTTATTTATTCGCCACCGATACCGTCCCGTTCTTACAAATCGTGTTACGAGGTCATATCAGCTATTACACGCCGTTTATGAACTTTGAAGCGAATAGTCAGCAGGCAATCCTACGAGCAATTGACTTCGGTGCTTATCCGTCGTTCTTATTAACCGCCGAGCCGTCGCATTTATTAGCAGAAACACCTTCTCGCTGGATTTTTACCTCTGAGTTTGATGTCTGGGAGCAATCGGTCGTTGAAACTTATCAAATCATTCAGACCGCTTTGGGTCAGGTTCGTGGTGAATCAATTGTTGCCCGGGCAGTTTTAGCCCCGGGTGTTACTCAAACAACTTATGCAAATGGTGTGTCAATTATTGTTAACTATACTAATCAAGAATTCCGTTTTGGTAATATAATTGTCGCCGCCGAAGACTTCCATGTGATTGGAGGTGGTGCACGATGAAATTCCTCACAAACAAAAAGACCGCCGGTTACCTCTTCGTCCTACCTTGGATTATCGGCTTCCTCGTGTTCACAATGATTCCAATCGGCTACTCAATCTATTTAAGCTTCAACGATGTCACCATTACTGCAACCGGGATTCAAACATCTTGGATTGGCTTGACCAATTTTACCCGGGTCATCACCGAAGACATGGAGTTTATTCGGATGGTTTGGGACTTCTTTATGCGAACGATGATTAGTGTCCCGTTGATTGTCATTTTGGGGTTAGTTATGGCACTACTGTTGAATCAGAATGTCAAAGGTCGTGGAATTTTTAGAACAATTTTCTTCCTACCGGTAATCATCAACTCGGGTCCTGTTATCAATATGCTAATTGATTTGGACATTATGACAATTCCGTCATTGATGAATTATGAATTTTTCTGGGTGATAGCTCACGCCCATGAGTACAGCTTTATTGCAGAAATTCTACTATTTATTTTGATGAATTTCATCCTGTTTTTATGGCTTGCTGGTGTGCAGATTCTCATCTTCCTCGCAGCATTACAGAAAACAGATGCTGGTGTTTATGAGGCTGCTCGGATTGACGGTGCTTCGACATGGGAAATCTTCTGGCGTATTACTTTACCAGGCTTAATGCCGATGATATTAGTCAATATTATCTATACAACCGTTATGTACTCGATGTCAGCTTTAAACCAAATTACCGATCATATCAGTGCAAATATGTTTAGACTTGATACCGGATTCGGATATACATCCGCCTTATCGTGGATTTACTTCGTAATTGTCTTGGCGACCCTCGGCTTACTGGTCGTAGGATTTGTTATCTTTAACCGTCGTAGCAGAGGAGGTGCCCGCTAATGGAAAAATTAGAACAACAAGAACAAAACCGTATTGCAAAAATCAAAAAGTTTTTCCTCGGTGTCAATGGTACCGATGGAATCATTGTTCGGGTGCTCATTTATGCGATGTTAATCGGTATCGGATTTGTCTATATCTACCCGGTCCTCTACATGATATCAAGTAGTTTCCAAAGCTTGCCCGACCTGTTAAACTCGTCCGTCATCTGGATTCCATCAGAGTTATATCTTGAGAACTTCCGTCGTGCTTTAGAAGTATTAAACTTCTGGCCGACACTCTGGCAGACGTTTATTGTTGCAATCATTCCAGCGGCAATTCAGGCATTTGTGGCATCGATTATCGGTTATGGATTGGCACGCTTTGAATTCCGTGGTAAGAAAATAATATTAGCGTTGATACTGGCGACTTTCATCATCCCGCCGCAAGTTTTAGTAATTCCAAGATATATTTTATTCCATAATCTTGGCATGCTCGGTAGTATTATGGCTTATATCTTACCAGCAACATTCGGTCAAGGATTACAAAGCGCGATTTTCATTCTCATTTTCTATCAGACGTTTCGCACCATTCCAACAGCACTTGAAGAAGCCGCCCAGTTAGATGGCGCCGGATTCTTCCGGATTTTCTATAAAATCGCAATGCCAATGGGTGCAGCTGCGTATATCGTGTCGTTCCTCTTCTCATTCGTTTGGTACTGGAACGAAACGCAACTCGCTGCGATTTACTTCGGAACCCAAATGACCACCTTACCGTTACAATTACAAAGTTTCGTTTCGCAATTCGAAATGATGTTTACCCACACAATGACCGACCAGCTAAACATCAACGAAGGCATCGAAATGGCTGGTACATTATTGACAATCCTCCCGTTACTAGTCATCTACTTCGTGTTACAACGCTGGTTTGTCGAAAGTGTTGACCGTTCGGGTATTACAGGGGAATAAAATTAAAGTCCATCTGGCACCTGAACGGTTTCGATGTGACAGTTGGAGGGAATACGAATGGTATCAGAAAATTTACTTGATTTTGCCGCTGGGAGTTATAGTTTTGATCGAAGTATGCTTGAGTTTATTAGCGATTCAACGAATAAAATTTACTCGCTCACTAAAGATGATAAGTCTTATATTTTGCGATTTTCAGAACGTCCTGCCGAAGACATTCATAGAGTCAAAGCGGAAATGGATTGGTTATACTACTTAGCAAATAATGGCGTTCGAGTGTCATTACCACTTCAAAGCAACGATAATCAACTAGCTGTCGCAACCGAAGATGATGGTAAGTCTTATATTATCTCAGTCTTTGAAACATTACATGGAAAATTCTTTAACACAAACGATCCCGACCTGTGGAACACAGAAATATTTTTCAACTGGGGTCAGTTAATGGGTGAACTTCATCGGCTTACTAAAGCATATTCGCCAGCTAATCAACGTGATATGCGAGCGATGTTTAACGGTTACAACGCCCTTGACATCAATAATATGAAAGATTCAGTGGCACTGTGTCAATTAGCTGAAAAATTTGTTGCTGAAATAATGGCATTACCAAAAGATGAGGATTCGTATGGATTAATTCATTATGACATTCATCCAGGGAATTTTGTTATTGATAATGGACAACTTTCGGTTTTCGATTTTGACGACAGTTTGTATGGGTGGTTTGCGATGGATATTGGAATCGCCTTGTATCATGGTCTTTGGTGGGGGCGCATTAACGAATCTGGTCAGGATTTTACGAATGATATCATTAAACATTTCTTGCTTGGATATCAATCAGCCAATTCACTAAGTGATTTCTGGTTGGCAAAAATTCCACTATTTATGAACTATCGACAGCTATGCAAATTGAGTTGGTTCTATAATCCCGATCCGAATGATAAATACCAAAACGAAGAAATTCGCAACATCGAAAATGGGATTTTGTTTAATGACTGCCACATTGACGCTTCACTTTTTCGAAACGATGTAGATTAAAAGACTTGTAGAAATGAAAATCAGTGAGGTCGTAGTAGATGATTCCGTGCCAACTGGTCGCAAAAAATTTAAAAATATTGGAGAATTTTATATGAATGCAGAGCAAATTTTAGCGTTAGAAGCAAAAGCGTGTTTCGATTTCTTCTGGAACGAAGCAAATACGGACCCAAATAGCCCGGGGTATGGGTTGATTCGTGATAATTCGAAAGTTCAGCAAATGGCGAGTATTGCGTCGGTTGGTTACGGGTTATCGGGAATTTTAATTGGCATTGAACGTGGATGGATTACCCGTGAACAAGGCGAAGAACGTGTGCTTGGCACACTGAAGACGTTTTGGCATAATGCGGAGCACATCGAGGGCTTCTTCTATCATTTCCTCGATATGGATACAGCGTTGAAGTTTGAAGCTAACTACGACTGTGCATCGATTATCGATACGTCAATCTTTATTAATGGTGCAATTACGACTGCTGAGTATTTTGGTGGCGAAATTGCCGAAATTACAAAAAAGATTTATGAGCGAATCAATTGGTCTGTTTACCACGATGTCGAAAATAACTACTTCTACATGGGTTACCGTGAAGGAACTGGTGGATTCGGTGCTTGGGATATGTATGCGGAGCAGTTAATGCAATACATTTTAGGAATTGGATCACCAACGCATCCAGTGCCAACTGAGTTATATAACGGTTTTGCTCGGGAATTACTGACTTATGGTGGTCACGAATTCTATAACGTCCCTGGTGGAGCATTATTTACACACCAGTTCTCGCATGCGTGGTTTGACTTCGAAAACGTGGTCGATGCTGACGGAATCAATTGGTTTGACAACTCAGTAAAAGCAACCCTTGCCCAAAAGCAGTATGGAATCGACAATCCAAAGGGATATAAAACTTTTGGTATCAATGAACATTCTTGGGGAGTGACCGCTTGTCAAGGACCAAACGGCTACGTTCCTTACGGGACACCACCGTTTAGTCGTGGTCATCAAGACAATCAAGACGGAACAATCGCCCCAGCTGCAGCTGCCGGATCAGTGATTTTCACACCAAAAGAGTCAATTGATGCAATGAACTTCATGTACGAGACGTTCCCGAAACTATGGTCGGAATACGGGTTCTTAGATTCGTATAACCTCGATGTTGAACCAAACTGGTTTGCTGACCGTGTAATCGGAATTGACAAGGGTGTAACCTTATTAATGATTGATAACTACCAAAACGATAAATTCATTCAAAAACTATATATGCAAAACGAAAACGTTAAGCGTGGTGCCGAGCTAATCGGCTTCAAAGCAGTATAATATTCTAAGGGTGCGTCAAACGATGCGCCCTTATTTCTCGAGGTGGCAAAATGGTTGAATTAAAACAAAAACAAATTTTGATTGACGGTAAACCTGTCTTGTTAATGTGTGGCGAAATCCATTATTTTCGCTTGCAAAAGGACGAATGGCAAGACCGAATCGACAAGTTAAAATTATCAGGTTGCAATGCGGTTGCGTCTTATGTGCCGTGGATTTGTCATGAAGAAATGCAAGGGGCAATTGATTTGACCGGCAAAACAAGGCCTGAGTTAGACTTAGCCGGTTTTATTGATTTATGTGCGGCAAATGACTTGTATTTCTTTGTGCGCCCGGGTCCATTTATTATGGCGGAAATGAAAAACGAGGGCATTCCTTATTGGGTTTACGAGCAATATCCCGAAACGATTCCAACCGGTTGGGACGAGAAACCAGGAACCACAAAGACGCTGGATTATTTAGCCCCGAATTTTTTAGCGGCAACGAAAAAGTGGTATGAAGCGGTGATGGAAATCGTCGTACCACGGTTGCAGCCAAATGGTGGCAATATCATTGCGTTGCAACTCGATAACGAAGTCGGGATGCTCTCATGGGTTTCAAATACGCCCGATTTAACGGTCAATGTCATTGATGATTTTAAAAACTGGTTAAATGAAAAATATGATGTAACATTATCAAAACGTTATCAAGATGTTGATACGACCGGTTATGACTGGGTGCGTTCGCCGCAAGAATCATACGTGAGCCAGTTGCACCTCGATTTAGGTTACTACATGCGTCATCGTTTTGCTAAATATATCAAAACATTACGGGAATATTCGGAAGCTTGTGGTGTCGCGGGAATTCCATTTGTCGTCAATATTCACGGGACGGGTGCTGGTCGTGGGTTCACTTATCCAATCGGGATTAGTCAGCTCTACGAAACGTACACACAGGACGGTGGTGAAGGCTATCTATCGGGCTCTGATATTTATTTCGGCGATTTAACGATGGAAAACTTCCAAGATTTATATCTGATTAACGGCTTTATGGATGCCGTGCATCACGACCATCAACCATTAACGTCGGTTGAATTTAACTGTGGCGATGGTAATTTCGGCGAAACTTATGGTAACCGGATGGACCCATCAGCGGCTGATTTAAAAGCCCGGATGTGCGTGGCGCAAGGTAATCGTTTATTAAATTATTACCTGATGAGCGGTGGTCGTAATTATCACTTGCAACAACCAGTTAGCGACGGCAATGACCGGGTTGCGATTACTGGTGAACGTCATGGCTTTGCCGCCCCAATCAATCCAGAAGGCGAATTAAATTATACGTTCGACCGGATGGCTCGGGGCATTAAAACGATGATGGCGGTTAGTGATAAACTGGCAACGATGAACGAAGAACGTGATGACGTTGCGTTTGCCTTTATTCCGGATTACTTTATGACCGAATATCGTTATCCGACCAGCGAGAAAATGCAAAAAATGTACGATAATATCCAAGCTAACCGGGCATACGGGTCGTGGGAAATCATGGCCCGCTCAATGTTATTAGCTAATTATCGTTTTGGTAGTGTAGATCTTCAAAATAAACCATTAGATGTTACTAAAACACCAGTCATCGCCTTACCATGTGCGCAGTATCTCCATCGTCATATCCAAGAAAAACTGGTTGCCTATCTTAATGACGGTGGATCATTGCTCGTTTATGGCGAGTTGCCACTGTACGATTTAGAAGCAAACCCGTGTACAATTTTGATTGACCATCTGGGACTAAGCTACGTGCGCAACGAACGTGACGGTCATGAAAAATACCTTTCTTTAACCGCAAAAAACTGGGCAGCGCCACGACCAGAAGTCCGGGTTCATCATGCGCAGATTTTCCGTTTGACTTCGGGTGACCCGATTTTTGAAGTAACCGGTACGAATGACGCCTGTGGTTTAGATATCCCGCTTGCAACGGGTCGAGTAATTGCCTTAACGATGTCTTATCGTTGTGATATTGATTTATTCAAAACGGCCTTAACAAAACTCGGTGCTGTACCAAAACTAACCCATAATTACCAGCATCACGGGATTTTTATGACCTCCACGATTAATGACCAGTCAGAACGGTTTATCCACCTCTTAAATCTCGATGGTTTTGATAAAAAGTTCCACTTGTTCGAGGATGGCAATCCATTACTAGCCGGTCGAGCATTTGAATTAAATAGTAAAGAAGGCATCATGTTGCCAATTGACGTCCAATTTGGTAAAATTAAAATCGACTATGCAACCGCAGAAATCAAGCACATCAGCGCTGACGCAATCGATTTCCGCTTAACGCAAAGTCAGGATATCATCAAATTGACAACTGAGCACGAAATCATTGCAAGCAACGATTATCAAGTTGAAAAATTGGCGTTCAACACCTTCTTGGTAATTTCAAACAAGCACGCCAAAGTGGACGACCAATTAACAGTATTTTTCAAATAGGAGACGATTAATATGGCTGGAATTAAAGACATCGCCAAAAAAGCAGGTTGTTCGATTTCAACCGTTTCTTATGCCTTGAATGGCAGCCCAAAAGTAACCGAAGAAACCCGGGAGCGAATTCTGCAGATTGCCAAAGAGCTCGATTATGTTCCCAATGGTGCGGCACGGATGCTACGTGCAAAAGAAACCAAAATTATTGGCTGTTTTGTCGGCGATTATAGTGGGAGTTTCTACGGTCGGCTTTTATCCGGAATTCGCGAAGTTTTAAACGATGCTGGCTACGAATTAATCGCTTGTTCCGGCGAAAGATCACGACGTTTATTACTTGAACGCATGATGGATGGGGCAATTATCCTTGACCGTTCATTCACCGATAAGGACCTGTTAAACTACGCCGAACTCGGTCACAAAATGGTCATTCTTGATCGCGAAATTATCCACGAAAACATCGTGACCGTCTTGCTTGATAACAAAACCGGTGCAGAACTCGCAACGGAAGCCCTCCTGAAACAAACCATCAGCAAACTGTATATCGTGAGCGGACCAAAAATTTCCTATGACGCACAAGAACGCCTAAATGCCGCTAAAACCTTTGTGTCGACCAGTGATACAATACCTTCGGTTGAAATAGCAGGGAATTTCACCAAAGAATCAGGCGTCGATGCGGCGACGCAGATTTTAAATGAGTACGATGGTCATCCTGTCGGCGTATTTTGCTTAAACGACGAGATGGCAATCGGGATTTATGACCGGTTGCGCGATTCAAAACTGACAATCGGCAAAGATGTCTTCGTCGTTGGATTTGATAATATTGAATTAGCAAATTACATGGTTCCCCGCTTGACATCAATTAACTACTCGATGTCCCGCTGGGGGCGAACAGCAACACAAAACCTGTTGCAACTCTTAGCGGGTGTAAAAGCCCCACAAGAAAAATTAAGTGTTAAACTGACACAGGGTGGATCGTGTTAAAAAAGATTAATCTCAGATTAAAACCGTGCTTTAGTAGTTTAGATTACTACCAAAACACGGTTTTTTGCTATTCAATTTATTGACTTAACCATTCATTCAGCCACTCGATGCGTTGCTCATACCAATCAAGTAAGAATTCAACTTGTGCCATTGGTCCGTTCAAATAGCGTGTTGAATCTGAAGAGGCCCAATAATAATAGAAGCTATTATGTCTTGGCCAGCGGTCGAAATCACGAAGGAAATCAGTTGCAAATGTTGTTGCCATATAATCCACGCGATCAAGTGTCTGACGAACTTGAACATCGCGAATTTCTTGCCAACGTGAATAAGCTAACTCACGAAACCATGGCATTTGATAGAAATGATAGAACCAGTCAAATCTTTGCCAACCATAACTACTCATTACTGCATGACTACCAATTGGACTTTCCACATGATAAGTTACACCGGCACTTAAATCAAAATCCCAAACTGGTCCGGCATATAAACGACGTTCATCGCCTTGTCCACGAATTTGGAAAAACAAACTTGACCAGCGAGCATCTTGATTTTTCGTGAATTCTTGTAACAAATAGAAGTCGACAAATGAATCTAAATCGAGCATTTCACGAATCGTATCTTCATCCTCAGCAAGAATTGCATCATCAAGACGCGTTAAGAAATCATCAACATATAACGCATGGGGGTTATTTGGCTCGTCCATCCATGCTGAAGTGCTTGGCCATCGGATATCCCATGAACCACGAACATCAACCCAATGTGTATTAACAGGATCTTCAGCTTCCCACGAAGTTCGAATATCAAATTCAATCATAAATTCCGAAATTGTCGGGTCTTCGTGTAAATACAAATCACCACGACCTGGTCCAGCTTCACGCTCATCTAAAACTAGGTAAACGCCACGATACTCACCATCTAAATATAAATGTACAAACCATGTTTGTGGTGTAAATGAGAAACTACCCATCAAATCAGCTAAATAAAATGCGGCGAAATTTCGTAAATGTGAAGGATCAGCAGCATTTGCAAACGTGACCCAATCGCGACCAACGTGTGGTGAATCGAAAATTGCTTGATGTTCATCTGGAAATCTAAATCGCATTGGTCGTTTTGGACCGAATGACCACCACGTACTATTTCCACGACCACGAGCACGGATTTCCAAATCCTCAACCATAAATTGCTCGCTCGTATTGCTGATATTTAACGTTGCACTGAGCCAATTTTCACGCACGAATAACAAATCATAGCCCGAAGCATCCCAGTCGAGCGGTAAAGCAAAATCAACATCAATCGCTAACACTGGAAACCCATTAATATACACATCCGGTCGATACGGCACAATCCCTTGTTCTTCACTATCACAACCTGTTAAAACAAGAACTACCAAAATGGCAACTATCGTTTTAATAATATTTTTCTTCATCTTTTTGACCTCCGATTGAAAAGTTAAAGCATTAAAAGGATTAGTTTTTCATTATTATCAGTATACCATATTTTGAAGGAATTTGCTATGACAAAGGAACATTCATTTTTGTGAATTTCGGAATAAAATGGAATGATACAACTAATAAATTTCGAAGGAGCAAATGAAATATGAGATGTAATTGCAATTGTAATAGAATAGACTTCACAACATTTGAATCGACCTGCTGTAACAGGTGTAATCGACCGCAACAACAAATGTGTGGTTGTCATCGAGCTAATAACTGTTGCCAACGAGGTCCAACAGGACCAAGAGGACCACAAGGATGCCCAGGACGACCAGGTAGACCAGGAATGCCTGGTGAGACTGGTCCAAGGGGGAATACAGGACCGACTGGTCCACAAGGAATTCCAGGAATAACTGGTAATACTGGCCCAACTGGTCCACAAGGAATTCCAGGAATAACTGGTAATACTGGTCCGACTGGTCCGCAAGGAATTCCAGGAATAACTGGTAATACTGGTCCGACTGGTCCGCAAGGAATTCCAGGAATAACTGGTAATACTGGTCCAACTGGTCCGCAAGGCATTCCAGGGATAACTGGTAATACAGGACCGACTGGTCCAACAGGAGTTTGTGAATGCCTCTGCGAATTTATCGGGGAGCAAGTTACAAATGGCGGTATGGAACTATTTACTGGTGACATCCCAACCGACTGGACGACGACAACTCCAAGCTTAATTTCTGAAACTACCCAGTCAAGAAGGGTACATTCTGGAAATGCTGCAGTAAATCTTGAGAATGCAGCAACTTTATCACAGACAATAACCACTGTAAATCCTGGCTGTTTTTATGAGTTTTCTTTCTTTGCACTTGCAGAAGGAGAGCAAGTTGGATTTACAGCCACAGTAACTTTCGTCACATCTACAGGTGACACATTTGAGGGCGCAGCAATTACAGTAAGACATCAAGATGTACCAAATAGTAATAGTGCGTTTGCTTATTACAGAACCGTAACAACAGCAGCACCTACAAATGTATCAAGTGCGATAATAAACTTCTCGGTTACAGCAAACGGTGGACAGTCATTAGATCTTGATGACGTTTCGTTTAAAGTTAACTAGATTTCAAATAAAACTGGAGTGATAAAATGGTTACCTTATCG
>Ga0123355_10019647_pt1 | contig 10762 bp, 8 predicted proteins | sample TergutEmb28metaG_3_FD_89872 | JGI IMG/M metagenome (GOLD analysis project Ga0123355, IMG submission 89872) | Embiratermes neotenicus P1 segment gut microbial communities from Petit-Saut dam, French Guiana - Emb289 P1 | ecosystem: Host-associated > Arthropoda: Insects > Digestive system > Gut ...
ATAATAATAATAATAATAATAATAATAATAATAATAATATAGCTTGCAGGATTTTAGTCCTCATGAGACCTGATCCGGTCACATTAATTCTATACACCTATGCTCACAGGTAAAGTGGCCTTTGAAAAGATCTAAACTGAACCAAAAATAGTGGCCTGGCAAAATTTAACATTATACCACCCCATTGACACTATTTAACCTCCCAGTACTCATGTATTGCTTTCAGATATCGCTGCTCAATTTATGTTATAAAATAATCATTGGGAATAAATGTAACTAATTACTATTTATGGTAATACTTATACAACATACATACGTTTCATATTTTCCAAATACAAAAATTTCCAGCGTGTATTCACATATATTTACTTTTAATAATAACATCCAGCTTATCTGAGTTCAGTGCCATTCGTTACTTTCATTGAATGATACAGAATGATTGAGACCCTCCTGTACTTCTGTTTCTGCCTCTGTGTTAGTGCTTCATTGAAATTATCTATGAGAGTGAGTTTCAAGTCTGTGAAAAGATAGTATTCACAATAACGAAAATGAAAATCATCACACTGTATTTTGCCAGGTCGACTGTAATGCATGGGTGAAAAAGACGGTGTTTTTAATGTAACCAGCTGCTTATTAGTAGCCAAATATTCAATGGATCTGAAGGCACTTGGCAAATTATGCAAAATGCCTGAAATGCTGCATAATGATGGCCACATACTGACCTCATTTTATCCATATGAAACCACTGAAATATAATGTGCACATTTTGCACTTAAATCAAGTATATGACACAGACATAGACCCTCAATAGCTGTACTTCTTCAAATACACAGATCTGTATATTTAACTTCCAGACTTCAAAATGCCAGAAAAGTACAGAATTTCTAAAAACAGCCTGATTGCTAGGTCCAATACTGTATCTGGAATCTCTAACATATTCAAATGTATTTTTTTCTTTAATTAACACACATGTTTGTAAAGATTGTGGCTTCCATACAATACAGGCAGTTGCATTTTATGCGATTTTGAAATAGTGCAATATAAAAATATTAATCAAGTCTCACATTTTACACAAAATGTGAAACAATGTCAATCCAAAAACTCAAAAAGAATGTGAGAGGGAGACAGAGTGTTATAATTAGGTACCAGGTTGACCGTCTGTTCCTTCAATGTTGTCAGAATATCATGATTTTTATCAGTTTTTTGAGGTGGTATATTACATTATGTAATTACATTATGTAATAACACGGTAATTAGCTTAATCTTTACTGTTATTTATTTATAATGTGCTTAGGTAAGTTTAAAATAAAAAATTCACTACAGTGATTGCAGATTTATGCACCCTGAAAATGTCTCCCCCGACCCCCCATTTATCCCAAACACAAAATTAGTCTTCAATTATATGACATCTTCAGGAACACATCCATTACATACAATGCAAACACACTGTACAAAAAGGAAAGAAAAACAGTGAAAAAAAGTGCCAGAAAACTGAAAAGTATTTTTTACATTAAAATTCTTAAAAATCTTCTTAACTTACTTGACAGACTGATGCTATCGCTGCTGTGTATGATAAAACCTGTTGCAATCTTGTGCCCTAGTATTTCTCATAATGTACACATATGTATCATAAAGAAATAATAAAGCAAGTGACATCAAGTTGGTTTCTCTTTACTCAAGTATGTATCATGGTTTTCTGTTTGTCATATATTTTGTATGAGGTGATCTGCAGTGAATGTACTTCCGGTTTATCTACAGTGACCTTCATTATTGCATTCTTCCTCGTCCCTAACGATGATACTGTAAGAATAACTTGCATGTATCACAGTAATAAACCAATTAAAAGCATTGACAAAATGTTTTTAAAGCACATAAAGATGCCGGAAGCCTCAATCACACTGCTCTGTATGCGAAGATCCATTGTCGCACCGCTAGCAGCCCTCTTTTGGAAACTCAGTTACTAAAATGCAGTTTTTATCACAGAAACTTGTGTCGGCTACATTAATTGAAGCTATGGTATAAGATACTTCGATCCACTGGAACCCGACATGATAGATAACTCTGAGATATCATGAATCACACCAGACCACAAGGGCCAGTGAAACACTGTCCATCACCGTACAGTCTCAAGCAGAGCACACCTAGATTTTATGCAACCCGTCACCAAGACAGTACGTCCAGTAGAGTAGGAAGAAAATTCCAGCCACAAGAGTACTTACTAATGAACATTATAAGCATATACAGAAGCTTAATAGAAACAGGTACTTTTTCCCGAAGGCATGGCTGTGATCAGAAGCAATACGGCCAGAACAACTATAGCAAAGATGATATTCTGTGTTGAGCAACATCCATACAGTAGTACAAGAAGTACTATAGCTCATGTACATGTTTCCAACAGTACAGCACTGAGGTTCTTAAAGGATCAGTTACATACAATACGTGTCAGTAAAGAAATTTCAACCATATTAACTGATGCATCTAGTAGACCCACTCAAACAATGACTTTAAAAATAAAATGAAGGGGGCCTAAACTTCATTTCAAGAACTCTGTCCACAAATGATGCTTATTTTACTATACGTGGAATTGTGAACTCTAAGATTTCCTACACAAGGTCAGAAGAAAACCCTTATTCAGTATGGGGTATATTTTCGGCATTAATCCTCAAAAATCTGCATGGTATTGAATATTACTTTACACTTGTTCCTTTAGTGCCATCACCTAGGCTCACAGACACAGAGGATGAACCATTCATAACTCGGAGAGAAATGTGTTTCTGCACAATCTGTACAATGAGGTGCCTCCACATTTTAGGCACACTGCAACACATCATGTAACATTAACATTCCAGAATCACTGGGTAGGCAATAATGGTCAAGACATTGGTCACCTTATCACAACACCTTATTTCTCTGAATTTGTATCTGTCACAAACACTCAAAATTAACACTGACTGCAAAAGAGTAACATACAAAGAAGAGCTATGGAAGCACACACAACTTGTGGTATCAGAATGAGTTAGGAGTACCTACCAAAGAGTGTATGATGATTGTGAGTGCACTGTGCTAAAGCTTGTAGACAATACTAACCATGTATAACAATGAATGTAGTGATTTCTGATTACTTGTCAATACTGTTTCTTTTCAGATAATGGCAAACTTCTCCTATTTTAGTATCAAGCACCGTTTGAACAAAATAACAAATTCATTGTTTATCTTTATTGCTAATATCATGCTGTTATATTCAAACAGAAGAGAGGAAGCACAAACCGTCATTCACAACTTAACTTCTCATCAGTTTTTATCACTTGTTGTATATTTTGGCTTTTGAAAGAATCATCATCAGCTTTCCCCAATGCATGACACCGCGTACTCACTGGTGTGCAATTAGAGGACACTGCAATTTTAAGCATTGCATGATAATGTACACTTACATGCAATTACAGCACAAACCATATAATTAATGATCATATTTGGACAGCCTGAAATTTTCTGATGGCAGATCATACACAACATAAAGCAGAATGATATTCCAAAATTAAGAATATTTTTATAAAAAAATTAAACTACCATATTGTAAAAAAAAAAAAAAAAAACAAGGGTGCTACGTATGCATGATTCAATACAGCACCTTCAGGACTGTTATCAAATGGAAAATAATCAGAAGTGTGAAGGGATTTGATGGAATGTAGCAATTACGAGTGAATCATATTACAGATAAACTCTCAAAAGGCATTTTTGAAAACCCCACAAGAACAAAACAGGCAAGGTACGTATACCATAACATTGAGGCGCGTTCGTGCAAACATTGTTGCAGTGGAAAAGCCATGAGTATTACACAACCTGAGTGTGTATTTGCAGCCTTAGGTATTCAGCATGCAATGCGCATGCGCCATATTGTCATCTGTGGACTGCCCCACTCTACTATATTTTTTCCACATTCTCTCATAAAAGGTACAATTTTCTATAAAAAAAAAAAATGTGTGTTTTGATTTTCTGTACAACCCTTGTCTGAAACATTTCTCATTCTAAGAAGAAATGAACGAGATATGATGAGACATATATATTGGTCTTCATGTAACGTGCCTTTTATTCTTGTCCGATTTTAACGACACTTGAATTTCCTCGACGGGTTTTCGAAAAATCCTCAAATGTAAACTTTGAAGAATATCCGTCCAGTGGGAGCCGAGTTGTTCCATGCGGACGAAGGACAGGCAAGATGACGCTAATAGTCGCTTTTCGCAATTTTGCGAACTCGCCTAAAAACGAATTCCGACAATTGATACACAACATAAACAAGACCTGCATAGTCCACGGATCCTATGTATCATACTCATCTACTACGTCGACACACGATAAGGTGGGGCGGGCCTATTCCGCTCACTTTAACCCTTTAAACGCAGAGTTAAATCCCATCTGCCATTTGCTGGCATTACTAGCTCACCATATTCTCCACGTTAGCAGGATAAGGGTTAAGTTTGAAGCAACGAAAGACGGGCTAGAACCTAATTTTTTGAGAAAACGTTCTAGCCCGTCTTTCATCATCATCATTATCATCATAATCTATCTGTAACGGGTCAACAAGTGGCCCAACTCCATGACAGATATATAATGATGATGATGTGAAAGATGGGCTAGAATGTTTTCTCAAAAAATTATACTCCACGCAAACTGCAGATAATTTATTGCCGTTTCCACCCGTTTACAGAAAGTCAGAAATGCTTACTGTACAGTCAAAATTAAATATCAGACCAAGTGATGTAACAAAGAGAAATATAAAAAATACTGGAGGCTATTCCGCTCAGCTGTGTGTCCGTTCTGTTCACGAAATTTTAGACTGTAGAATCACAAGTATTTTCCACATGTTAACTACTTTCTGCCTACGGCTCCAACACAGACTTCATGATACCAAGTTTCACATGTCTGGCAAACGATCCAGCCACCCTTTTGCACAGAGTGTACTGAAGCCACAGAATCCACATGGCGTGTTTTCATCAATGTCTTCGTGAACACCTGGACAGACGCCCTTTAAATTAGAAGCGCAGCGTTGTTTCATTTTAGAAATGAATTTCACTTTGTCATCCTTCTCCAACTTCAGTTTCCTTTTAGTCAGTGTTTGTTTAAAATATGAGTCTGAAGTATCGTGTCTTGTCTCTTACCTGTTTCGGCATTTCGTCTTGGAATTATGACATTTAAAACACTGGTATTAACTGCTTTAGTTTTTGCTTTGGTGTTAGTGGCTCATCCTGCTTCGTTTCTCTGAGGTCGACTGGAGCGCTGGCGGTCCTTAAGGTTTATGGCTTTTGCATGGGATCTTATGAGCGCTTGCTGACAAAGTCGGCTGAATCTTGCAGAATACATGCAGAGGGCAGAAATTTGTCTTAGGGAACAGCGGAGGAGTTAAAATTATTTATGCCTGTGGATTCAATATCTTTGACAGTGTTCCCAACTGTTATGACTTGTTTTTTTAAGTTGCGGAGAAAGGTTTTCCAAAACTAAATTTCGTGACTGCAGCATTAAGATTGAGGTGCTTGAAGTTTGTTGCCTTTTGAAGACAGTATGTGTTGATGGGGTTGAACACAGTTCTGTCGAGAGATTGTAATACATGTGTCGTGCGAGGAGGCGCGCACATTTCAATACCATAGTCTGCAGTAATTCAAAAACATTCAGAAAGAATTAGATGAATGACAATCCAACATCAGAACACAGTTTCCTGGATATCGGTGCTTCCGAACATGCTGAAGTCATGGCAGAAATATGTCACTGATATAAACCGAATCGGTCATTGCGATTTCAGATCCTGTGTTTAAATCCTATTTGTATATTTCCCTGAAACGAACTCCCTTGAGTATAATAAAAGGGAGAATAAATTAATCACTTGCACTGCATCATGCAACAACAGTTACATTGTTACCCCTTTCAGCACCCGTTAACTTAATAACATCCCTAAATCCTTTCCTGCTGACAATTTTCGGAGGGACATTATTAAAAGGACGCCCTGTGTTATCCATACTGAAAATAAGGTAAGCTCTGTCACGGATAACGTATTCCGTACAGATCAAAACAATCGTCAACCGCTCTATGATTCAGTCCCTGTGCTATTGCTCTCGATAAGCCTTCCGGCTTTCTCAGTGCCGTGTCTCGATTTTTCAGGAAACGTAAAAACCAATCCTTGCCAGCACACATCTTGTCTTTATACCAAGGATGATTTATACTTTTCTCATCAGCAAACATGAATGCCGCTCAACGGATTTGCTCAGGAGTGCATCCAAAACCTCTTCCTGTTAAATCCTTCAACCTGGCAGCCCAATCTTGTTTTTCCCAACCATTAAAAACTAGAAAGACCAGCAGATTTAGTCTTTATTTAGCTTCTTAATGTATCATGGGTTTCAGTGATATTTATGCAGTATTTTAGTGTACAATATGGGGATTGGAAAAGACCCGCTACGTCCGTCAGACTCCCATCTCTTCTCATGACGCTTGAAACTGCTCGGCACATGTCTTCCTTCTCTACGTTTTCTTCACGAGTCCGTAAAATTTAGAACGTAGCAACAAAACAATATTAGTGTTATGTGGGATAATTATCAGTGACATCAATGAAAGATGTATTTCTAACCGAGCGGAACAACCCCCTTCTCACTGGGCGAAATAGCCCCAAGTGCAGGGTTTCATAATTACGCTTCGTTTGAAGGCAGTGAAAAAAGAGATATCTTCTATGCAGAGGCACTTTATTCCTTATTTCACAACCAGTGAGTTATACACAGGAAAATGTTGACTATTCTGCAAGCTGCGCCTTGTCTAAGAAGGCACGTTTTTATTTGAAGACCAAAAACACAATACAAATCACTGACCTTTCAAGGTTTCAGCTCTGGATACTTAAGACAACTTAGCAGCAGCAAACAAGGGCTTGGCGCTGTCGCATACGTGCACAGGGACACAATAACTGCAAAACAAGATGTTTGCCGTGCAAACTGGTTGCGCAGTACATAATTTGCTTATTTTGAGCGGAATAACCCCTCCCTACCGACCGACCGAATGGTTCGCTCGCGGACTAAAGCCACGGAGTTTAGTTTTTTAGTTTTTAACCCCTCCCTAATGTAGTACAATTCAAGAATGTTTTAACAGTCATTAAACCATACTTACCTTTTAACCTTTGTTGTATATAATTGATTTGACAGGGCAACATGTATTTTGTAAACCAGTAACACTGAGATCTCAATTCAAAACAACTGTAGGCGCTTTCTTTCTTTTTGTTCTTTTTTTTTTTTAATACTGATGGCCTGAACATGAATTTCTGAGGACGAAACACGCTTCCAAATTAAAGACGTAACACTTACTAGTAGTGTTGGCGGGAACTTACTGTTCTAAGCTGACAGTGATTTTTGTAAAATCGGAACAACGCGTATGTAGTGACAATAATAAACAAAGACGATAATGTGCTTACTTTGGATATTTTAAACTATACTTTGCCGCATAAGGATGACTATATGTTCTCAGTGTTCTGCTGAGAGGCAAGAGTTTCAGCGTGATTGTTGTGTCATATAAAACTTGTAAGAATACAGTCCATGTTAAAATGCCACAAAATACACCGCCTTAATAAATTTTACATCATACAACCCATCAGTGCTCACTTCCTTGTCTCTCGGCCTAGCGACGACGCCGCCATTAAATTACATAACAGAAATGTTCGCCCAATAATCTGATAACAGATATTACGGAATTACCTTATCGAATGTTTCTATCTATGAATTGTAGTCGCCCAATAACATGGTAACAGATTTTACGACCTTACCATATCGAATGTTTCTACCTATAAATTTTAGTCTTTGAGCCGTATTCATAGTTTGTCTCTCAAAGTTTCGTGGGCCGCCGAAAGAAGTCAAATGGGCTGCATGCGGCCTCTGTGCCACTAATTTGACATGCCTGCTACAGACAAACAAATTAGTTGCAAAACTTCATATTACATAAGTCAGTTCTTGAAAACAGAGCTTTAAAAGAGTGACACGTTAATTCATATTTTATGCAAGTAACCGACATACTTCAAGAAACAAAATACTGTAAGTCGTGCATGTTTTGATTGTGCAACTGCACAGTTTAATCTAGTGTTTGTGCGAATACAACATATGCACAAAAAAATCTATGCCGATACTGGGACATAAACCAAAAAACTGTCTCCGTAAGAGCATTGATACCATGCTTTTACGTGATGGCTGTAAGTGAATACAAACAATGATTTGCATTGTAAGCAATACCAGACCCATGTAGCAGAGCTAGCTAGCCACACTCCTCAGAAAATTAACAATGTTAATGCATGTTTAACTTCAAATTAGGCAGATGTATTGCTGCCCTTGGTTAATATATATCTGGCATGAATGACTGTAACGAATGGAAGACAGAAATGCCATGCATGCAAAAATATGGGGAAACTAAGAAGGACTACAATTATGATGGCAACTGTACATTACATCACATCCAGTTCGGGACTGAACACAATGTCAGGCCGCTTGATATTTGTCCCACAGAGAATAATACCCATTGTTGCATCGATTTTCATTTACCATCTTACAAAATTTTTCCTACAAATCTTGTGGCAAGCCAAACTAAAAGGGGATGATGAACTACTCCCTGCTCACTTCTAACAGAAATGGAATCAACGATTTAGAAAGATCCCTGAAATTTCACACATCAAGATAACTAGAAGGGTTACATGTTCAATTGCCATCAATGTTCAACTCCATAGCTTTTGCAACAGTAGTGAAAGGGCTTACGCAGCTTGCCTGCACCTTTGCTCAACAGATTGAGACAACCATCCACCTGTGAGTTAATATGTTCAGCATCAAAGGTTACCCTGCCAAAGAATTTATCACTACCAAGACATGAACTCGGTGCAGCCTTAGACCTACTAATCGCCAGAATACACGAAGGCCACATCAGCGCTCAATCTAGACATCAATGAATCCATCCTGTGAAGATATTCCTCCACTGTACTTACATTGATGAAGGAACCATCCAGCAAATGAAGGATTTCGTCAGGAAGAGATTTTCCACCATCCCAGAAGACAAACTGTCTGCAACCTGGATACATACACCATCCCAGTCTAATCCTGCAGATTTGGCATCAGAGGGAAATGACCCTGCAACCCTTTCTTCACCAGCCTTATGATGTAAGAGGTCACAATGATTGTCACACGAGCCATACTGCTGGCCCAATTTATAAATTCCCACTCCTACCAACAACCTTGAAATCCAGCAAGAACACACCAAGTTTCATGAGCCTCTGAATGCCACAAAGGTGACTCGCTTTGTGGAGAGTACCAAGTTCTAAAAAAGTTCATTCTCATTTTGTTGTGGTGGTCGCACCTTAGAACCAACTCCATAAGATCGGTGTAAAGTTTGCGTGGTAGAAGGGACAAGCTTTCGAATTCCAGGAAATGAAAGAGTCAGTGGCACAGCCGCCAGTGCTGCATATGGCAGACTTTTCTAAACAGTTTATTTTTCAGAATGATGCTAATGGTACAACCTTGGAGGTCGTCCTCTTTCAGGAAGTGGAGGTTTATCGACAACCTATAACCTATGCTTCTAGAACCTTAAAATTGGATGAACTGAAGAAAAAATTGGTTTATAAGCTGGAGAGTTGGGATAGTTTATTTGGAATTGCGACAATACGTAGCTACCTAGAGCATAGGGAGTTCCTGTTAGAAACACAATCAGGGAATGTCATAGATCTTGTCACGTCTTCGACAATTATGCAAGATAGGAAGAAAGGTGGTATGCATTTCATCCCCTAAGCATAGGGGTACACAAAACGTTGTTGCCGATTCACTAGCCAGAATGTTAGAGTGCGCTGTGGAGGGACTGCAAGTCCTATTAACACTGTTGAATAAGTTTCCTCTGGCCTTCCAGGACATTGGCAAACTGGCGAAAATACACAAATACTTTAAAGAATGAATCAACATACACGCATACAAATCTGTGATCATTCAATTTGTGTTGGTCTTTATTACACAACATACCTTTACACACATTCTTCTCAGTCTTCTGTTGTTTTTACTCCTGCCTGAATCTTTACATAAAATTATTTTAGAGTGTTTGAAATGTGCCAAACATTTTTTACAAGGTCTGTACCTCCTGCTATCGCAACTTTAGCACTATGGGCGAGATTTTACCACATTCTCGGGGTTGCATTTTAAGTCAAGAACAACAATTTTTGTCCTTCATAACTTCTTTTAGTTTCTTAGTGAAGGGACAAACATTCTCTGTCTGCTGTTACCTATTTACCTAATGCAAGAACACTCTAAGACAACCCCCAAATAAAAATATATCTGCCAAGGGAAAATGTATATATCCAAGTCTAAGACGACCCTCAAAACTGCTGAGAAAAAATATTTCATCATTAATTTCATATACTTAATACAAGAAGCATGTCACATTGTATCTACCTTTACCAATCAGAGTTACTGTCTCCACCTTCACAGTCAAGGCCTTCATATTCCCTGCACTCACAACTAACATTCCCACCCTCTTCACTGCCATTCCACAATATATCACAGTCTCATTCATTGCACTGCTATACAGCACACCTTAAAACCCTTCACAATCACTTCTGGTGAGACGTGCTGCAATGCTGTTAATGATCCACACTTAACTACGTGGTCTGTTAGAAAAGTATCCGACCTTTGGCCGGGAAAAAGAAACTGGCTTACTTGGAGCGTTGGACACCTAATCACCCTCAAAGTAGTTCCCTTGGGACTCCACACACTTCTCC
>Ga0123355_10019648_pt1 | contig 10762 bp, 19 predicted proteins | sample TergutEmb28metaG_3_FD_89872 | JGI IMG/M metagenome (GOLD analysis project Ga0123355, IMG submission 89872) | Embiratermes neotenicus P1 segment gut microbial communities from Petit-Saut dam, French Guiana - Emb289 P1 | ecosystem: Host-associated > Arthropoda: Insects > Digestive system > Gut ...
ATCTATCTAGGAGGAATGTATGTACAACAAAGAACTCTACAATAAACTTAAGCAAACCAACATTAGCAAAGATGCTACAAAAACCAGAGAGCGTGTAAAAGCAGTTTGGATGTCTTTGGACAAACAACAAAAACAAGAAGTATTCAATATCTCAGACCTAAAAAAAGCAACCCTGGAAAGAACCTGCCGATTAGGCAATATATCTGCAATTCTCGCGACGGCCTTAGCAGAAATATCACGTGTCGATCCTTATTATTTGGCTGCTCAAACAGATATGAAACAAGAAGACATTCCTGATTCTACTATTGAATCATTTCTTATTGATCATGGTTACAAAAACGTTATATCCGAAACGCAATCTATGTATTATAGGCCTGAATACCCTGAAGATTATCTAAATATTCATTCAATTTCTGATAAATCGCCTGAGCACTTTAACTTTCCGAGTGAGGCTGGAAGTAGCGCTTTTTTTAATCAAGTTGCAACCAATATACTCAGCTCGTTAAATGACGATGACAAATCCGCATTAGAATCCATGAGCGAGGATGATATGCTCTATCTATTAAAGGCTATAAACCTCCGCGCTCGATTTAATGAGGACGCTAAGTCTACTATTGTTCTGCTAAAGAAAATATTAATTGGATAGTAAATCGGGTCTTTACTAATTTTGGAGCCAGATGTAGGGGACATCTTTTTCGATGTCCCTGGATTCCACTAGTTGTTGCAGCCAGTGGAAGTGCCATAAAGTTCACATGGCTATTGGAGTCAATATGGTGTTACATTATGCATTCTGAAGTTATAAGGAGTACTTCCAAATGAATAACGAGGAAAAAATCCTAGCTTTATTAACGACTCTTGCAAGCGATATGTACATTGTTAAGGCCGGACAGTCTAATCTGGAATCTGGTTTTGAGGAACTCAAAGCTGGGCAGGCAAAACTAGAAACTGGACAGGCAAAACTGGAAGCTGGACAGGCAAAACTAGAAACTGGACAGGCAAAACTGGAAGCTGGACAGGCAAAACTTGAAGCCAGACAAACAAAACTTGAAGCTAGGCAAGCGAAACTGGAAGCCGGACAGACTAATCTGGAGTCCAGCTTTGAAGAGCTCAAAGCCGGGCAAGTTAAACTAGAAACCAGTATTGATGAACTCAAGGCTGGACATGTGAAGTTAGAAACCAGTATTGATGAACTCAAGGCTGGGCATGTGAAGTTAGAAACTAAGGTCAACAACGTTGAGACCATTGCGCAAGCGACTCACGACAACCTTGTCCGCTTAGAGAGTGATTATACCTCTGTGCGCGGAGCACTGTTTGACAAGATTGATGATTTAGACAGTAAAGTAGATGATGTTAAATCTGAAATCATCGACATTAAGGAACGCCTTGACACAGACGAAATGTACATACGGGTTGTCGATAATAAGTTGCGTTTGGGCTTAATTCCATCAGTTGCTGACTAATATCGGCGTTTTTTGCATTTCCTATATTAATTACACTTGACAATGGAGAATGGCTGTATTACAATATTCTCCGTTATAAGCAGTTGTGGCGGAACTGGCATACGCGCTAGACTAAGGATCTAGTGGTCATAGACCTTGGGGGTTCGAGTCCCCCCAACTGCAGGGTGCATTATTAGGGGCTTCCAAGGGGATTTGGAAGCCTCGTTTTTTTACTTTCATTCGTTATTATGTCTAGTGGACGCAGAAGTGGACGCAAAAGCGGACGCAGAAATACTAGCGCATAGATGTATTTAGGCGACTTATGTTGCTCCATCCTGCATTAAGAGACACCATTTCTTTGTAATCCAGAATTGATTTTATCAAGTATTTTTCGTTTGCCGCTCATATTAAAATGCAAATATTTTAATGTAGTTCTTATGTCCGAATGTCCTAACCAGTCCATAATCTCTGGTGCGGATAAGCCTAAGTGCATCAAATATGTCGCAGCACTATGTCGAAGATCATGTAGCCTTATAACAACAGGCAGACCGTGTCTTTTTACTAATCGTTGAAATCGCCGTGTCGGCACATCTGGAGAAATCAACTTACCAGTATGATTGACAAATATATATCCCTCAGACCTCCAATCATTTGGTTGTAATTGTATAAGCTTGTCTTGCTCTTGTTTTGTATTCTGCAAGAGATTTATCATTTCATCAGATAAGGGATACGTTCTATGGCTCGACTTATTCTTAGTGCTTTCTTCTTTATTAATTTTATCAGTGATTCTCGTTACTGTATGCTGGATGGTAATCGTGGCTTGCTCGAAATTTACCGCATCCCATTTTAATCCTAAAAGCTCCGAACGACGCAAACCAAATGTAACAGTTAATAATATCATCAGCTCCGTTGGATCTTCTTTGGAGACTTCTAGCAGTTTAATTATCTGTGATTCATCATAAACCTCTGCACCATGAAACTCCTCTTTCTTAGGAAAATTAACAGCACTCATGGGGTTGTATGATATTAGGCGCTTCTTCACTGCGTCGTTCAGGCATTTATTAATGTTAGTTAAATATTTCCTCACTGTATTACTTGAGACATCCATTAGTTTTTCATCTCGATAGCTTTCCAAATCGTCAGCCGATAAATCTTTTAGATTAACTTTTTTAAGCAGAAAATACGGCAATATATGCTTCTGAATCTGATGGACGTACAGTTGATATGTACTACTTGCCCATGAGGATTTTTCAATCTCAAGCCATTGCAATAGATAGTCAGTGAATAGCACATCGCTTTCTGGTTCAGGCTCATCTACATAATTCTCGTATTCTATTTCAATCTCTCGTCTACGAGCTTCGGCTAGTCTTTTGTTGTTTCCCCTAATTGAAATATCAGTTTGTATCCATTTATCTTTACGCTTTTTGGTTTCAGGATCCTTGGTGGTTACTACAATATAATAATTGGGTCTTCCTGGTTTAGTGCGCGTTGCAATTTTCATCAAGTATGGCTCCTCTCCATACTTGCTAAATTACCCTCGCAATTATTGTAGCAGATAAATGCATTCCAAACAAATACCTTCGATATTCTAAATTCTCGGCCAATTTTAATAGGTTCACCAAATTTACCGCTTTTTATCTCTTTATAAATGGCGTTCCGACTTACTTGAAAAATCTCTGACAGATCTTGAACAGATAGCAAGTCAGGGTATTTCTGAAAAATCTCGTTCATATAATGAGTCTCCTATATATTGTATGATATCTCAGACAAGCTAAAACTCGTTTGAGGGTGAAGGTTTATAATAGAGTCACGCCAGCACAATAACGCAAATAATATTGTCCGAGTGGTCAAAATTATTTTAGGGACTTTCTTCTTTTACCATTTCCATTTGTTTCTTTCTTACGGTCGCTTATATCAGCTATTCGCCAGTACGTTCGCCTATCATCCATAATCAATTTCCTGTTAAGCCCATTCCGACACATACAGCATTTCCAAAAGATATATTCGGGTTCATAATGCCGATCTTCAAAACAATTATAAAACCCTTTATCATAATCCGTTTCATAATATCCTTTGCATTTGTTATGGTTAGTAAGTCTTTGTAATATTTTTTTAGCTATCATATTTGGTCGATGAGGATTGACTCGGCCAACGCGCTCTCTTGTAAACCACAATTCTATATTCTCCAAATTTGCTTCATTTTCAAGTTCTTTTATGAACCAACCGTAGCTGTCATCGTTTTTATATTTCCATTTAATTTTACCTTGTTCGTCGCAATCCGTATTGCAATATAAAAATCTTCCAGGAACCATCATATACTCTCCTTCTTCAATATGAAGTTACTTCAACGCCCTCTCATACTCAACCAACTCTTCAACAATCAAATCTCTCGGTAGCACATCCCGGCAAAAATAAGCCGACGCGAACGGTGCTCCCTTTGTATATGTATCAAAGTTTCCTGCCTCATGGAAAGAAATCCTCCTATCAAACGCAAGCATCTGAATGCCTCGCTTGAAGAATTCATACCTGCTGATGCCCTGCAATGAATTCATTGGCAACAGAATAGCAAATGGTTTGCTAAAGCTGTACAGCCTCTCAAGCACCTTGTCCTTCATGCTCCACGGTGGATTGCTCACTATGATATCCCAGTGATTCGGAGGTTCATATGTAAAGAAATCTTGCCCTTCTTTTAGGTGGCTACGTATCACAGTGAATCCGTTCTCAGTTAAGAGTTTGTAGAAAGCTGACCACTCTTCATCAAAAGGACACCAAATTATCATATTTTTATCAAGGTATTTGAGGATAGGTTGTACTCCATAGAAAGCTGTAAAACGCTCATCCCCTTCTTTAGTAGTGTCTGAGGTCAGGTAGCCCTTGTTAATTGGCATCTTTAGCCTCAGCTTTATTTTCTACAAAATCCAACGTTTCATTTGCGACTGCAACCAAGGCTTTGATAGATAGACTCCTTATCATAATATCCCCTGACGATACTGTAATATCTACTTTTAAGTTATGAAGCTCTGGATAATATTCCAGAACATCTCTTACGGTTGCCCTTTCAATAAGATGTTCTGCTTGAATCCTTTTTGGATTCATAACGCTACCACCTTGTCGATGAATGCCATATTCTTCCTCAAGCATACCACCGGGAATACAATTGCATACTGCAAACCCTATATCACGATAATAATGATTTTCAAAGTCCCTTTTACTTGAAAAGTAACTACAGATTCTACATTTATATAATTTTCCACTTGCCGCCAATTCTAAGTTAGTTAAATACATAATTATCATCATCCTTTTTTAGTCACATCTGCACCATCCCGACGCACTGATTTCACCTTGCTTTTCTAATCCTTCAATCACATGCTCTATGCGTTGCTTCAGTTGGCGTAAATCCATCACAGCAGAATGTATATTGTGGGTTATCTCTGTAGCGGTGTCGGCTGGTTTCTGCTTTGCTAATTGAGCTATGCTTGTCACTGAAAACATGCAAAGCTCCTTCAAGGTTTGGTTTATTGCTGTCACTAACATTAGCCTCCTTTTTCTTGACATAATTCTCTGCCACATTCAGAACAAAAATTTATGATAAAACCAGCGCGAAATGAAACATCTTTCGCACAGCAATACACATAGGCTGGACAGCACTTATGAGGTGCTGCAACTAGAATTTTGGAATGCCCAAATGTATCTATGTATAAATCTGCATAGGTAGAGGTTTGATATAATACCTCCTCTCCTGCGCAGTACTCGCAAATCTTCGCGTTGCATTCCTTGCGAGACCATCCTTTTTCCTTATGGTTCACTAATCATCAACCCTCTATCTTATCTGTATAGTCTGACATTTAACCTCCACCACTGGGTGATACTCAAGATGTGTTCCAATATGCGGACATTGCCCACAATGGCGCATTTATCCCACCACGCAATCACATTTTGCCTTATAGATGGCAACCTATCGCTACATTTTATCCACTCCATTGTAGCTTCTTCTTGTTTGACTAGAACTACAGCGATAAAACCTATCCAAGACAGATTCGGCGTTGTACCTACGTTTACTGGGTGCGTTGACAAGTGTAGAATTTCGAAACCATCATTAAGGAAGCGAAATATATCAATCATGGTTTCGTCATTCATCTGTCCGCTGATATAGCGAACATCCTCATATATATTCTTCATAGACTACTACCTTCTTTCAGTTTTTACAGGCTCTTCTGCCTCAGCAAGCAATTCATCAATATAGCCAAGTACATTATCATACGCATCACCTCTACCTGCCCACATACCACGGGCGTAACCTCCGTGGCAGGTATCCTTTTCTGTGTTAAGCTCTCCATAATACCTTTTATATTCCTGCTCTCGTTTCTCAGTATGTTCTAGCCGCCGCTGTATGCAATCTTTAAGCTTCGTTAGAATCTCCTTAGTCTGGTTTAGAGCCTCCTTATCTAATAGCGCCGTCCACGTATTGTTTAATATCACTTTCATTTGTCTTGTCCACATATCGAATTTTTCTGGTTCAATTTCTATCACTCGACAATGTGGCCACTGTTCACTTTCAACAATCTCTGGTACGTGGTTAACCATATCCACATAGATTTTTGATAATAGATTATATTCATTATTCATATTCATATAAACCCTCCAAATGTTAGGCGCGCAGAATTAACCACGCACCATTATGTTTAATCATTCACACTTATATAGGCTTTCAATGTATCTCTCCAAATGATGAGCTGCATCCATGTTACAGAAGGTGCTTCGTAATCACTATCTTCGATAGCTGCTTCCATTTCAGCAATAATCTTCTTTAGAGCGTTCATTACATCTTCCTTTTAATCATCAAACCCAAAAAATAACTCTATCAATGCCATATCTCTCCATGTCTAATAAATCATCCATGAAATCATCTCCAAGAAATTCTCGCCATGTCAATTCGCCGCCTTGTCTTACGGCGGAGTCATAATCCCATTCTAATAACTCGCTTATCAAAAGCCATGATGGTAAACGTGAATCTTTCTTACTTAAGTTGTATATCACGGCTGCACTACTGGCATCATCTGGTAAACCGCGACTACATGCGATTGTCGAAGGAGCTGAATTATATCTTACTGCTGTCATGAAAGCATACAAATCATTAAACTGCCAATTAAACGGTATAATTTCTGGCAAACATTCATACCCTGTATCTGTCTTACGCTCACAAAATATTTGAATTGGACAAGGCATTAATAACCCTCCTACACCTCTAGAAGAATATATTAGAAAAAACATCTTTCATAGCTTATCCTTGTTCTAACGACCCGTCCACATATTCCAGGATAAACCTTCATGGCAGGTATTATGTTTTAGCTACCACAGTACCGAGGCTCTAAATCGTAGACGAGCATGACCATGGAGATCCTAACGAAGCTTAAAGACACATCATGCTATGCTTTGTTTTCTCTGCCGAACATAAATAACCGCATTAGAGCTTGGTTGCTCGTATGCCCATCATACTTAGGCATTCTTTCTAACTCTTTGACCTTGAAAGTTTCCCAGTGTAAATCGACGTAATAGTGATATGTGGCTTGCCCTAAATCTGTATCGAACCCTACTACAAACATCCCATCAAACATTGTTCCATCTTCGTGCAACCTAGATTTCCAAGCTCTTTCCGGGAAGCAATGACATATCACACTAAACAGTACCGCTCTATGATCATAAAGTTCATTAAACGTATGATATCCGTCTGAAAGGTCTCCAATATTACTGATGCAGGTTTTCAAAGTATCACACCATTGGACGAGTTCTTTCCATGCTACAGGTGGCGCTTCATAATCTTCGCCACCTTCGACAATTTCTTCTATTTCTGTGATAATCTTCTTTAGAGCGTTCATTGTATCCTCCTCATCTTGTCCATGGCTTGAAATTTAGCAACGCTTCAACTGTCAACTCTGAAGCCTCCCAGTCACCCTTGAACTGTATTGCTCTGTCATCGATAGTTAGAAAAGCTGGAGGTTTTTTGTCTGCAAATTCAAGACCAGGACAAAAGAATTGTGGTGGTTGGTTTGTTGCAAACATACATTCATCATGAAACCATTCCATCATTTCATTTTTCAATTTTTGATTTCCTGAACGAGAGCTATATATAACTGGTTTAAAATGCTCTTGGGTATTCCCTAACCATTTGAAGAATCCAGGAACAATTGTTCCGTATATTTTTCCGCTCTGCCATCCATAGCCGTAACTGTGAATTACGCCGTCAAAGTCGATACATAAAATTGGTTTGCTCATTTAATCACCTCACAGTATATGGTGTATACTTTCCAATGGCACAGACTTGAAACTTCCATCGATCGCAATTACGGCTTTATTCCCCAAAAAACCGTTTCCGGCGTTAACCAAATCCACAATAAGAGTTCTACCTGACTTGCATTCGCGACAGAGTGTGCCAACTTCGTTTGGAAATAAATCCATACATATGCGACAATCAGTCGGAAAAGTGTATTTCACTCTCAACCATAATCTCCTTTCTAGCTATCAAACCAAAAAACAACTCTATCAATGCCAACTCTCTCCATGTCAAACAAATCATCCATGAAATCATCTCCAAGAAACTCTCGCCAAGTCATCTTGACTCCTTGTCCTGGCTCACAGGTGGTAGCTCCATTAAATCTGTTTGGGCTTTCCTGTCGCGTATATCGGCGGTCTTCTACTTCCGCATCATAATCCCATTCTAGCAATTCGGTTATTGAAAGCCATGATGGGGTGTGCGAATCACTTCTATGCAATTTATACATATCAGCTACATTACAACTGATATCAAGCGGCAAGCCTCGCGGCTCTGCGATTGTTGGAACTGCTGAATAGTTTCTTACTCCTGCTAGGAAAGCATACATCCCATACTGCCGCCAATCGAACGGTATAATTTCAGAAACATATTCGTACTTTGTATCTGTCTTACGTTCACAAAATGTATGTATATCACAACCCATAACCATCCTCCTCCCTAAAAGAGTGCATTAGAAAAAACATTTTTCATAGCTTGCCCTTGTTCCATTCTGAACTCTGTGTCTATCTTCTGACACTTCTCAGTAATCTCTTTACTCAAAGCAAAGATGTGCTCGTTATATGTTTGGGGAACTTCTACCGCACACACAAATCCTCCTGTTGGGTCGTCCCAGTCGCCCCCAAAATTATCAAAGTAGTAAACCTTTCCGGCTAACAACTCACCTATGTCTATTACATCGTGACAAGTAGGGAAATCTTCATCGATAATATTGTTTACGTTGTCTGCTGTAACTGGGATTTCTTTATACAGTTCCTCGCCACTACCTTTCCCGTATGTGTGCCAAATTTGTATTTTTGTAATCATATTGGTCGTCCTATCTCTTCATCAAACTCCAGTGCTACCATACGCACCATCACCACGTTCTGTCTCGCTCAACTCTTCGACTTCTACTATATTAATATCAGGGAGTTTGCAAATCACAGCTTGGGCTATACGGTCTCCTCGATTTACTATAAGACCCTTTGACCCATGGTTAATTAGGATAACGCCAATTTCTCCAGTGTACCCACAATCCACTGTGCCCGGCGAATTAAGCACAGTTATTTGATTTTTCAATGCAAGCCCACTACGAGGACGCACCTGTAATTCGTAATTCAAAGGAAGTTCGATTTTAATTCCTGTACCAGTCAGCTTAGTTTCGCCTGGCATAATGACAATCGGCTCATCAACATTTGCATGTAAATCAAACCCGGCAGAGCCAACGGTCTGCTTCTTTGGTAGAGGTAAATCTTTAGCTATTCTTACTATTTTGATTGTATCCATAGTAATTTTCCAACCCTTCATAGATTTTGTATATAAGGGGCCAAGAATTTTGACCCCATAAAATGATAAGGTATTTATTACCTATTGATCAGTTTCAAATCAATGTGGACGATTCTGGTAAGTCTGAGACTAGGTTATGCTGTAATGTTATGTCAGGAAATGCTAACTCGTCTCCTGCAATCAGATATGCCTTGCATTATGTATTCAACGCATGGGATTGCAACGCTATTTCCCAATGCTTTGTATCGTTGCGTGTCGCTAATTGGCTTGCTATCATACCCACATTCCGTCCAAAAATCAGGGAAACCTTGGAGTCGTTCGCATTCTATGGGCAACAATCTTCTTACTATGCTATGTGCTAAGTTTGATTGTGCTTGTACAATGCACAAGTCTAATTCGCTCCCCATTCCTGCTGGTCTATTCAATCCTGCGCCACTTGCACATATCGTACCTGTGACTTGTGGATGAATAACTAAGGGAGCATTTCTACCACTTGCGTTGCCATTTGTACTCAAGGTATTGGCAACTGTTCCGTATCTAACCTCTTCACTCGCATTTTGATTTACTGACATTATTGTTGGACAGTTTGTTCTAACGCTTTCCTCAACAGAGGCAGCATCTCCTTCTCTCGCTTGTTCGCCCTCCGTATTATTCCAGCGGTTAGCATCCCCATTAGTCAGCAGATCTGTTTCATCGCCTCTTCTTCCGGGATTCCCTTTTTTAACCTTCTCAAAAACATCCTGTAATGATTGTCGCATAACATTCGTGCTTTCTGTGGCTTTCCGCAGACAGTACAATATAACAATGGATTGTGTTTCTTCGCATGGCATCTCCTGCACAATCTCACCAAATTCTCTGGAGAGTTGTTTAATGGATTCTCGTCTATGTGGTGAACATCTGTCCGACCACTCTTTCCACATTCCAAACATACTACTTGTGGTGTCATCTTCCTCGCCCTTTGGCGAGACACCTTTGGGTTTAAAGTCGGAATGAAAAGTTTTTGCTCCGATTGTGCCTTCCCAGTACAAGAACTGTTGCAATACTTCCTCTGGTTGAAATGAAATAAAGCCTCTTCGTAACCACTCTTTAATTTCCTTCGAAATAATTGTTCTCCACAATACTCGCAGTATTTTAATGGTGTCTCTAATTTTTTTCTCCCTATTTATATCACTCCCCAAAACCCGAAATATTAAAGCGTCTTCTAAAATCGAAGGCATGCGCTTACCTCTTTTGTATGTGCGCCTAAGAATGCCCTGTACTGCTCTTTGGCTCAAATAGTATTTCTCCAGCACATTTTCCTCTAAAATCTGTGACAAGGAAGATTCTACGGCGACGCTGGGGAGTTCCCCAGTATTGAGCATCGAGAACTCGCCAAGCAATTTGACACTCTGGCAATTCAACCATTCCGGCGGTTGCCCATTTCCCATTGCTAGGCATTGGAATTGTACTTTCTGCGATTTCTTCAAGCACAGTTCTAAAATCAAGTCCTTTATTTGAACTAAAGGCTCCG
>Ga0123355_10019649_pt1 | contig 10761 bp, 7 predicted proteins | sample TergutEmb28metaG_3_FD_89872 | JGI IMG/M metagenome (GOLD analysis project Ga0123355, IMG submission 89872) | Embiratermes neotenicus P1 segment gut microbial communities from Petit-Saut dam, French Guiana - Emb289 P1 | ecosystem: Host-associated > Arthropoda: Insects > Digestive system > Gut ...
AATTCAACAGAATAGTTGCAAGCTCCTGATGATGGATATATTAATGTCCGAAACATGTTGAACACATAAGAAGTGAAATAAAATAGCAAGTGACATCAAGTTGGTCTTTTATTCTTCAACTATTGGAAAGAAATTTGATAATTTTTCAGTGTGTCAAAATATTCCGTCTATGTAAGATCTAAACGTTCATCACTACAATTTCAATTACCCTCCATTTAAAGATGTGCACTTTTTGAAACTTCTAATTCTTACCGCCCCGTATTCCTGTCTTGGCTTTCTTGATTTACTCAGAGTAAGTAATTTTATACATTAATTCATTAAAACGCGGTAGTTCATGTACGTACTCGCTGCAGTAACATTAATTAACCATGTATGCGCCGACAAAGTGTATTTATGTGTTTCATATATTTTCAGGGTAAAAATCGATGTTCTAATGGCCATCACTCGTTTGATTTACAGCGATATCACACACACTTCTGTTACGTATACGTTAAGTGTTCATGTATCCTCTTATAACAAAACCAACGAGCTGCACTAATTTCTCAAATTTATTTTTGGAATAGAACTCTACATGTTTCGGACAGTTTCTCTGTCCATCATCAGGAGTCTAGCACTGTACACACAGCAATAGGTATATGTCATATAGGTTATGCTGACTGCTGCTAGCGGGATCAGGACGGAACTGACCAGCAGCAGTCAGCAAAACTTGTATGACATTTACCTATTGTTGTGTGTACGGTGTTGGACTCCTGATGATGGACAGACAGACTCTCCGAAACACGTTGAGTTCCATTCCAAAAATAAATTTGAGAAATTAGCGCATCTCGTTGGTTTTGTTATAAGAATATATCACGATGCACAGTTCTCTGAATGTCAAATTGTCTATGTATCTTGAGTAGAGAGAGACCAACTTGATGCCACTTATTTTATTATTGCTTTATTCAGTGCTCAACATATTTCGGACGTATTAACATCCGAAACATGTTGAGCACTGAATAAAGTAATAATAAAACAAGTGGCATCAAGTTGGTCTCTCTTTACTCAACTATCAAGATGATGCATGGTCCAATAAACATAAGATTGTCTATGTGTCACTTACATTAATTGTTTTCTTCATAGTGTTAATTCTGATAATTACCCTCCTGTCCTTTAATGCATGCAGCTTTCGTATCCGTACCCTCACCACAGCAATGTGTGGGCAGTCACTCTCAATAAACGCGCATAATTGTCCTTTTGTAATCCTCGAGGGACTGCTCGCTCTCGTGCTTAACCTTTTGGCGCCGGAATTATTTTTTTAATTTTAGCACACCCTCTATATAAAATGTGAATAATACAGGAAACAAATATGTTAGGTTTATGAAACAAACTGCATTTTGAAGAGGAGAAAATGGAGAGTATAAACCATGTTTAAAATATTCAGTACCTGTATTTGTTGAATAAATATATAAAATGAAACGTTTAGAGGTTAGCGGTGCGGTACGACCACTATAGTCGTCGTTAGGCGTCAAAGGGTTAAAAAGAACCCGCGGAAACCTTGCGTAGAAAAGTGTGTCTCCAGTTCTGTTTAGGACCTTGTAATAAAGAGAAAATTCTTGCCATGTCGCGGTGGAACGTGATGGTGACCCCTTAGCCAATCAGTTACCGAGGCCTGTAGCAATATTATTTTGCATAGGCAGGGATTTTTCTCGTTTCATACTTTAATTACGGCGTCAAATATATTCATCTGGGTCAAGATACGGAATAGTGCCGAGTTCTTTTGAACCTTTGAACCTTAAGAAACTTTATGGAGCCTGTGGGTTTCATAAAATGCGGGAAAGGTTTTGATTAGCTGAGACTTCTTAGTCTGTCAAGAGGAAATTTGCTGCATGTAGTCTGTTAGTTCTTACTTTAATTTGCCCTCTTTTACTGTTTTAATTAAGAGCACGACTATTTCACTTTCATTTCCATATTGTAAATTTGGTGCTACTACTTGGATTGAGACTAGCACGACGCAAATACCACTAAGAAAGGCGACAAAACTTTAAAATGGACTCGAACACATGACCTCAGAATCCCCTTGAGCTAGGGCCTTACTTGCTTTAGACTGAGCCTAATCTTGTAGGTGTTTTCTTTTATACCAATACATTGTGCCAGCTGTCATCCTAGTATTCCATCTGAAGTACAGAGAAATGCCAAGAGTCGTTCCCTTCAATAAACGCGTAGAATTCCCTTGTAAGAAAATATGAGCGCGGGCTCACACACATACAGACTTCGACTCTTTTCATAATAGCGGATGAATATTACAACAAAATGCTCGACATACGTTCCTTTCCTTTCTTCTGCTCTTTTGTGTGTGTTCTGTAATGAGGGTTCTGCCACTGTACTGAAATTTCTTTCTTCTATCTCGGCAGCTTTATCCAATCCTGGACGAACCGCGGTAACACAAGAAGAATACGAGCTTTGATCTTCCTCTCAAGATCGACCGGCAGAATCAGGCTGTAATTTGCAACGCTGCGCCACTGTAATTGCAAACCCCGCTACGTCACAACTTGAGAGCTTGCAGCGCCTTCCGCCTTTAGGAAAGACATGTAACCTGGATCCGAGTATCTTGAGGCGCAATGAAGCGACGGAGGATGAAGCAGCTGCCTGACGCCTGAGTACACCACGAAATAAAAATTAGACGCTCACCTCCCAGTCACAGCTCTGTAGTTACGTCATATCCTCTATTCGTCACCATTTTCCGTTCCAACACTTCCGTCGCTGTTACTGCCTATTCCCTCACCATTGAGAGATTTGCTACATATATATATATATATATATATAATCAAAGATTATTTCGTTTCCTCTACATTGCTGTTCGATTCCACTCCACATATTCAAAAGTGGGGAAAAATCGTCAGCAATGGTTTGATTAGTTTTTATGCAGAGGTACTTTGTTTAGTCTCAGTTAAAAGACACATTTCACATGGCTTCCAATCCTTCAACAGTTTTCCAAATGCTGTCCATGGGACTTACACGGAAGTGTTACGAAAGAAGTTCTGCACTTACGCAGTACTGGATATGAATTTTCCGTCATTCCATATAATGTGGGTTTTAACGTGGCCACACTTCTTCTGCTCAGTTCCTCGTCTTTTTTTGTGTAGTGTTAGAGCTAGAAATATATTTCGCTCTGTCAAAAAATGAAAAACAAAACTATATGCTGTAAAAGTCGCGAAACATTTTCTATCGCAATCAAGTTTCTTAATTTTGGTTTTTCATCCTTTTAGTAACAGTCATCTGCAGTCCAAGTAAATTTACGTGTAAGGAGGACATCATGCACAGACTCGCCCTCTTCTCTTGGTTGTAGGATCACCCGACGCTCCCTTGACATAGGTAAGGCAAGAGTGCAATGTGATTTCAGTCTTTATACTTCTCCTGGACATCAGAAGAAACAACGGGCCATCCATCTTTTTATACTACTTCCCAATTGTGAAGCCTGTATTTAACTACAGCCCTTAGAAATGCGATTTGTCTATCATATGTATGGTTTTCTATACAAAGGCAACTATTTCACTGTGTTTTCTTCCACTCTAAAATCAATGTCCTTATTACATTTCTTACGCTATTGTTCCCACATTTAAAACCGGCAATTTCTTTCAGTTCTTCTCTTACTGCATTGAATGTTACAGCCCGTTGTAATATAGAAAATTGAGACTGTCCTTCGAACTACAGCTTCACAGAATTGACCCACATGTTGTACTTTTCTCTTATGTTTTCTTTCTTTCTGAACTTCAAAATGAGGTACTTACGCTACATCGGTTTTCTTTCCTTCTATCTTGATTCGCTATACACAACTAAGGGACAGTCCAGAAGTTTCTAATTCCGTGCTGAGCTTTTGTTTATGCAACTAAAATGTCCCCTCTGGCTTCTATTATCATAATAATTAACACTTTGTATAGCTCACTTCTTCCTTTGTGAAACTGCGAAGCTTCTTTCCTTCAAAGTCAAAACAATGTGAGATGTCCTACAATATTTGGACGGGTTACTAAAAAGTTCAACCTAATCCGAAATTGTTTCTAATAATTTGCGTTAAGTACACTAACAACTTATCGATTTGTTCTAATATCTTATGAGAAATTCTAGAGGGATTATTAATTCCGACAAAATCAGATTTACCAACTTCTCTTCCCAATTGGCAAAACTAGAAATATCTTGTCACTGGACACTAGCCAAGAAAAAGAGTGTCGCATGGGTAGTAGCGACTGCCATGACTCCAGGAACCGTGTTCTGATCACGGAGCAGAGTTGTTTTGTTACTACAATTGAGTCAGCCCTGGAGGCTATATGGGCAAGTGCTAAGGACTCGGACAGATTACATGAACTACGTACACATTATTGTGAGCTCAATGTGGTGCTAGATTTTTGTTGTTCGTGTTGTTTCATGTGCAGTGGTAGCTAAGGAGCGCTTGGTTCACTGGAAGTTTTCGTTCATCGCCGTCCGAAAAGTGAAAGGAATTGGCCCACTTTTAGGGTGAAATTCGTATAGGGTCCACAGAGTGACCAATTGGTCCACTGGTCCAATTTATATGGTAAATAAGAAGCCCCTACACTACTTTCATTATTAATCTAGGTGAAAAGTCCACCTGCATTGGTAGTTGATCAGATTCTGAAATTACATTTGAGAAGTCCACGCCATAGAAATTTAACCCAATTCCAAGCGCCGTAGAGAGCTGATACTCAAGTCCACTTTGCCATTCACAGAAACCTTACAGAGCGGCAAGACTGACACGCTTATCGTCGAGTTCAAATTGGAAATGAGAAATCCATCGACTCTGACAGGAATTAACCCCCTAGTCCACTTCGAAAAGCAGGTGTGGAGCCTCTGGTACTGGCCAAATCACGTGACAGAAATTGACTATTATTTGCATAAGCTATAATTTTTCTTATCCATTTTCGAGCACCATGCAACGTTGTGTTGGAACAGAACACAATCTGTTATTACTCTAGAAATATCTCACCTACAGGAACGTTCTTTGTACACAAAACACATCGTTTGAGGGAAACATGGTTGAACGGACAGACAGATGGACGTTTGATTATTATGTATTGACCTGTGGGTGTTACAATTAAACCGTACTGAATCTGCCAAAATAGCAAATGATGAAGATTTCCGTTGAAGTTTCGACGATATACAACATAATCCCTTTAGCACGCGCTGTCAAACTACGTTGGCTCCACCAACTGCTGTTTTATAAAAGAAGTGCCCGTTTTACCGTCCTGTGGGAATGTACAGGGACAAAAACCTATCAGGGCGTGTGTGATTTTGTACTGTTTTAATGTTGGACCCTCCATCTAATGGAATGCTCGAGAAAAAGTTAGTTACAAGAAAAGTTACCCCTTAACATGTTATGCAGATATGTGAGGAGCAGAAGTACAGCTTCACTAATTCTTAAAATCGGCACTACATGGGCTGAGTGGTCAGCTTCACGTGCCGGCCGCTGTACCTCTGTGGAAAGAGTCCCCTTTCCCGTCTAATGTAAGGCTGAATGTGTGAACGCTTAGGATAAGGTAAAAATATCTTGCCTTTGCCTTTAATCGAAAGAGGATTCCGTGAACGTTACGCCGACTTAATTAAGTCTACCTAAGCAAGAAAGCAAAAGTACAGGCAGAAATATTGGAGTAAATTCACATTAAAGTACTTCATGTTTGGGCTTCACTTAGTAGCCTATTATTAAAAAAATTAAAACAACGAATGGTGTAGGACAAAGAAAACGCATAGAGAAACGGTACTTGGAGACAGTATTTAAATTTTATATTTGTAGTTCCGTGCATCGTAATTCAAAGTTGAAGAAATCCAACGAGATGCAACAGTATGCAGATATTTATTTACTACTAAATTACTCTACATATTTCGGGCGTCCATCGCGCCCATCATCAGGAGTACATAAAACTGTAGTTGCAGCCTCCGGTACAGATCATACTATCTGGGAAGCAAGCTTCTTCAGACGTGACCAAATAAGGACTGCGTTAAGTTTCATTCCTTATTTGGTCACGTCTGAAGAAGCTTGCTTCCCTCATAGTATGATCTGTACCGGAGGCTGCAACTACAGTTTTATGTACTCCTGATGATGGGCGCGATGGACGCCCGAAACATGTAGAGTAATTTAGCAGTAAATAAATATCTGCAGGCTGTTGCATCTTGTTGGATTTCTTCAACATTATTTAAGTCTAAAACCTGAAGAGAAAATAAAATATTCCAGGATTGGGTAAAAATATTAAAATTAATATTTCACTCTCAATTTTAAATTTGCAGAGTGAATTAAGCTTACTCAGAAAGATCCAAATGACGACATTCTGTAAACCAGATTATAAATCGTTGGATCACATAGAATCTTGCATTTCTTTGTCAATTACATAGCTACAAACTTTTTAAAAAATATTCTAAAGCTCACTAAGTTGTTACAGTGATAAAACGCCTTATATTAAACCTCATTTTTACGCGCGCACAGTTCCGAAACATTGGTGTGATATATTTTTCTGGAGGCAGGAATCTAATTTACGAAACCTGCTTAATATTTTCCATGTTTAGGCATACAAATTTACGTATTTTCTCAATTTAGAGTTTAATATCGTGTAATTACCACGAAGTGTAAGTTTCATTCACATTAATGTTCATAATACCGAGTGGTCCGAAAACATTTCGTGTGTATACATGTATTAAAACGGAATGACATAAAGGAAAATTATGGTAAATGGCAGTTAGTCTTGTAGAAATTTGTTATGATTTATTTTGTATCAGATTAATTTATTAACAGATAATTATTAATATTTTGACATTGGCTATTGGCAAGAGTCCTCGGACACGTCGTCTAACCACGTAGTCTCCCTGTCACGTCACGGAATTCTGTCATTCAATGCGCCATACACATACAAGCAGACAGACTGCATGCTGAACAGAAAACTCTGTTTTAGTGCGACCCAAGAGGGGTATTTGCCGATTATAAATGGCATCCCAGTGAGGCTGGAAGAATAGCAATGTACTTATAAACGGAATATTAAGGCGCGTTAGCAAAACCATTTTTGCCGGGGGGGGAGCAATAATTATTGCATATCCTAGATGTGTGTCTAGCATTAGTTATCCAGCATACAAAGCGCATGCGCCGTATTAAATTGTCATCTGTGGCCTGTCTGCCTCGGCCATATATTTCCACATCATTTCGTAAGCCATACGATTTTTGGGAAAATGTACTGAACATAAAATGTGTGTTTTGCTTTTCTCTACAGCTATTATATGAATATTTCTCATTCTAACAAGAATTAAGCGAGATATTGTCATAAGTGTGCATACGTCTTTATGTAAAGTACCCGTTATTCTTGCAATGTTTCAAAGAAATTTTAATTTTCTCGACGGATTTTCGAAAAATACTCAGATATCAAATTTCACGAATATCCGTGGAGTGGGAGTCGAGATGTATCAAGCGGACGGACGGACAGACAGGCATAGCCAACCTAATAGTCGCTCTTCGCAATTTTGCGAAGGCGCCTAAAAATTATGAAATGCGCTATTGCAAATCAAAATCTACTAAATATGAATCCCCGCATTTTTGCAAATAACAGTCAGATGTGTTGTGAAGGTTACGATATTATGTCCGTGCGAGATTGCGTCTTCAAGGGGAAGCACAATAACATTTCTTTTTTATAAGAGATCTCAAGTTAGGTGTGGCAGCACACGGTAGCCAAGGGGAAATCTTTCACAGTAATTTGCAAAGCTTGGCAGAACCGTGTCAGCACGGAGCGAGTCCTGCCGACAGGCTGTCTGCAGGCCTGATGCTTCCTCCGCTAACGAATCTAGATTCGCCTCGCCAGACTGTATATCCTTTCTTGTGCCTCACGTAACCCAGACTCGTGTCACAAAACTTCACAGTCCCCTGTCAGTCTGCGGCTGCAAACAATACGAGTAAACGGAAGAGAAGAGAAAACGAGTAGGCGGATAATGAAACCTTAATCCTCATCGGAACTTCACGTTCCCAACATCTACATTCGTATTTACGTCCGTTTGTACTGCGATGCTTACCGACCATGCGGAACGACGGTGGAATTCCAACGTCTGCTGTACAGCAGGCGGACAAATAGCGATCTTCTGGCAGACCAGGGTGCATTTTCATGTTCAAGATCACAATATACGTTCGTTGCTAGTGCTGTTAATCAAACACTTTTTTTTGATCGAAATTAATTTATAACAAGATTAAAAATTTCATTCTTACATCAAAGGAAACACACAGCATAACCGTCATTCAAATAAAGTTCGGTAGAACTGTCACTGTTCCTATCAGGATTGAAAACACTACCGACTGGTTACATGAAAAATTTATTGTTTTATCGTAAGACGGTAGATGGTACACAATTACCACTGTACCGCATCAAAATATACCTGTGAGACAAAGAGCGTCACATTCGGCACGATAGTAAGCTTTGTGGCGAAATTCGATACGCTGTATCAGAATTGTCCTGAGATACAAAAGAAGGACCCTAGAATCTCAATCGAGTTGCCGATATCCTTGCCGAGATTTTAACCCGTGACTTCTCGCTTATGAGGTAGGATTTGTATCAACTAAGATGTTTAACAGAGTACACTACACCTAACACACTTATGACTTTTATAAGATATGGCATCCCCGTCGTGTTCAGATTATATAGACATGCATAAAAACATATATATATATGTAACTTATTTGTAAGGAGGAGATATCGCTCATTTCTTTTATGTAAAAGATTTCATTTTTATACACGTACGTAGTAATTCTGCGTACGGACTGATGATGGCAACGTTAAGGTGGCCGAAACATGTAGCTGTTATATGTGAAACATGTGTTGTGTACTTGAATGCTTGTTTCCTATTCTATATATTACGATCCTTATTGTTGCAGCGTGCATATCGTCGAATTATTTAATTAGTATACCAACTGATGCACATATTGTGGGTGTGCGTCCTGTGCTTTGCTGCGTGATACGCAGCAAAGCACAGGACGCACACCCACAGTCGGGCACTCTCAACAACATAACCTTACGCAATAAGACATGCTGCCACAACACCCTGTTTATACAACGAAATTAATCAGTGAGTAATTTTAATAGTGACTTTAGCGAGGAAAGTGTAGCTCCCTGATGAAGATCTTAGGATCGAAACATGTCGGAGCAATTTTGATGTTTTAATGTGGAATTTTAATGTATGTGCATCAGTTGGTATACTAATTAAATATACTTACGATATTTACCGAAACATAACATTGTATGACATTTTAAGCAGAACAAAATTGCCCGCTTGAGACAGAGAAATTCAAGTACAATACCGTCTGTTGTTGCTACAGCCTTCTGCGATACCATACACAGACACTTTCGTACTTACAGCCCTGTGTCGTGTTTAAATTACACCACTATGTGAGGGAGATTTTAGTAGATCCGTATTCGGGGTAAAGTATCAGACGAAAAACAATTTTCGTAGAACACGCTATCTAAACAGAAGAAAGACACCTCTGAGCAAGAAGCAAAGAGAGTTGGCTCTTCGCCGCGATAGCAAAACTAACGCAACGGCTCGGTTGTGCATACTTAATACAAAGAGGATTATAATACCGTACATAAATGTAGCTGACTGCAGATTCTCCAGGGGTTCATGTATCAGGGGTGCCTAAACAAGCCTCTTGAAAGCTACGGGCAGAAAGTTTGCCGTCTCTTTCTGATAATCGGAAATGTGCGCCACTCCTGAAGAAGATGATTTAAGTGATTCGCTGCTGCATTTACATTCTTCTCATTAACAAAGGAAGAAGTTTAACATAATTCTGTAGGACAATTTATATATCTTTATTATGTTAAACCCGGTGTTGGAGATTTAGAAGCAGAAACACAGCAGCTACAAAATTTATGAAAGGCACATAAATATGCAACATTCTTGAATTGGCCACAACGTTTTCCTAATTATTCTCTTCTTCTCCTCCTCCTTCTTCTTCTTCTTCTTCTTCTTCTTCTTCTTCTTCCTCTCCTCCTCCTCCTCCTCCTCCTTCTTCTACTTCTTCTTTGCAAGTATTAAGACTCCTGTGTTTTGTTGGTGTACCATAGGGTTCTGAAGAATTATATGTTGCAGATAACAAATTCACTTCCTCTGAAAATTTCGGACCATAATCTTTCTCATCAGCAATAAATCTTACAGTAAGTAAAGATAGGCACTAGGCCCGATATCGAACTCAGGACACTTTGCAACTTTTTTCGTAACTTTGCAATTATCAGAACTTCCTCCTCCCCCGGTGGCGCTGCGGCCCAACGCGGGTCATGGCCTCCTCATTCTTGAGGTTTCTGGATCACACACAACGACGCATCACATTCGGTAAGACTCTTCTGGACGAGTGATCATTTCGTCGCAGAGACCTCTACCTGACAACACACAACACTCACAACAGACAAACATCCATGCCCCCGGTGGAATTCGAACCCACGATCTCACCAGGCGAGCGGCCGCAGACCTACGCCTTAGACCGCGCGGCCACTGGGATCGGCAATTATCAGAACTTGGAAAACATAAATAATAATAATAATAATAATAATAATAATAAATCAGTAGAAACAAGTCATGGAGGCAAGGTAACCATATTGTGGAACCAACAAGCACAAACTGACAGAACTAACCCCAACAACAAACCACGCATTATAATCCGTGATAATGAAAAGGCAACATGTATGTTAATAGACGTTGCAATCTCAGGAGACAGAAATGTGATTTAAAAAGAAGCCGAGAAGATTCTAAAATATGAAG
>Ga0123355_10019650_pt1 | contig 10761 bp, 7 predicted proteins | sample TergutEmb28metaG_3_FD_89872 | JGI IMG/M metagenome (GOLD analysis project Ga0123355, IMG submission 89872) | Embiratermes neotenicus P1 segment gut microbial communities from Petit-Saut dam, French Guiana - Emb289 P1 | ecosystem: Host-associated > Arthropoda: Insects > Digestive system > Gut ...
CCAGCTTTAAGCACAGAACAATTAAAATTAAAGGTAATTTCATGAAGTTAACTTTACATTTATACTTTAAATGTATCATGTATTGTGCTGGTTTATTATTTTGTTCCGTTTATTGTCAATAATTGTTACCTTCTATTCTAAGTTTCAAGCGGTCATAACTCCGTAACTGTCCAAAATCGGACACATGTTTATATGAACTTTTTTGATCACAAAGACCTAGGAAATCACATCCTGCAGTAATGCCCACAAGTCGTGAAACACCCTGTATGTATATATATATATATATATATATCTTGTTTTCCCCTTTTCAGTACAGTAAGTGCAGTAAGTTGGACATGTATAACAAATATGCATTAATGTAATCTGAAACATTCAAGTGTCAATTGATGTATTTGATTATGTCTCTTTATTAAGGGAATCTGCTATGTAACTCATCCTTCATATATACCAGAAGCATGTCGTGAGTGGGAGAAGAGAACCAATAATGCAATTGTTGATTATGTAGTGGTTCCTCAGCTGCCTCGTGGTGCATTGTTGGAGTGGCATATCTGGGCCCATCGACACAACAACATGTTTGAATGTAAGCATTGAAAGAATTTAGGTCCAAGTATAATGTATAGTTTTGTCATGTTTATAAGGTGATGCCATGCAGTGTAATCCTTGATAAGCTTTTAGCTGCTTAGCTGGTGAAGAAATTTCCTGTGTGTTGTAGAACCTGAAGGTTCACTGTTGTCTCCATTTGAAACCATCACGTTACTGTATTCTGGCCCATTTTAATGCCATCTCTGGATTTGAACTACATTTCTTTAAGACCTATTTTAATCTTCGATTCCCATCTGCATGTGGGTCCTCAGAATGGTTTCTTCCCCTTGGGTGTTCCAACTAAAATGTTGTATACTTTATATTTTTCTTAATTGCCGTACATTTTATCTCTGATACTGCATGTAATTCTGTTTCGTGGGATATCAGTGTTTTCCAGAAATGAGAGTGTGATTAATGACATGTGTCTAGAGGCTGTGTGGTGAATGACCATCAGAACACATAATGAGAGTTGGCCTGAATTGTACAAAGTCTGTATGTAGGTTTGGTTACTGAAGGATGAATGAAAGGAGTGTTGGTAAGTTTGCAAAATAAGCATGTTTTTATTTTGTGTCACAGATCGTTTTATTCAACATAAATGTAATATGTTCATTTTTTACAGCAGCATACAATATTGAAATTATTTGGAGAATGATAAGTGGAACTTCACATTGTGAATTGTTTGTCACTTTGTCTTGTGTCATGCATTGTTGAATAAAACAAAAATATATTTAGATATAAGTGGGTACATGTACATTTAATTTAGGTTAGTAGACTCAGTCATTGAAACAGGCTATTAGTAAGAACAAATGGGCTTTTGTAGTGCAGAATGTTCTGATGACAATGCCTGAAAAGTCAGAAATGCTGTTTCATATATGTCTTGAATCTTTCATAGCAGCAGTATGCAATGTGAATTTTCTTGGGCTGACACCACATCGGACTGTTTAAATGAGCCTATGTTGCAGAGACTGACCCTGTTTCAGTCACCAGAGTCATGATATAACTTGACACACAGACTGTCTGAAATATATAGCAGTACCAGGCTGAGGCTCATTAAAGGATATGAACCAATTGGGCTAGTGGATGGAGTCAACAGATTGCTGTGCTTGGCCTTGCGTCTGTTCTAATTGTTCTAGTAATTGGGTTGTGCGTTGCCATGCAAGACTTAACATGAAGCTGTGTCCGCTTTTGCTGAATGTTTGTTTTATATCTTCCATTCCTTCTTCAAGGCTGTCATCACAGATGGCTTCGTACAATGGACAAGAATAGATAAAACTACCTGCTTCTGTGCTGAGTCATCAAACAAGATGGAATATTGCCATTTCTAGATGTCTTGGAGAGGACAAAAGATGAATAGCTCAATGGGGCACATGGTATACTTGAAACTCATGCTTAAAGATCTGTATATACATAGAGAGTCAGCACATTGCTTTGCACAAAGTGGGCAGTTTTGTGTACTCTCATCCACCATACAAAGACCATCGGTGTTGCTGACAGCCTCGAGGAAGAAATGTAGCATTTAAAACAAACATATTAAAAAAAACTTATACAGCAACCAGGACATTAACCTTTATCATATTAGCACACCGAATCCTTTTAAATCCACTTCTTACTCATGCACCCATCTTTTTGCACTGTGGCCATTTAAATGCTCTATACACTCATGTATAGGCTTAGAATTATAGCCCCACTTGTTATCACCACATTAGATAATGGTTTGTGGTCAGATTCACACTTTGGCCACTTTACCCAATTATGTACATATGAACCTCTTGAATAGCAGTTTCGCACCCTGCCTGTATCTTCAAAACCTCATATGTTTGTTTTTGTGCTAAGCAACAGAGGCCTTTCATTTTCTTCTGAAGAAACGTTTAGCAGTGCTATGCAGTTTGTTAACACATTCCAGGGTGAAGCCTCATTCACTGAGCCAAGCGTTGCTGTTGCAGGAACGTCTAAATGACAGCGTGCTTTGTAGAAGAATTTTCTTGCTGTGTACCCCACTGCAATATAACTATGTCATAACATTACTGATATATGACACTCTGTTCTCATTCTGTAGCCAAAACAGAGACACACTTTATGTGTACAGTCACAGGATATATTACCACTAAAAGGGACTAAGCACCAACTGTCTGTATATGATAAAATGCCAATGGTATATAGGTTCTTTCCTGCCTGTCTTATGTTTCAGTTGGAAGGTTAGGAAAATTACGATAAAGAGGCAGCATACTATCGCGCACACACAAATAAATATAAGGTAATTACTGGCTGCACTGTGATGTCATGCTTTTCCCAGAACTTATACTGAAATTGAGATGCCTCATTGGCCAGCTCTACTGGGGGATTATAATTTCATCTGAGTTTGATATATAGAAATAAACAGACTGGTCTTTAAATAGTAGAGCCATAAAACAGCTGAAGTAATACGGCATTTCACTGCGTTACCACTTGTTCCAACTGTGTAATAATAAGCTGGACTGAATATTCATTTCTCAGTCAGCACTCTGTGATGTCTGTGCATAAGGGAGTTGGGTTCCTGTCCCCAAGCCAGATATCTGAACTGGTTTGGGACAGTGAGAGTGAAGAAGCAGGGGCATTGAGTGACATCATCATTTATTTAGGCAATAGAATTTTATGCATTTTTAGACAACAGCTGAAATATCTCTGTTTTAGTTACTCTTTCCTTGACAGAATAAGGAAATATCATATAGAGATTCTCGATTCCCTATCATGAAAAGCATACTGGAATGTCACTCAACAAACGTTGGTCTTTCTCGGTTCATGAGGTGTCACATGTGAACAGCGAGTGGTGTGAAGAGAAAAGTTATCAGTGAAGTGTTGAGGAAGTATGATATGTGTGTGTGTAGTAAGATGATGTTTCTGACACTTCCATGCTAAGGCACTACTCCACAAATCCTGAAGCTGGAATTTCCTATGCAAACTTGGGGCCTGAAACAGATATGTAAGTAAAATAAGTTGAAAATTATTAAAATTTTTAAATTAGCTTCCTGCTTGTAGGCACTAAACATTTCTACTGAATCTTTTTTTGAACTGAAACATCTGATTTATTCCCAACACAATGCAGATTATTGCATTATTTTATCATCTTCGGTTCATAAGATATAAATGTTTATTGTCAAACACGTGCAAGCGATTTAAAGGGCCATCGCAGAAAAATACCGTACTCTGGGCATGAAGACTGAATTAAATGTCCGTACGATAAAGGTTAAACAGGTATATATACTTAAAATAAGCCACAGAAGCAGAGTGAAAAACCTGCCAGTGTAGCCTTACTCATTCACAGACATTACATGTTCATTAAAATTAGGAGGTTACTTGCCAAGCATGAAATCAGAACAATCTATATGCCTGGGAAGAAAACCTTCCATATGGTAAGACTGGTCAAGGATACTTTGGGCCTCAAGATCCCTGGTGTGTACTGCATCCCATTTGAGTACAGCAAGGTGTATGTGGGACACACTGGAAGAACCATAGAGACGAGACATAAGAGAAATAAGGCACTTATATCATGGCCAACCAGAAAATTCTTCCGTGACAGAAATCATATTGCATCTGGACATGAAATTAATTTTGACAGCATATACAGATTGAGCAATGCCACTAGCTACATGAACTGCTTTTTTAATAAAGGAAACAATAGAAATTTGTTTACATTCAAACAGCTTCAGCTGGGAGAATGGCTTGATGTTAATTAGAATGTGGCACCCCATAACCAAATTAATAAAAGAGAGAAAAGAGGTGCCCAAAAAAAGCAAGGCCGAACACAATCTGTTGACTCTGCCCAGTAACCTTATTGCCTTGTGTCCTTTCATAAGCCCTAGACCTGTACTGCTATATATTTCAGACAGCTTGAGCATGGAGTTGTATCATGACCTTGGTGATGGGGAAATTCAGTCTCTGAAATGCTGTCATGTTTAAACAACCTGATGTGGTTGTCAGTCTGAGAGGATTTCTTTGCATTACAGTTTCATATTTGAAGGTGAAATTTCACCAGTGCAGCATGATGGTCTGTATTGGCATTCATTGAAAGTTTGAAATTCTATGCATGTTCTTCACTGAAGTATTTTAGGAGACATCTAAATCATAATTTATATAAGCAAATTATGTTTCTTTAGCCACCATTGACATCATTTTTGCTTAGAATATTAGAGGCCACTCATTTTTTGTGAAGAAACATATGTTCATGTCATTAAAGTGCTCTATTAATCAATAAACATGGCCATACAGATTTAATGTATTTGTTCTTTATTCAGCACTACTACACTAATTATTCTGTTTTTCAGGACAATAGTTATCACTATTTTATAACAATTTTATACCTCTGTTAGGTTAGGCCTGCTCCTTTTCTATTCTTTTTGTGAACCAATGCATGCCTGTTGACGGCTCATGTGAACAGACAAAATATGTATTAATGCTGAATAAAGAACCAGTATTTTGGATATGTATGGTTGTGTTTAACAGTTAATGTAACACTTTAATGATAAGAAATACACAAGGGGATATCACCTAAGGGTTTGCTCCTGTAGTTAACATCAAACTTTAACATTAATGCTAATTAATTACAATAAAACCTCTATGTGTCGTTCCCCTATGCATTATATTCCTGGAAGTATTTTTCATATTTTTCTGGTCCCTTTAGATATTCTTTATAAACAATGTATAATTATGTTGAATGCAGTGTTCCTTGAAGTGTCATATTTTACCACATCAGTTGTTGAGAATTCTTGGTCCTGACCTGCAGTATTTTTGTAACGATAATATCTGAGAAAAGTATAGTGAAAGTAACATGATGTTTTTTTACAATGTACAGTAGTGGTAATGTGCTGAATGAATGTTGTCACACCTGTGATAGTGAAGAATGACAGTGGAATGGCAGCAATGAGGGGGATGCCTAAGCTGTAGAGTGGGAAGTCTCAACACTTTGTTCAGTAGTTAGGAATACTGTCTCTCATCATCCTGTTAGTTTTGCTTTATTTTGTTACACATGTTACATGCGTGTGATTTAGTAGTATAATTCCTGTTATTGGTGGTCATTGTGTCTGGCATGGGGAGGGAAGTGCCTAAGAGCGACTAATAGTGCTGGTGTGTGAAGATTGATGGCAGTGACAAACAACACTATTTTTTTATGTTGTATGCGCTGTACATCATGTTTCATGTTATATATTATTAACCAACAATAAATGCACACTTTTTCAAAGCTAATCGCTTTTTAATTCTGATGTGTTTTGGCATTTGTCTGCAGCACCTCCTGGGAGTTCTTACTGAAATTTGCAACAGATTAAAGTAACATACACATGTACTGATTCTAAGATCACGTACTTAGTATGAATTCTGTGCAAAAACTGGAAGGTCCATCTATATTGATAGATAGACATTACACCATAATTAAGTACAGTTGAACTTAGTTATAATAACCTTGGTTAGTGTGACACCTCATTTATAATGTTATGCCAACTAGTTCCCCATATGGAATATGTTTTTCTTCCTTGGTTGATATGACATACATATGAGCATGTGCCTCTGATACAATGACATTGCCAGTCATTGGTTCCAATATAATCTTCCAAGAAGTAGGCTATTCTGAGAATTAACCATCTGCTTGCCACTGAGAAAGCAAGCCTTCAAACTCTTTCAGGTAGCTATATAAATTTCAGGCCTAGAAAAGGAAATTGTAACAGTTCTTCATTTTGTGCCTAAACTGCCCACCACTTTTCTTCTCCCACAGTTAACAGGAGACTGGTAAAGTGGTAACATTGCTACAGTCACTAACAAAAAAGGTTTTGAGCATTGAAGAAAAAATTAAAGTTATTAGATAACTATAAAATGGGGGGGGGGGGGGGCGGAGGCGGTTTTGTGTTAAAAATTTGATTTCATAAATACAGAAATGATGGAGAATAAAGTGACTTCCAAGCATGAATGAAGTGATGATGTGCTGTTGCTTAAATGGTTTCAGCAAGAGAGAAGTGACAATGTCCCATTGAGTGGTCCTCTTTTCATGATCACCTTTGTTCTTTCTAAATATAAAACGTAAGTTAGTGTATTCTTTTGTGTAAACTGTATGGAAATTTACAGTCACATAAGAATAAATGTACTAGTTATAAACTTGAATTATAATTTAAATTTGAAGTAGATCATATTGGAAACATATAAGTAATGTGTCTACAAGCCTGTATATTGTCTTCAAATATTTTTCCTTCACTTTTACCACACACCTTGCTTATATTGGACCTTGTTTATAATGACACAATTTATTCATTCCCTTCAGTGATGTTATAACTGAGTTCGACTGTGTAATAATACTATTGCCCCATTCATGCTAGTGCTTCACTTATTGGTTTACAAGCTGTTACATGTCATTTCATTTTGTTGCATCTGCGTGTGTTTGCAGCATTTCTGGAAGCTTATGAATCTCTATTTTCTCTTTGCTTTCCCTTTTTTAAGATGAAGAGACAGGATGCTGCATAAGTGGCTTCCGGGTGTCTATTCGTAGGCGCTGGAATTATGAAAATGATGTTTCAGCCGTAGTCTGTTATATATCAACAGGTAAGAATATGATTTTGTTAGCAATTGTACACACAGTCTCTACCTCCTTACTTGCACCATCTTCCCACCTTGCAGCAGTGTGCACTACAATGAGTACTCTGTGCAGTAATGTACCATGCAAACACAATGTGGCAGAGTCTGCAACCACAACTGGAACATCTTAATTCTTCACAGGTTTACATATTTTCTTCCATTTATCTTTGTTTGAAATGAATGACCAAACATTTGAATGTGTTACCATATTCATTCATTTGTGGGTCACCATTGCATGTAGGCTGCACCTGTATCTTTTAGCAGTAAAATTATAAACTTTTTATACTTCTCAGTTGCAGTTCCATAATGATTTTCTTCACTTATTGCTGTGATTTAGTCTGTAGCTTTTCTGTATTTCTAAACACTGTCCCCTGTATAGTTACGTGGTTTGTCTCAAAAGTAAGTGTACTGATTTTTTATTTGAATGTCTATTGGACTCACCTGAAATTACAAGTTATCTCCTTCAAAGTATGACCCTTGGGAAATTACACAATGGTTCCAACATTTTTCCCACTGATCATAGCAGTACCGGAAGTCATTTTCTATAAGCGTGTGTAGCTCATCGGTTACAACTTTTTGTATGTTTTCCATCCTGAAATGATGACCCTTCAACTTCAATTTCAATTTAGAGAAGAGGTAGAAATTGCACGGAGCTAGATCTGGGCTGTAGGGAGGATATGAAAGTACGGGAATGTTTTTCTTCACCAGAAATTCTCGAATTGAAAGCGCAGTGTGAGCTGGCGCGTTATCATGGTGCAGCACCCAGTTGTCTGCAATGTCCGTTCAGACTTGCTGGACCCGTTTTTGAAGTCGTTCGAAGACATCTTTGTAGAAGGCATGATTAACTGCCTGTCCTGGAGGTACAAATTCTTTGTGCACAATGCCACAGCTGTCGAAAAAAACAATAATCATAGTTTTTATTCTGGATCTGCTCATGCATGCTTTCTTTGGACGAGAACTTTTCATGTGCCATTCTGCACTTTGCTGTTTGGTCTCGGGATCGTCGTTGAACACCCATGATTCATCTCCTGTTATTACTTTATCCAAAAAATGTGGCTCAATTTTGAGTCTTCCCTGCAAATCCTGACAAATTTCCAACTGGTTCGCTTTTTGCTCCACAGACAAGTTTTTCAGCACTAGTTTTGCACAAATTTTTCGCATGTGCAAATGATCTGTTAGAATTCTATGAACAGCACTTTTAATCCAAGCCCGTTTCTTCTACAATCATCCTGACACTCAATCGGTGATCGTTCGCCATCACAGCTCGCACCACTTCCACATTTTGATCATTTGTTGACGTGATTGGTCTTCCAGAACGAGGGTCATCTTCCACATTTTCTCGGCCCTCTTTGAAAGCTTTGTGCCACTTAAAAACCATAGTTCTCGATAGAGTGGCATCTCCATAAGCTTTGGTTAAAGAAGCAAATGTCTCTGTGGCAGATTTGTTGAGTTTCACACAAAATTTGATGGCGTACCGTTGTTCGATATTTTCCTGCATCGCAAACGTAACGAGGTGGTAAAACACGACCATACACAAACAGCAGTAGCGCACGACTGACTTAACCAATCCAGTTGAAGCAAATAATGACATGCAGCCAAGGTCACTACCTATGCGCCAATATACATCAACGAGGTGCTACGCTACCAATCCGTATATAGGAAAATCAGTACCCTTACTTTTGAGACAAACCACGTATATACACTGCCATGTTTAGCCTTTATATTGGCACTAGTGCTGCTACTGTTCTATTCCTGAACTTTTACCTTTATCTTCATCTTTCCAAATTGCAGTTAAAATGGCATATTCAAGCTTCATCATCTTTTTGGATAAAATTTTGCGCTGGGAGGGGCCTGTGCAAGTGAGGGGCCCTGAAGTTTAAGCTTCCTAAACTTCACGGTAAATCTGCCCCTGCAATCTAAACAGAAGGAAACAGAGAAGCAAAATAACAAAAACCTAAAATATGCTGACATGCTAATACTGTCCCAGCATTAGCAAGGCTTCTAGTTAGAAAAGGAGATGGGGTGGATGTTTGGGTTTACCTATGATGGTACTGTGATATCTTGACTGACATTCAGGAGATACCTCATTCAAATCCCATCCAGGATATTGACCATCTTGTATGGGGGTGTGTGTGTGTGTGTGTGTGTGTGTGTGTGTGTGCGTGCGTGCGTTCGTGTCCCCCCCCCCTAGTCCTTGAAGCAGGGATCAGGATAATAGCTCAAATTAGGTTGCAGCTGCTTTCTTCCACATCCTTTCCATTTCACTCCATGCTGCATAATCTGAATTACAGATGGTCTCAATAAATATACTGTAAAATAAATAAACACATATGTTGGGAATATACAAGGCCATTATTTTAGATGCCCACAATTACTGAAATCACTTTCTTTTCGGTCACTTATGTTATACACCAAGCCCACTCACTTGCCTGTACTGCTTATTGTGGATATGTGTTATCTACGAGCCATTGGCAGTAGCAGAGATGCATTGTATGAGGAAAACAGCAAGATACACTTGGCCAGATTATAAAACAAGCAGAGAGATTGCAAAAGAACTAGATAAACCCCAGTTTTGGACAAAATACAGGAATTCAGAAGAAAGTGATTGCAACATAGAAACAGAATGCCCCATACTAGATAACCAAGAATACTAAAACACTACAGACCAGCAGGCAGAAAAAAGCAGGGGAGACCATTAAAGAGACTTCTAGACCTGTAATACCAGAATGGGTCAACAAGTGGCCTATCTCCATGTTAGCTAGATGATGATGACGACGATAACGATGATGATGATGATTAGCCGTTTGCATTCACTGCTGATTCCATTAGAGCTTCACATGTATTTGTATGACACACACATGCACACACATACATTTGTGTGTGGGAGTGGGTGTGTGTGTGTGTGTATGTATATATACCATGATTCCACATACACATTACATTGCTTCATAAATATTCCAGAATGACAGTAGGATGTGGACTAAGTCATTAACATACAATATATGAAAGTAATGTCATCGTAAATTCAGACATTTTTCTGGATGAGCGATTTCCAAATGGGACGGCTATTTACGTGAAAAGTTTTTTTGCACGAGGCTCCATTGTAGACAGTAACTGAACATAAGATGACACATACTGAGGAAGGGTGATAAAACTGGTGCTAGAATGGAGACAGCTTGAGTTGCACAGCAAATGGGTGTGTCTGCATCATTAGCATGAAATGCAACAAACTTGTTGCATTTGCATTCATATAAGACAACTGGAATTATAAACCTGTTTGACACAGATCATGAAGCAAAATTACATATTCTGAACTGGTACCTTCATGGGGAATATGCAGGAGATGTAGACCCCTCACTTGTTCTAATTACATTTGAAATGTACTTTCACCACAGTGGATATATGAACTCTCAGAATAAGAGGTATTGGTGTCCCATATTAAGCCATGAAGGGCCATTACATAAATTACACGAACGTAGAACTTAGTAAAATACATGGATGGGCAAAGAACAACAAAATTAAATTCAATGACACCAAATCTAAGGTAATGCTGGTCTCAAGAAGGAAACGCAAAGAAAACAAGAA
>Ga0123355_10019651_pt1 | contig 10761 bp, 7 predicted proteins | sample TergutEmb28metaG_3_FD_89872 | JGI IMG/M metagenome (GOLD analysis project Ga0123355, IMG submission 89872) | Embiratermes neotenicus P1 segment gut microbial communities from Petit-Saut dam, French Guiana - Emb289 P1 | ecosystem: Host-associated > Arthropoda: Insects > Digestive system > Gut ...
ATAAAATGTGAATAATACAGGAACCAAATACGTTAGAATTATGAAACAAACTGCATTTTGAAGAGGAAAAAACGGAGAGTATATACCATGTTTAAAATATTCAGTACCTGTATTTGTTGAATATAATTTGTTGTATATAAAATGCAGCGTTTAGGGGTTAGCGGTGCGGTACGACAACTATAGTCGTAGTTAGGCGTCGAATGGTTAAGAATGAGTGGAACTGTATCTCTACTGCGCCCGTGTGCCTTCCTGGCGGGAGAGAAAAAAAATTACTTTTTTTTACTTTAGCAATTTTGTACCCGAAAAATGGTGGGAACCCATATATATATATATATACATATATACATACATATATATTATCGTCATATCGAGCCCGGCAATTTTGTCGTATGGAAACACTGCGTTTGCCGGGACATTCCCTTACAGCTACGGTGCTCAGGAAAGCGTCAGAGGAAATGCAGATAAAAAAAGCATTTTTAAATAAGGCTTACGGCGATCACTAGTACCAACAAATTTAGACCACGATTTATTATATGACAAGTTTTAATCTACAACAATTTCGTGAAATTAAGATTTAGTTTCAGAGTTTCTGTGATTCAGCTTTTGTTAATTTCTTAAGCGTATATACAAATTTTCTCTATTTATGTGACTAGTCTTCGTATTATAATCATAAAAAGAACATTACTCTTTTTTGCACGTGCGTGTAAATACATAAATATGTTAAATTCCAGGACTGTAATCCGAGAACTCGTTTATGTTCTCCATTATATCTACGATAGTTTGTAAGCAATAAAGACCCTCGTTTAAGTCAACTATTCGAACGATACAATTACTTTGACCTTAATTAATTTTGTATTGAAACTGTTTCCTGTGCAAGCAGAGCTTTTGTTTCTCGCACTCATACTTTGAATCTTACGCGGTATGACGTATTAAGGTACTACGCAATCCTTACGTCATCTGTAATGACTACTGTAACGACCGGTCTTTGCTGCAATATTGTTTTAAAGCAGGCAATGTTGGTCCAGTCTTATACTCCGGTAAAAGAATATGAAATACTGCACCACTTGTGTCATGTGTTTTGTAGGTACCTTTACTGAGTTCATAGAATTTGCTCTTCACCTAATATTCCGAACAGAATGCAGCGTGTTCTGAAAATTATCACCCGGGAAAGGACACAAATTGTGTCTCCAAATTGTTATAGCTCTTTTGAAAAACAGACATTGAACAAATGGTTCATGCATTCTCGGTGACCTGTTAAAAGTGGCTAATCCGTTCCCTGTGCCTTAAATTTGTATACCTAAGCGAAAATCTCATCTCTTATTTTTGGCTCAGTTACTGATCTAAAGCGATTTTATTTCGTATTCAATTTCTAGTTACTCTTAACAAGTAACAGTTCAATAAGTTGATTTAAAGAAGCACCCTGCTACCGTAATAGTTATTAATTTGTTACTTGATAACAGGAAATGTCTCACTGAACAGTCACACCATACCATGTTGGTAGAAGGCACATTCAAACACTTAGGCAGCTCTCACAACTTAGAATACATGAGCGTATGAAAACAAATAACGTGGTTTTGTGGGGTTAAAAATAAATACCCTATTCCGAAATTTGAAATTTATATCTGCTTACTTCTGAACCATGTTTCGGATCTCTCAGCCTCAAGCTGGGAGAAATAGACATGGTCTTCTTAAATAATTCCATCTTTGCTTCTGTGGGTGAACTATGCAGTTACCGACATGACTATCTGCTGAAAGTTGTAGAGTGTTTTGTTATTACTCAATTATTTTTAGGTGTTTTTTAATTTTTAACTTTATTTACGAAAACTTATTTCACTATGTTACAATAAAACAGTATTTTGATTCCAGCCAAAAAACAATGAATGACAGAAACATGTAGTCATAAAAGTAAAAATATAAAATAATATACTGTTGTGTTGACTGGAATCAAAATACACTTTTCTTGTATCGTAGTTTAATAACACAAGGCATGTCCTCTACAAAAAAAAATATTATTTTAATTTATCTAGTTTTAATGCTTTTTTACATGTTCTGGATGGTCATTGTACTTTTTATCACACATATATCTTGTAGTAACTATTGGATCTGCACCGACTGTATGTCTTCCGAGTGGACAGTAACTCAGACATCACTCTTTTTCAAGCTATTCAGCCTATTTCTACGTACAATTTAACAATTTCACTGATTAAGGAACGACAGGAAAGAACCGCGCAGCGGGCTTCTCCAATCAACAAATACTACTAGAAATGTATATTATTAATGGAACAGAAGAGAAGCACGTGGAAAAGATCAACTGGTCTCTCTATAGGGGAAAGCTTCTGCGTAATTCTCCTTATTCGACGTTCGCAATAAAACTGAAAATAATGTACTCTTATTATAATAGGCCTCGCTGCATGGTAAATAGTATTGTATTAGGCCTATTGTGTCTATAGGTGGTATTGCTAAAGTTGGTGGTAAGAAAAAATATGCCGAATATCCTAACCGGTTGCAGGATACAAATTTCCGCCAGAAAACCAATTACCGCTAGCATGAATGAAGGCTTTCTCTACTTCACTCACGCCGTAAGGTAAAGGTAAATCGATCCCGTTACAGGCCCGGTGTGGCCCAGAGCGTGGGTAGAGGTATATCCCTACTCTTCCATGATCGCGACATTAAACGGGTTGAGTGGTCAGCAGCAAGCTCCGGCCACACTTTACCGCCGGGAAAGAACCGGTACCCATTTTACAGGAGGCTGGGTGGGCCCAAACATCGGTCTGGACGGGCGGAAAAACTCGTCCCCACCGGCATTCGATCCCGGACCGTCCAGCCCGTAGTCAGTCTCTATACCGACTGAGCTACCTGGCCCAATCACACACGCCGTAAATTTCGGAATTTTGTCTCGAAACCGGCCACGGTCACATCCCCTGTTTCGCTGATCACGTAACCTTGTAAAGTAAACGATAAAATATTTTGTATATCTGTTGTGAAAAATGAAACTGGACATCACAAACGACATTTGAATATATGCCGCGATTTACACATAATGAACCGGCATCATAGATTTGTGTGAAAGAGGACGCACTGACACCTCCACTTGCACTATTGCACCATGTCTTCTGCTCATCACCCACTCTCCCTAATGTTGCACTGAATCGATTAACACATTTTACGTCTCCGTTACAACGGCACGCAGCGTTTAGTTTGGAATCGTTAAATTCTTTAATACTTTCTAAATGGAACGATTCTTAAAGTAATATATTATCGATAGAATCCCATAAACTTCATTAAAATATTTTTTACTCCTCCTGAAGTCTGTATATGTTTTGGCCAAGCGTGTCTGTAGGGTATAAACTTCGTTAATTTACATAAAATATCGTTACCCATCGTCCAAAACACTACATGATGCATCCTTGTGATTGCGAGGTATCTGCAAGACGGATGGTCCCTAGGAGTACCCCAAGATCCCCTGACACTCATTCACCAGAAATCTTAGCGAAAGCAAGACAGTTAGTAAAACATAAAAGTCCTAACCATTAGCACACTAAACTTATACACATTTGAATAAGTATATAATGAACAGTTTGAGATTATGTCCATTTATGTGCAATTTATGCCAATTTAAATAATTATTAAAATGTGTTGGCTATTACCGGTTTATGGATGGGCTGGGCATGTGGCGCCTATGGGTGAGGAGAGGGGGTTGTATAGGGTCTTGATGGGGAAACTGGAGGAAAGGAGCCACTGGGGAGACCTAGGCGTAGATGGGTGGATGCTATTAGGATGGATCTGCAGGAGGTGGGATGTGGTTATATGGACTGGACTGGGCTGGTCCAGGATAGAGACAGATGGCGGACGTATGTGAGTGCGGTAATGAACTTTCGGGTTCAATGAAATGTGGGGAAATTCTTGACTCGCTGCAAACCGGTTAGCTTCTCAAGAAGGACTCTGCACCATGGAGTAAGTAGGTAAGTATTACCGGTTTATGAACACATAATCTCACATCCACAGAGCTTTCTAAGTAATGAGTCGTGTTTAATTTTTGAGTAATGAAAGCTATGAAATAAAGAACACAGCCAGGAGCGGCCAAAAAATTTGCGAGGCCCTCGGTGCAGTATGATGGCAAGGTCCATTGGTGAGGAATTGTTTGTATTTCAATTTATTTAACTTAAAAAAATAATGTATTAATAACTGTCCATCGAGATGCAACACAAAGCAGTCTATTTATAACTCTGCAAGTTCACTTTACATGTTTCAGGTTTCAACAACACCAATCATCCACCTCCCTCCAACGTGGCCAAGCTAGCTTGGCCACGTCGGAGGGAGGTAGCTGCACAAAAAATATGACCAGTACCGGAAACTGTAGTTACAGTTTTGTGTACTACTAATGATGGGTGAGTTTGACACCCGAAACATGTAGAGTGAACTTGCAGAACAATAAATAGACTGCTTTGTGTTGCATCTCGTTGGACAATTATTAATATAGATCAGCGATGCACGGAACCATAAACATAAAATGTAATGTATGTGTCTGAACTATTAGATCGTGCCAACTATACAAGTGTCAAGCTTTAAACCCTAAAAGTCAAGGCCAGTATACCACAAATGAAATTGATATTGATATATTTTGTTAAATGAAGTTGAGTTTAAACCCGGTAGCAGTTGTAAGTACACGTTTACACACAAACAGTACTCAAAACAACACAATGAAGCAGACTACAACACATACATAAGCATAAAAATTCACAAATATAAAATAAGAATACATAAACATGACAATAAAAATGCATATATTACAGAATTAAACAGGAATACAACCATTTCAAAATAATGAACCCCTTCACTGCCCTAAACAACCCCTCACCATTTCACGTCATTTCACTTTTTTTTTTTTTTCACTTATCCTATCAACCCTTCACTTCACTTTACTTCGCTATTCATGTCTACAGCTCACTTCCCTAAACTTCACTTCACTTCACTTTATAGCTGCAATTGGTTTGTCCAACACAGTTCGTTGTCCACATCAGTCTATCTCAGAAATATACTTTAGGCACCCACCGAACGGGACCAAATTCTCGCTTGTGGTCTAACAATAGCTCCTGAGCAAAAATACTTCATGTATTTGGATTTGTTGCCTAGCGTCTCGATAGTAAGTTACGTCATTACCTAGCAAGTTGGCCTAACTGCAAAATTGTGACGTGTATGAGGGAGGTATCACATTTTTGTTCTTAAGCTTTCGCCGTGTTCTAAATGTAAATTATTCCTTTTTGGGTAATTCCCCGGCGTCTGAGTTCTAGAACTCAGACGCCGGGGAATTACCCAAAAAGGAATAATTTACACGAGGTATCACAGATTTATGTAATGTCGGACTTTGATATTTTTGACTTAGAATTTAAATGATTTTACCCTTTACATCTAGGAAAATTCCCAACACTTGTTTCTTTATTGAGGACACGACTACTTCTTTTCGAATCGCGTCCAATTGAATTTTTTTTTTTACAATTTTAATGCTCATATACTGACACCGTCATTAAATATATACTACTAACACTATTATTATTATTATTATTATTATTACTACTACTACTAATACTACTAATGCTGCTACTGCTACTGCTACTAATAGTTGGCCATTAACTCTATCATTTTATATATCACGACTGATAGTGGTGATGAATTTTATTACCATATCCAAAGGAAATGCTTACGAAGCACCGAACCTTAGATAAGAATAATTTGTAACAATTTTGTCGAATGTGGAAAGTTCCCTGAACTTCTAGAAACATCTGACGGTAATATTTCAACATGTCATCCGAAAGTTAAGATATGCCATGCGAAATATGACATGCTTCTTATCAATCTTTCGAACAAATCTCACCAGTATTTTTGTGTTTTCTTTTCTGTCTTGCAACTGGTTCTCATTATAGATTCTTTTTCCTTCCAATAACAGTTCTTCTTATTTAGAACACCTTAAGACCGATTTATTTTACGTCTGCTGCCTGTTTGTTAGCAATCACAGGAACTGCGTAAAGCAACAGATCAATATGTTTTTAGTTATTCTTCCTAGGAAATACGATTTTCTATTTATATTATTAATAGGTCTACACCAAATACTGTCAGCTTTGTTTTTCATCATTTTTTAAAATTTAGCTTTTATACCCATCTTGTAGTGACCCTCCTGTTCTGCTCTTTCTCTCTCTATCTCTGTAACAAATGTACGTTATCAGAAATATTCTTTACAAAAATATAAGGCCTAAAAGTAAGGTTAGAATATATGCAATATATAATATACAGGGTTATTCGAAATGATTGTCGGGGTTTTAACAACTAGTCATACACAATACACTTGAGATAGGAGTATATGTGTTTTTTTTATTTAATATAAAAACACTTTAAATTTTTGTTACATACCTTACAGGTGCTCTATATATGCACCCTTTGTGGTCCTATAAACATCAACACAATAATCGAGTTCGTTCCAAACTGTTTGTAGCATGCCAGCGGTGATGGTTTCAATGGCGGTTCAGATTCGTACCTTCAGTTCCGGGATACTTGCGGGAAGAGGAGGAACATAAACCTGATTTTTGACGTAACCCCATAGAAAGAAATCACATGGGATTACATAATAATCCTGTACATTGTATATATACGTATGTATATATATATATATATGTGTGTGTGTGTAAAGAAACATTTACCACACAAAACACAAAATTCCAGCCCAGTCCAGTGATGTGAAACACCGAATATTCCGTGATGGTGGATGGCTTCATTACTTGCGGTGAAATATTTTCTGCGGAGAGTTTTTTTAGGGCTGTGGGATTCGTAACGTGCTGATGGGCCTTCATTGGTCTCCCTCATACTGTTAATCACAGGTGAGGATTTTTTCTCCCCGAAAATATGTAATAAGAATGTCGACATCAAACTTTATTAGGTTTTGCTGCAGTTTTATTGGAGTTACTTGATGAAATAAATAAGTAATTGTATCATCAACCACACCGATAAGGTAATGGTCCTTTGAATGTTGAAGAAAATTGCTTGAATCTGAGGTAAACAGTTGTATCTGGAAATCTCATGTCTCAGTCTAATTAAACAATAAGTTACTTTCTTATATAACGCGTGTGTTCTTTTGAGTGAGAAGACCCAAATGCCAACCACAAAGACCTCTACAAACACCTTCGTGAAAAAAGAGAAAGAAATTACTTTGTTTTGAAGTGTTCTTCTTTTGCAGAAATAAGAGCCTTTCGTTTTGTTCCACATGCTGTGAATCTAGGGCTACCTGGAGTTCTATTTTTTAAACTTTATGCAACGAAATGTTGATAGACGACGTTACGTACCACCTGTTTTGTAATGCTGCAATAAGTATCTTATTTCTTCTTTTCAGAAAAGGAAAGAGGGAATTACTTGAATAGTTTTGAAAATACTTCAAAAATAGTACCGTGTCCTAGTAGGCAGTGAGAGAACTAGAAGAATGAGTGGCAGAAACTTTACCGACTACCCAGTACTGTCTCCTGTTTCAATCCTCACGCACAAATTTGACATTGGGAGAGGATTCAATTTTCTGTAGTAAACAAAACAATAACGCAAGAAGTATTATCCTTTAGGTGTTTGCTATCTAGAAACCTTAAACTGACCGAGATTCTGCATATACAAGTTTAGTACAGGGGTACTGATAAGTCCTTCGCCAGACCGTGGAAAGAAACAAGCTACAGCGACCAAGAATTACAAAACTATACCAAGACTTACGGCGTACAGACAACAGGAATATATTGCTGTTGTTTGTACGCCACAAGTATTAGTATGGTCTTGTAAGTCTTGGTCGCTGTAGCTTGTTTCTTTCCAGGTTCGGGCTAAGGACTTATCAGCACCCCTTGTATTGTCACTTGAACTCGCCCTAAGGACACGAGTTTCTTGTAACAGAAACAAAAAGCCAAACCGACGGAAACGTGTATTGAGGTCTGAAGGCGGTCACGTGAAATCTATTTCTAATGTGCCTTTAGGAATGATCGAGTTTGTGTGATTGATCTGACCAGCTGCTGATATCAACATTTTTCATTGATCGAATAAAATGCGACTAGATACCGATAAGCTAGGGCAGTTTTCCTAACGGGAACACATTGCTTCTGCTTTTCAAACGGTTCGAAAGGAAATGTTATAATTCCAAATGGGGTAAAGCTTGAATTTACTTGTGAAAAGATTCAGAAATCAATATCTAAAATTTTGTTTTATTAGAAGCTTTATAAAATTTTGTGTTAATCTGCTTGTGCTGAATCATGGGAAATGGAAGTTACATTTTGGGTGGTCGTTTCTTATTCGTATTGATCTTCCATGGATGTAGGAGGGTGTGAATGGGGGATTGACGGTGAGATTACTTCAATCGAAATTCTCCAGTCAGATTTGTAGGAAGGCAGTCTTCTTCGTTTAGTGTTGTAACGTCTCTCTGCCTCAGGAGGTGCCAAATGAACTTCATTCTCGGTGAAATGTGGGAATATTTCTGAACGTCTTCAGGGATAAACATTCCAAGAAGAGTCATGTTGGACTCTCTGTCGTTGCAGTTTGAGTCGTTATTTTGCCATGAGAAGGCCTCTAATTATGCGGTGTAACATCCAAGAAGATTATCCTAAATCTGCTGTTTTAATTTATAACATTTTTAATCAGTACTGAGACACGCGTGCGAAGAAAATTCAATTTTTTTTAATGGAACCTCAGTATTAAGGATAACCATCAAATACGTGTCGATAGTGCAATACACATGAAGGCTATTACGGTCTTCAGAAGTGCAAAACAACACATTGAAAGTGTGTTATGCTCTAGGCATATTTTTCCAGTTCCTCGTTTAGCACGAACCGAAACCATTTAGAAGGCAATGCGATTTTCTTTTAGGGGTGCAATAAAGCTCAAAATATAACCACAGGCTTTCAAACACGAAATGGTTAAGCTATACATGGGAATCTCTAAAGTGGCTTATTTTATTATACAAAGACCTAAGTAATATACAATTTTAAAGACCCTTATCAGTATATTCAAAATCAGTAAAGTTCAATCTGTTACATGCCACGAAGGCCCAAAGGTGGAGAAGAGGTATAACTCTACTCTTTCCTTAACATTGGCGCTAGATGGGAGTGGCTATTCAACTCCATGCCCTGGCCGTTTTACCCCCGGGAAATACCCGGTGCCCATTCTGTAGGAGGCTGAGTGGGCTTCAGAGACCGTAAGGACGGTTGCTGATAATATCACCTCCACCTGTATTCGATCTCCGGACCGTCCAGCCAGTAGCGAGTAGCTCTAGCGAATGCAGTATCCCGGCCCACATTCAAAATATATAACAAGATTGAACATCGAAAATCAAGATTAAATTACTGAAGCTAGTTCTACTTTATACGTACTCTTCCTACACTGCGATCATTCGACTGCAATATATAAGCCTATAAAATCTACCACAAGAATTTCATTTATAATTTCCTGCCTTTTATAAACTTAAATTCTACATTTCACGCATTTTATATTTGTCACATTATAAATATAAGCATGCAAAATTTTAGATTTCAAAATCTAATTCCAGTTTAAAATAATTCCCATTTTGAATTCTTGTAATTAGGCCCGATGATGGCTCATCACTTTTAGCCGAAACATGTGGTCTTATTCTTACCGAATATAATGACCTGTTGACTGAGTACGATATTTGTTTGTAATTACTAGTCTTACAGATTTTGAGGGAACCAGTATGCTTTCTAGCAAACATATCACTGTCACTATTTACGGAATACACTGTGAATTCAGTACAAGCACAGTGCAGTGCATCAGCGGCGTAGTTAATTTTTTTTTTTCAACGAAGGACAGTGAATCCCTTAGCACTGACCTTTCTGTTTTCAGTTTGATTAAAGACCCATATCTGGAAGAAAGGACGGAAAAATAACTTCACATTGTCAATATCAAAATCTCAGTATGTCTACCACAAGGAATGGAAAACCGTCTAGTTCCTCTTTAAACCACACTTGTTTGTTTTTCAGCATACTTATTTTCTGCGCACAGAAATATAGACGCTCGTTTGGTTGACGTAGTGCTGCAGTTTACATAATGTGGGAAAGTAAGGAAGGGGCACATTTAATGGCACACGACAGTGAATGTTGAAGGTATTGTTTTAATTGCTTGTTTAAAATTACGGCTCGGAGATTGTTGCCACCTTAATTTGATGTGTGCCCTTTAATGTTCGCCATAGGCTTGGTTATGTGTTTGCAGGTAACTAATTACAGTAGAGATGTTGTACTATCTCAATAATGGCATTCCCCACAGGGAATGCTAGATTTTATACCCATAATTCTGCGACTGCTTTCAAATCTGTGTTGCGCGTACGCCATTAAGTTTGAGGTAATTGAAGGTTCTTGGACGAAGAATATATGTTATTTGTCCAAAGAAACTACGAGTAATTAAACATGATTATTGATAGCATTCTTATATGCATATATAGGACGTGGCTTTTACAGGGTTTTTTGCTGAATACGAACACCACAGTCTGAGGTACGTAGCTCCATTCATCCATCCATCCATCCACCCACCCACCCATACATCCACTCATACATCTATCTATCTATCTGTCTGTCTGTCTGTCTGTCTGTCTGTCTGTCTGTCTGTCTGTCTGTCAGTCAGTCTGTCTGTCTGTCCGCCCGTCCGCCCGTCCGCCCGTCCGCCCGTCCGCCCCTCCCCCCCCCCCCCCCCCCCCCCCCCCCCCCCCCCCCCCCCCCCCCCCCCCCCCCCCCTCCCCCTCCC
>Ga0123355_10019652_pt1 | contig 10760 bp, 6 predicted proteins | sample TergutEmb28metaG_3_FD_89872 | JGI IMG/M metagenome (GOLD analysis project Ga0123355, IMG submission 89872) | Embiratermes neotenicus P1 segment gut microbial communities from Petit-Saut dam, French Guiana - Emb289 P1 | ecosystem: Host-associated > Arthropoda: Insects > Digestive system > Gut ...
AGCTATGGTGGGAGGGTGTGGATTGGACCAGTGGGGGAATCCAGTGACCACAGTAAAGCATCTGCATATTTCATAAACAAGGGAGAATTTTTACATTATCTGAGCCAGTATTAACTTCTTAAGCAGGCCTTTGGTGTTAATTAATCATAGTGCCTACATCATCAATTCATGTTTTCTTCCTGTTTTCTATAAATTACGTCTGAAGCCTTGTTTTATGAAGAGTGGCACAGAGCAGACAAACACATTTTAGAAGGCACTTTTGTGCTACGATTAGAGGTCTACACACCGTGGAAGTGGTGATGTCATGCCATTTAAAAACTTGTTCATTGGTAATTGATCGGTGGAGTATGTAGTGTGGTAATGAGCCCAAAAAGCATTTTTCTGTATCAGGTATCCCATAGCTGGAGCTCAAGGTTTTACAAACTTTTGAATCTTATTAAAGTTATTATTCTGTCCCTAATAGTCTTTAAGTGGCATGCTAAGTGGTTCTCTGTTCACAAACAGGACTCTGATGGGTTAATGTTTTCCACTTAAAAAACTGTCATTATATACAAAGTAAAATTCCTTATAGACATCCAATGAATATTACAGATATGATGTTCCATATGTGTAGTCATGTAGGTATCTGATATTTAGGGTCATCACAGTGACAAATATTAAGATTATGGGCTTGAAAGATGTACTTCCACATATTTCAATACCTTGATACTTGCTTGAAGATTCATGTCACCTGGGATATGTTGCTGTGTCTAGAACAGACTCATCTGAGACATTAGGAACTACTCACACAGTGACACACCATCACATCCCAGAAAACCTGAATCTTCAGCAACACATCAGTGAGAATCTCGTATCTCGCATGTTTCCTGTTGGTTTGCTGATGGCCCAGAAGATAACAGTCTAAACGTTCCAGTATTGTAAGAAATTGAGATCCTCCAAGGTGACTACGCTACATGTTTACTGTTTTCCAAGAAGCTGGAGTGATGTAGCTAACATAGTGGCTAGCGCACAGGCTGGACGATTAAGAAATCATGGTTTGACTCCTGGCAGTGGTCTTTTCTATGGAGCATCCAGATTGGCACTTGCATCCACTGAGCCTCCTATTCAATGGGTACTGGGGATTTTTCTTTGGGGGTACATGGGCAGGAGCATGAAGGTGACAATGCACCACTAGCTCGCCCTAAGGTGCAGAGTGAGTGGAGCAGTAACTCCACTCCCCCATGTACCTTCATGGTGTGTAGAAGGGCAATATTATCATACCTTTCCTTTTCTTTACTCTATTTTTAAAGTCCTTTCTGTCACATTTTGTACATCACCTTAGCCTTGAGATTCAGATTTGTTGTTGATGAACGACTTGTACAGGACATTAAGTTTCATATATCATCAAATGTGTAATTTGTCTGGCATTGTTTGTGGTGTGTAATTAATAGTTAGCTGTAGAATTATATGCTGCAGTATGAAAACAATATTAATTTTCATGAAAATCTGACATTTATTTCAAAAACAAACTAGGGATGTACTCACAAAGTTACGTTGTTGTCCTGCAGCAGGGTGCACAAATTTTCCAAAAATGTTGGAGTCACCTCAAATATTCAGGAACCAGAAAGGTTATATGAAGCAAGTTACATACTGAAGACCTACACATTTTAGGTATCACCACACATAGTTTAGTTGTTTGGGCGATTTTGTGCCCTGGATTTATATAGCCCTATACTAAAGCTTTCTGTAAAATAATACAATGATGTACACAAATTTGGCGTTGAGCAGACTTCGGCAGAAGATAACTGTCTTTCAACCCAACAAGAAATTCTCCCACTTGTATGGAACATGCAGGCTCATTATTTTGTTGAAAGGAGTCTGCCACTAGTTTCTGTATGGAGGCACATGAATTCAGTCTACACTGTATTTATTAAAATATCATCTACAACTCTATCTCTTAAGTAATAGTTGCACTTCAGTTTCTCGAACCAAAATTTTATGCCCTCTCACCTTAGTCTTGTGTGCCACATGTCAAAACCATGTATTTTTCTCTCTTATTCTCTTACTTACCCTCCCTGCTCTTTAAAAACCCCAATCATTGCTTTTCTCTCAGAAAGACACATGAAGTTTCATACCCCTACAAAACAATAGTCTAAATTACAGGTATTTATGTTTTCATTAACTATTTTTGCCTAAAGCTGTATTTGGTAACTAATGTCAATGTTCTATTTTCTCAGTCCAATATATGTCTTATCTGAATTTACTAGAAAGCTCATTAAGTGTCGGTACATGATTCAGTAAATTGTTTGCCATCATGAGATGAGTTTGCACAAAAAATCAAATTTCAGTTCCCTATGTCATTTGTAAAGTGACATAATGTTCAATTAAAATTTCTTAACAATTTTCATATGAATGATTTTGTGTAGAATTGGTTTGACATAGTTAAAGCACATTAATTGTTATATTACTTGGTAGCCTGGTTACTGATTGTCAGTTCCATCATGCATTCATGGAAATGCTGAGTGAAGCATGGGAGATTCTGACACTCATAAAGCTTTTTTTTCTGTAAAACTGTTTCATGGGCACACTGTTCTTATTCCATGCCCGCTCTAACTTTGTGAGGGGCATTTATTATCTGCAACATGTAACAGTACACTTAATTTGTATGACATTTCAAAATAATGAATCATTTGGTATGATGAACTCATGCAAATTATTTGCTTGTCAAAAATTGGACTGTGTTGATTTGTGTTGGTATACTGCGTAGTGAATGTGTTACTAGTATGGGCAGGACTGTCTGATGTTTCCGTATCGTTACTGTATTTTTGTTCTTGTTTAGTGAAGTATTATTTTGAAAAAGGGGTCATACTTGATTGCATGGCTTTCATCAAGGTGTTTTTTGTATTAAAGTTTAGGTGTTGCACCTCTTTATTGAACTCTTGTGTAGTCACGTCTTCACATATTGCAATATTTCTATTATGTTGTTTGTGTTCACTTTTATGTCATCTGTACAGAATATGTGTCTTTATTATGCTGTATGCCATGCAGTTGCTTGTTGAATTGAATTTGGGATGACTGCCTGGTTGTTGAACATATCACTGGGGGGCAGTGTACACAATTTAGTTTGTAATTACAACAATTCTGAAATTCATTGCCTTTTTGGTTTTATTGCTGTAAATTTTTGGGTGAAATTATTTTTTCTAAATGCTGTTTTTATGTCAGTGTCCTTAAAAGTTTAGTTACTGGTTCTGTCTCTTTTGTAGTACATGTAACGGTTGCTCACTTGTTTCCATATCATATTTATTTTCTTACTGGTGTAAATTTGACAAGTTTTGTGTAAGAACACTGACTGGTTTCTTATTATCATATTACATTGAGAAAAATTAAACATTGACATCTTCATGTATCAGTCCTTACATTGTCAAATAGCAGAAGAGAAGACAAAAGATTCTGAAGCAAATAGTAGCAAACATTGTCAGGATTTAATCTGATCCTTACTTCCTGTCTTTAGGTGTGTGCCTGATTTGTAGATGTTGGAAGTGTTATACCAACCAAATAAATATTGGCTTTTCTTTTCTCAACCATTTTTTAGCTACAGGGACCATTTCAGTTACATAGCATCATACTACCCACTCTATTCTTATTGCCACTGTGAGTCCTCTATATCACGCTGTAATTAGACATTTAATCAGATGATAGTGACTGCAGAATGCTTGGAAACATTATTACTGCTGCAACATAACTAAAGCTTGAATGCTACAGTTATATATTCTATTACTGTCTGCAAGATTTTGATTGTTTAGTGTTATCTGAAGTTATCTCAACTGTGCCAAATTATCAGAAGGTGTCTGACTTGTTTAAGTATTTGTTTGCTGGAAATAATATTAAATGTGTATGTTTTCAGAACAGCTGTGGACAGCTCCTGAGTTGCTACGCATGGGGCCACAGAGGCCTCCTGAAGGTACTCAGAAGGGAGATGTGTACTCGTTTGCAATCATAGTGCATGAGATCATCACACGACAAGGTCCATTTTACTTGCACAACATGGATCTCTCACCACGAGGTGAGTGTTTTAGTGTTTTGCACGTAAAGGCTAGGTAATCAAGGGATTTGCCTTAATGGTTACAATATTCATCCATTAATCACACTGCTCTTACTGATGTTCTTCTCAGTAGCCTTATTCATCTGTCTATGTCGACATCCTTATCAGGGCATCTTCTTTGCATATTTGTAATAAAATATTAAAATTTGAAGATTTTGGTATGTGATGCATTGGTGTTGACTGGTAAATAGTTACCAAATAATAAGGGAGCTTGCTGTCATCCATGTAGCCCAAGACTCCTGATAACTATGTAGCAGCTGATATTACAACAATATCCCAGCACATTTGAATGCACTTCAACACCACTGTTAGAAACTCAGACCTCACATCTCAAAATTTGCTGTAACATGCTACCAAGTTTGGTCCTGGAAAGTTAATTATATCAGTTACACATTCATATGCACGTGCACATACACACGCATGTACACGTGCACATGCACACGCATGCACGCACACATACACAAACACACACATACATAATATTAATGATATTCAAAAATTATTTTAAAAAATATAGTATCAATTAACAAAATCAAATTCTGTCTCATAGAGTTACCATGAATTACTTGAACAAGCTGTCTGATGGAAACTATGTTTGTGTAATAGGCCTACCCTCAAATTTAACAACACAATTCAAGTATTATGGTCTTATGAATTGTGCCTTCCAGTAGTTTTGTGATAAGTATAATTTTTAGGAATAAACTGCTGCCACCATCTTTAGAACAGTTGATATCCTCCAAAACTACCTACCAAAGTAGGTACATGAAATCACGTCCCAGAAGACTGTAACCTCAGTATGTTTTGCCATGACAAGCCCAAACCTGTCGTCGCAGTGCAAATACAGCAATGCTATTGGCTAGAGTGTCTGCATTGTTTCATCTTACCTGGTCTGTCCGTGTCATTTGTAAGCAGATCTGCTCATTGTTTAGTTGTTTACTTAAAGAGGACATCTATACATTTCCATCTACCAAGATTCCAGTTTGAGACATAGATATTTTGCAGATAAAGTCTTGTCTATTTTATGTAAATAGCTGAAACTCTGTTTTTGCAAACTGAATTTCTCTTTCTGAAGGTGAACCCACAGAGTGCTAAGAGCCAAAAAATATTTTTTTGTGCTGCCTGAGATACATATTTGTACTACCAAAAAATGTAAACTTGTTTAAAACCTGTACTGTATGTTGTTGGTCTTGAAAATCTGATGAATTTTGTATTTAGCTTTCTGTAAATTTCCAGGTGTATTGCAATAATATGGCCAGAAATTAAATTTGCTCAGCAGCTTTTAGTTGACATTCCCATGACCATATCTAATTAAAAGCCATCATGTAGTTTTGTAGTGAAAATGCAGAAGAGTAGATGAACACAGCATCCACATTCGGTATCAGTGTTGTGCATTTTGTGCAACACAACTGAAACAAAAACTCCAGCATTGTCTCTAATGCAGGTATAATTTGTAACATGCTTGCTTAGTCAACATGGAAACTGCAGTTAAAAAGATTTTATATAAATTATATTCATCTCAATATATTGAATATTATCAACCATGTTAGTTCACGTTTCTTCACCATTTACATTTCAAAGGATTACTTATTCTCAGTAAATGTCCCTGGTCAACTTGCTAATTAGTGATCCTGTTCACTTAACTACGAGTAGCTTGCTACTCTGATGTGTGCTTGTTTCTCCACTTCTTTTGACATATGATGGTGGGATATTGTGTACAGCTGTTATGCATTTTTAAAGCTTTGGATGTATTACTTTTCTGTAAGTTAAAATCATCAATATTTGTTTGGTGTTTTCAACCAGTGCATACTTTCCCTTGCATTTACAGAAAGTTTCATTATTCCATATATGACCAGTGTTCTTTCTTTCCATGAAGGGCTCATATCCTGAATCATACCAGTACTGACTACATAACTTGAGCAATTTATATATATGTGTATATTCAGTACTCATTGCAACATATCTAACATTCAGTTTTCAAAATGTTTAAAAATGATAAAATTTTTCCACTCATTTAGGAGTGGAGAAATTGCTTTTGGTGAAACTTGCCTTGAATGTGAAATTACATGGTTACATTCAAGTGACATTTGATGAGTCGCATGTTCAGGTTAATCAAAACAGGTTTGAGAATTTCCAGTAATGCTTAGAAACACTTTGTAAGTCTAGTTTACATGATTATATTGAGTATCAAGATTAATAATGTGTTCAACAAAATTTAATTTTATAGTCTATGAACATGCTTATTCAAATCCTAAAAATTAATTTACTATAATATTATATTTCAAAATCTTATAGTAACAGATTTTGAAGAAGCTTGTTCCATTAATGTTGCAAATCAATACATAGATGTGGAGGAACATATGTGCCATATTTTATGAAACAGTACTACTTCCTGTTAGAATTTTGTACAAATTCCATTCATGCACTTAATTTGCTTAAATGCTGAATAACTTTCAGTTATGCCCACATAATGCAATTAGGTGTGTCATACCTATGTAATAAAAAACCAACAAAATGCACACTTTTTACATTAATACATACATGAAAGAAACACCATAAAACTGCATGTACAGGTTTTCCTGAGGATGAACACTTGGATGTTCGAAACATGTCCAAGACAATTTAATTGAATTCAGTCATTAATGTAAAAAGTATGCATTTTGTTGGTTCTTATTACATAGGTATATCAAAATGTGCAGTTCAAAAAATGTAAAATAGGTGTTTTACAGTGTCATCTATGTAAAAGAGATATATTGTGTTTTATGTTAGGTGCGAATGGAAATTTTGGTGTGTTTTGAATGACGTGTTCAGAAAGGGGACCAAAGAACTCATTACATTTGTCTGCCTGTCCACTCACATGCAGTTAACATCTCCAGACTGATGAACAGGCATTCATGTAATGTGATACTGGGGACATGTGCTGCACTGTTGGTCCAGTCCAGTTAGGGTTAGAATAACATAGTAATGACTCTTTCCAAAAACTCATACGTATGTTAATGTTCACAACTTCAGTGTAAATTGCTAAGTATTTAACGACATGAAATTTCCATGAGAAATTCGTCACAAAAGGGAAGCATATATCTTACTCCCAGTATACTTTTTCCCATAATTCTTACAGTTTTGAAGATAATTTAGTAAATGGAGTGAAAATTCCATATTTTTATACTGTGGTACATTTCCTGGCTCATGAAGTATTATTTAGTTAAATTCCAGGCGTCACACTATGTACATAGGGTGACACATGCCTGTTATCATTGTGTTGGGATATTGTAGAGAACCACTGTGATAAAGCTGTGAGCAAGAATAGAATCGTCGGTCCCTGCATTTAATGTGGTCAGAATCTAATTTCGTGTCCATTATGAAAAAGATCCATTTTTTGTGGGCGCCTCCACTTTGTTGTGTCTTTGCAGTGAAAACTTATGATTTACACAGGAAATATCTACATTGTGATCATGCAGGTTATGTGTTTGAAGATGGAAGAAGTATCTTCATTTTGAATGCCAGAACCCAGGATGCTGGAACATGAATCATCCTCACTATGAATATCATAAACATCCTTGAACTCTAGGAAATATTTAGATGGTGCTTAGGAGCAATAAAATTATCATTGAAAGAATATGGTAATTATTACAAATAAGTCCAAGGAAAAGAGTCGTTCTTGAGAAGCTGATTGTAGTTCAGCTGATTGAGAATTCTCTGCCTTGTATGGCACTTGGAAGTTTATTACCGTGTTAACAGGAGGGTCATTGCTGTGTTAATACTAGTGTTTCACTGGTTCCTGTCCTGAATCTGATGAATCCAGTCCATAACCTCACATTCATCATCATCATCATCATCCATTACGAGTTAGTACTTAATAGGCCTGTTTTGACCTAAAAGTTCATCTGCCGTGAGTAAGTGTATCATCCTTTTACATGTTTGGCTTTCATCCATTTTAATATCATCCTGCCATTTGTACTTAGATCTCTCAAGAGGTCTAATTGCTTCAAGTTTTCTGACAAAAACTTTGCACATGTATCATAGCCATGAGGGCACATTCTGTACCTACCTTATCGTCTTTCATTTGGTCATGCTTATAACATTTAGTAAAGTATTTGTAAATTATGACATCTATTATGAAGTTTTCTGTACTGTCCTGTTATTTCATCCATGTTAGGTCCAAATGTTACCTCTGCCACTATAGTCAAAAATCCTCTTAGTTTTCAGTTTATCTTAAAATGAGAGACATCAATTTTCACGCCCATACAAAAGGATATTTGTAGTATAGTCTTGTATGTTTCCAAGTAGGAGAGACAACATTCGTTGCAGTCAGAGCAATAACACTCCTTCGTGTCCGGGAGGTCTTGGGTTCAAATCTCGGTCCAGAGAATGGCTATCCAGACATTCAGTTTGTAGTTTCCCACAGTCACTTCAGGCTAAGAAAGCTATACTACTTCAGATTAAGTCATGACCGTTTCTTTCCAAATCCTTCCGAACGTCATTAATTATTGTGTCATTCGATGTTACATAGTCTTAGCTACTGACAGTCATTAAACAAACCATGCATTAAAAAAAACAAGTCTGAGAATGTAGCACATAAGCACGTGCTACGAGCACAGCTATTGATCTCGTCTGTCGTACAGGCCCTATTGTTTACGTCACAACCACTTGTTGTTCCCTTCACGTGCTCTGGCGGGAGACGCCAGAACTACTACGCCAAACGCCGAAACTACGTGTTGCAAATAGTTTAAAATTCTGCCGGTTTGTGTTTTGGGAAGCTGGTCAGCGTCGACCTGACCTCTCACATAATATCGATATATCGAAGCTGAGGGTAGGATGCGCAGGATTCTAGAGCATGTTGTAACCGGGAGCGTTGATCGATTGGTCCAGCAGTAGCGCCGGTGTCTGAGCGACGGGAAGTCGCGTTCATAGTGACGAAGTTTTAGGTTAGTGGGGCAAACAGTGGAACATGTCTGGAGCATCAGCCGATTCCCTGAGGTTGCCTATAGTTGGGGGAGGTAGTGGGTCCCCTGGAGGCGGCGGGAGCAGTCCTGGGGATGCCCCGTCTCCACGCCACGCGCTTAGCCCTCTCCTTGAAGTTCGTCGCCCGCACTGCACACTCAACTGTGCGTCGTGTACTGCCGTACTCGAAGAAAGATTTAGGCACAGTAAGTACCAACGTTAGCCAGGCGCAGGAATACCACAGTTAACCAGGCACAGTTTTCGACTTTTCTCTTAGTTTTTAATATTTCCATGTATTTCTGTCGATGTGGACACTTTTAATTATCTAATTCGATGTATTCCTGGCCACAGATAACTTTTCGTTATGTTGGCCAGGCGCCTAAAGTGTTTGATAGCTTACTCGTGCCTGATAGCTTAATCCCTGTGGCTGTGCCAAATGTTAGGTTTCTTCTCTTGATGTGGTTTTAGTCCTGTAATCTCAGCTGGTGTAGACTGTGCCTTCTGAGTACTGACACCGTGCAGTCTTGCAGATAGGTACCATCTCTTCAGAAATACGCGCTGCCTCCACCGTCAGGGTTGTCCTTCAGTACTATAAATCGAAAGCGAAGCTCTTACACGTGAAAATTTTTTTTTTCCGATTAATAATGGCCGTGAGTTATAACTGATTTTTGTCCTATAAAACGTACTGAATTATAACCTTCCAAGTCAGGGCTGACGAATTCCCGTCGTAATTATTACGTGACGCTTGACATCGAATTTATGAGACACATATTTGTTATTTATGTAGAAACATGCATTTAAATTTTTTGTATTCTCTTTTTTTTAATTACCGAGCGGCTTTTCTTTTCTCCGACAATAATCTAATAATCCATATAGTGTTCTGCGTCTTTCACACACAAAGTGTTTATGAATTTTTTTGTAATTCTCACAATAAATAGGAATTATTTCCCTGAACAACATTAACCGGTTGGTCTCTATTATGAGGACGCAGTGTGTTTGCGGTAGGGTAGGAACAGACTTATTCATGTAATTCCAATGAACTTCGGCCTTCACTTCCTTGAATGTTCAGTCTTCAAACGGTTGTTTCTTTTGCCATTTCGTATTAGGACTTCAGGTGTCGGGTAGGCCGTGTTTTACACTCTGGCAGTCGAATGAACGAAATATTTTCAGTTTATGTTTATTGCTTACCTTGCGCTGCGGTCTCCGAACTGAGTTGATTTATCCATAATAACATTTGCTTTTTAATTAGTGTTGTCCTCTTCGGAGTCGTTTCCTTAGGTCTTCGTACAACGAGCCTGGTGACTGGACTCACTTTCGAAACATTTCCTGTAGGCATTGTTCGAAGTTCGCAGTGCGTCCCACGATATTGCTTGAATCGTGGTGATACCATTGGATCTTCTTCCCTTTGACGCCACATTGATTTCTGGGAAAAAGCAAGAAGTAATTTTGTTTGTAGCGAGAAGTCCACGCAGAGACAAAGAGAGTGAGACCTTACGTTGTGACGTGCAGAACCTAATCCTCCGACTTTGAAGAGATCAAAATAAAATTCCCAACATACTAGCAATTTCACGAATGGTGGTTCTTTTGTTCTAGAGGTCATGTTTCTTCACGCGATCCACATTTAACCTTTTGGCGCCAGAATTATTTTTTAAATTTTAGCACATCCTGTATATAAAATGTGAATAAAACAAGAACCAAATACGTTAGAATTATGAAACAAACTGCATTTTGAAGAGAAAGA
>Ga0123355_10019653_pt1 | contig 10760 bp, 7 predicted proteins | sample TergutEmb28metaG_3_FD_89872 | JGI IMG/M metagenome (GOLD analysis project Ga0123355, IMG submission 89872) | Embiratermes neotenicus P1 segment gut microbial communities from Petit-Saut dam, French Guiana - Emb289 P1 | ecosystem: Host-associated > Arthropoda: Insects > Digestive system > Gut ...
ACAGACTTTGTTGATTGAAAAAAAGCATGAATCTCACCCTCGTTGCTTGCTTTGGCTGTAAAAGCATATCCAACCGATCTGGCTAAAGCTCCAATATCCATTTTTCCCGCAATGGTCGGCTGTCCTCCTACAGAGTCATGCGCTTCATTGTTAAAGATGATATGCACATAATTTGAGGGTTTGCGATTACCAATTGTTGGCAACCCGCCCAGATGCATCAACATGGCTCCATCACCATCAAAACAGTATATCTTTCTTTCCGGCTTATTTAACGCGACAGTCAAAGCGATTTGTGAGGCATGCCCCATTGATCCGACCGTTAAAAAATCCTGACTGTGCCCCTGGTTTTTCTGTTCGCGTAACTCGTACAGTTCTCTGGAAAGCATCCCCGTAGTGGAGACTGCTACATCGTTTTCGTCCATCTGTTCAATAACAGTTTTGAGCGCGTTTTCTCTACTTAACGATGATTCACTTTCAATAACCTTCTTTAATTGATATGCGGAAAATGTTTCTTTTCTGACAACAAGGGCAAAAGGAGCATTCTCTTTTTTAAAATAATCAAAAGCGCTATCCAACTGAGAATGTATATTCTGTTCTTCAGTATCCAAAATGAGATAAGGGATCCTCATCGCGTCAAGTAACGACAGAGTAACTTCTCCCTGTGAAATATGCTGCGGTTCATCGTGTATGCCCGGCTCGCCCCGCCATCCAATAAGCAACAATAGCGGTATGGAATAAACTTTTTTATCCGCGAGTGAAAGCAGTGGGTTAACGGAATTACCAAGGCCTGAATTTTGCATATACACCAGAGGGATACGTTTTGTGGATAAATGATAACCGCAAGCCAACCCTACGGCTGAGCCCTCGTTGGCGGCAATGATATGATCTTTATCCGGAACATGATCGGTAATATACGCGCAAAAGTCTTTAAGTAAAGAGTCGGGAATTCCCGTAAAAAACCCAATTTCGTATTTTGTTAACTGTTGATAAAAAAAATCTGGTCTTACCATATCAAATTGTTCCTGGAATTAATTCCAAAACTTCAGTAATAGACATGCACAATTCCTTCGACGCTTCATAGCACCTCTCGTTAGCTAAAATTGATTTGGCGGTGTTCAGCATCGCCGGATAGGAGCTTCTAAGCAAATGATTCGCATAGATTACAATATTAACCCCCCAGTCAACAAACTCGGTTTCTGTTATATGGCTATAGGTTGAAGGAACGACAACGATAGGAATTGACTGATTTTCTGCCCTAAGCGCCTTACAAAATTGTTTTATGTCTTCTCCGGTTTTTTCTTTACTATGTATCATAATGCCGTCAGCGCCGGCTTCGATATATGCCAATGCTCTTTCAATGGCATCACTCACCGATTCGCCGCAAATTAAACTCTCAATTCTGGCAATGATCATGAAGTCATCAGTAATTTGGCTTTTTTTGCCTGCTTTTATCTTCGCGCTAAACTCTTCAATCGATGCCATTTCCTGGTGCACTTCCGTACCAAGCAACGAATTCTTTTTGAGACCTGTTTTATCCTCAATTATTACTGCCGAAACACCAAGCCTCTCCAACGTTCTTATAGTGAATACAAAATGTTCTATCTTTCCGCCTGTATCTCCATCAAAAACTATCGGTTTTGTCGTGCACTCCAACATATCATTCAGCGAGTGTAAGCGTGTGGTAAAATCAACAGCTTCGATATCCGGCTTCCCTTTTAACGTTGAATCTGTCAAGCTGCTTGACCACATTCCATCAAATGCTTTTTTTGCGCCACCCACTTCCACTGAAGTATTTTCAATGATAAGCCCTGTCAATCCACTATGCGATTCCAGAATGCGAACAATGGATTTTGCGCCAATTAAACGCTTTAACTGTTTCATCCGGATTTCCGGTGTTGTGCCAATTTCTTTTATCTGTTGATTCAGGAGAGTTGATGAAATTCCTTTTGTATAAGGAACATCAATTACCCTTCCTCCCCACTGAGAAACGGTATCAATAACCTGTTGCCGCACATTTTTCTGAACACCTTCTTTCCAGTCATCTCCATGTACTACAAAATCGGGTTTAAGAGACAAAAGATTGGGTCTGTAATCCAAAGTATTTTGAGCGACTACGCTCTCAACTCCTTTTATATTTTCGACTATTAACTTCCGTTGTTCAAATGATAAAAATGGCAACCGCTTATAACTGGCAATCGCTTTGTCCGTCAAAACACCAACTGTAACACTGCCGTATTTTGTTGCTTCGTTAATAATATTTAAATGCCCCGGGTGTATAAGATCCGCGCTCATTCCCACATAAACAGTTTTTGTCTTTTCCATAAAAAACCTCCCGCATCGTTTCGTTCATCTGGCTTCCAGTTGTTTGATAATATATACCCCCCCGACTTCTCCGCTTCTTCCGGGGTGATAAAGATATTGTCGCACAAGCTCCCCAATTAGGCTTCTATATGAATCCTTTTGCGCCCATAAACGTTTTATTATCTCATTTAATTCCCCTACATTTTCCACGTCGACCGAAACCCCTACTTTATCGCGCAAGGAAAAATCTAAAGGCTCCAAGCCATATTGGTCATAGTTTGGATTCATTACCTTCATGGGCGTGTTTATAAAAATACAGGGCTTCAAAGTGCAATACGCAAATTCGTAGCCAATATTAGACCAGTCGGTAATCAATATATCTGATGTAAATATGGACTCGCTGCTTAAATAATCCAACTCAAAGAAAATGGTCTTGTCTATCCGGGCAAAACGTTCTTTCAGAGAATTAATGCGTTCAGGAAACAAGCGAATGTATTGAGGATGAGGGCGCACCACGATCTCATATCCTTTTTCAACAAGCGACTCCAGCATGGGCTCAATACAAATATCCAGTATGTTATCCTCTTGCCAGGAAGGAGCAATCAATACCCGGAGCTTTTCATTCACAGATTTACAAACACTTTCATATAGCGTTGCTAATTGGTCGTATTGCCCATAACCTCCTTTTACAAGGTTTTTTCGCGGCAGCATGGCTATTGCTTCGCGCTTGCGAATCTCCGCGACCTGATGGGGGCCAACACATAAAATCGTGTTGAAGTGGTCAAATGCCTTTTCCCTGTAAGTTAGATGTGTACTGGCAAGGCTATGAAAAGTGTGGATATATTCAATATCATCCCGTACTATGGATCTTTTCACATGAAAACTTTGTAAATCCGGCACGGTAGTAACCATGATATCCGTGTCTAACTTTAGCATCAGAGCTATTGTCTTTCGCTGACTGGCGTAGTATGGCGCCACTTGCGGGTGATGATTGCTGAAAAGCGTGTCGTTTGGGTCATTGGTCAAGTAATGAATCACCATGTCCGAGTGTTCAACCAAATAATCTATAATGGTTTTATAGAATTTATACTGACCACCAGATAGGGCATAGAATACTACTTGCTTTTTCGCGGCCTTAAAACGAGCGGTATCAGTTTTTTCCCTTTCCCGCAACTCTTTTTTGAGCCGCTTATCCACCTGCAATTGCTCTGTTGTCTTGCGTGTTTTCCGTAAATACACCAAGGCCTCAAGGGCTAACTTTTTGGGCGGGTATAACAGATTCAGGAGAAGGACAACCCCAATAGCGGCGAAATTCCCAACAGTCCAGTACAGCCCTACACCTACAGGAAGCGCGAAAGCGAAATACAGTGACAGGCCCACGGTGAAAATGGTAAGCCCAAGGCCGGTACGCCTGCCTTGACTTAAAGCGCCGGGGCTTATCGTGTTCTGCACCAGACAGAAAGACAAGGCCGCAATCCCCGACAACAAAATAATAATAAGTTCCGGCGATGGATTGACAAAGGAAGGGCTTATCCCAAGGTTAAGACCGAGAAAGCGCAGCTCTGTTCCCAGAATCAGATAAAAAATCCTTTCGCCGTCACTGAATTCCGCAAGGGCAGAATGAAAAATTATCCTGTTTTCCGGGCGCTGAAAAGCTTCCAGAACTAAAAGCTGTTCCGCGAAACCTCCCTCCGTGTTGTAAATACCCCGTAATGCCTGCACAAGAGAATTAATAACTTCTGGTTCCAAACGAAGCATATGCTGCAAGGGATGGTACATAACCTGCAGCATACCCATTATCAGAAACAACTGCGCAATAAGCGGAACAACTCCCACCAACGGGCTGTACTTTTCCTTGTTAAAGAGTTCGTACTGAGCCTCGCTCAGGCTATCTTTGTCTCCGGCATACCTCTGTTTTATAACGCCTAACGCAGGCTGCAACTGCAAAAGCCTGATGGAATTTCTGTGCGCCAGCAACATCACAGGAAACATGGGAATTTTTACCAGTATGGCAAATACCAAAATGGCAAGTCCGTAACTGTCAAAAATCCGGTAAGCGAAATATACGACAATGCCTAACGGTGTGCCTAAAACTGTGTTAATAAATCCCATAAATCAAACCATTTTATTCGTGGCGAGGGTTTAATACCCCGCCCTTCAGGGCGAGGTTGTTGATTTTGTTTCGTCGCCCAGTACATCCAAAGCGTCATCAGATATATTCGGCGCAGGATTTTTCACAGGCTGGGATTTTGCCTTGCCTTTAAACAATTGACGAATCTTCTTTCTGAAGGAAAACACAAGCCCCCCTCCCACGGCAGTAATGGCCACAATGACCTGAACTAACATACCGCCAAAACCAGGATCTAAATACATGGATACTCTCCTACTTAATTGAGGCTTTTTCGCAAGCCGTTTGAAAAACTAACCGAGTTTTGAAAATGGATTACTTATTTTCCTGTATTCTCTTTGCTCTGTTTTCTTCCAGGTTCAGCCAAAATTTGGTAAACCTTGGCAGAAAGGCTGGCAAAACCAGGGCCGTCACCAAAGATACTACAGAATGCTTGAACACAAAACCCGCGGACAGTATATGGCTCATTGCCCCTATTCCGGCGGCGAAGGAAACTGTCCTATCCGGGTAACTAAAGAACAAAATACCATACCCTACCACCTGAATCAGGAACGAGTAGATAACATAGTCGCAGACGACAAATTTATAGTCCTCTCGCTTAATTTCCTTTTTGCGCCACAGCATACGCACAGCAATTAAACCCGGGGCCAACAGCATGAATAATGTGATGATAACCATATAATTTTCTCTCCTTCGTTTGATTTATGGCAATAAGTTGTAGTTTTGTCCTACAAAACGGTTGACTAATTCACGAGATATATTTAACGGCGCGATAGGCGCGTCAAGCCCTCCATATTGGGGCGGTATGCGTACGGCGCTGAATACGGAATGTCTTAATTCCAGGACATGATCTGGGGTATAACCCTGGTTTAGCAAGTGTTCCTTAGTAACATCCATGTTTATTCCATGATCTGATTGCAAAACTATCACTGCGGTTGGATTTTCCTCAAGCGTTATGTCTACGAGGCGAAGCACCCTCTGTGCTGTAAATTCGAAAGCCAAAGGGTATAAATCAACTAAGGTTAAATCAACTTCTGTCAAAGCAGGGTCTTGTCGCCAGACGTTAAGCATATGCGCATACCAAAAATTATGCCAAAAAAAACGCGCCACTGGTTCAGGGCCATAATCTGATTGTCTAGCCACTGCTGCCGCGCGTATCGTATCCAGAGAAATGTTGAGAGGAGTGGTTAGTGACAACAATTCTGGCAAATCTCCGCGTAGAAACCATCTTAAAAATCGATGCCAACGCCCTAAATTAGCTGTCAAATATCTAGTTGATAAAGGCATTCTTACTCCCCCACCATATATACTTTCTATCTCATAACCCCGCATTATAAGGGCACTAGGCAATTCGCGATACGGCATAATGTTTTCATAAAATGTCAATCCGACCTGCGCTAACCGGTTCTCTATTGTCCACATCATAGCGCCAAGGCTTAGAATTGTTTCTGTTTCAGAAAAAAGTTCTCTAAGGAAGCTATCATAAAGAGCAGGGGAAAGCAACGCGGCAATCGCAGGATCAGTTCTCCCTGCATTTAGCGTTGCATTTTCATACACAACAAATCCTCTGCGCGTAAATTCCTCACGCAAGTGTTCCTGATATTCTCCAAAAAAACTCTCTACTGTTTCAAGGCTCACCATGCCGTCTAAATGGAACCAATGTATGTCTGGAGTCGGCAATGTAGTATCTATGTAAAAGTCCTGCTTGATGTAAAATGGCCTTGCGTCTTCATCTACCATTTCAACCCTTGCTCTATAAAGCATAAGATTATGATTGGCACCGGATATTAAGTTAAAAACAAACAGCGCTACAAGGCTTATAGCCATTGCGTTAAAAGCTGGGCGTATTTTAAAGAAAGGAGGTTCGTATCGCCGAAAAAGCATTGCTACAAAAACGAAACCCATCCCCAATACCACCATAAAACTGGTAGCTGTTAAGGCGAAGTAGCGTGTTACCAAGTTAAGCAATCTTTCAAATTGCCAAAAGCTCAACCAAAACAAAAGAGTAATCAGTAAGGCACCTTCCGTACTTTTAGCGATACGCTTTAAGACCCAAAACAACAAGAGGCCCACGACAGCTAATACGCCGGCCAACACAAGCACATTTTCAAAGACTATATGATTTAGAACGTAATTGCGGTTATAAAGGAAAAACAACAGTATGCTGGGCATAAAAAAAGCCGCTAAATAATACAATGGGTTTCTACCCATATTTTTGAGTGGCACAGGTTCTGTTTTCATCATAGACATACTAACCCTCCTTAATTTTTTGTACCAGCAATAAAAAGCGTGCAAATTTGCGACGTTTCGAATAGTTTTCTTGCGGATGGATCTAACTTATTCCACTGATTCATTACATTATCCGGATTTGTGGCATAAGCGCATGAAAAATGGAAATCTTCTGGGGCTATTATTTCAGTTGATAACGGCGTGAAGTGTTTAAAAAATTCCGCTTTTATTATCGAATTTATTTTCAGATTCCATTCAGTAGGTTCCGAATCACCACAAGGAATGTCGATAAGATGCAAAGATAAAGCCCCTGATTTCATAATACGCGCGTTATCTGCGAAAAAACCTGGTAAATCTGCTTCGAAAATATGCTCAACAACAGAAATTGAAAAAACGACATCAAAAAACGTGTCTTCAATACAGTCTTTCGTGCTTCCAAGATAACAATCAATGACTTTGATGTCTTGCATTGATGTGGGAATACCTACAGGCCCGTTATTATGTCCTTCAAATTTGTCGATATTAAAACAATAATTTTTTTTCGCCAATACCGGCAAAATCCGGCTCCCTCCCCCTCCAACTTCGGCAATGTACTTATATTGACAATCCCTTAAGTTGTCATAAGCTACGGCATCCTGAATATCTTTTAAATGCCAGCAAGCATTACCTGGGATCTCTTTCATTATACCAGAATCTTCAATATCCCAGTACTCTTTTTTCGTGACAAAGCGAAACACAATGGCCCCCACAACAATCCAGGGAATATTATTGTCTAAATTTCACGCGTGAATCAAGCCATTTATGCGCAGCGTCAATATGATTTGGTTTTCAGCATTTGTCGGGAGAAATACGAAACAGTTTTTTCCATAGCCACGCCAGCGGGTGCCTAAGCGCGTTGCGCAACGATGTCAACCGAGCGGCTTGTTGGGTCAATTGTTCCTGGAGTACAGCGGTTTGCTGAGCCAACTGATCCTGGAACATAGCGGCCTGTTGAGTCTGTTGATTCTGTTGATTCTGGAATACGACCGCTTGTTGATCTAACTTATCCTGAAATACAGCGCCTTGTTGAACCAGCTGATCCCGGAACATAGTCTCCTGTTGAGTCATCTGATCTTTTAGCGCAGCGTATTTATCTTCCATAACGACAAAACGATCCAGCAGTTGAATAATCGCGCCAAGATTGTTGGCATTTCGCGTATGCAAAGCAAGTTTCTTAAACGACGCGTGGCCGAGCAGTTTAAAATTACTGATCTCGTCCATCAAGCGCGGAAAGTCGTTTGTATCCTGCCTATTTAAGAGCGCTTGCTTACAATCACCAACCAAGCCGGTAAAGTCGTTCTCGGAAAAACAGGAAGCGTCCAATTTCTCCGTCTGGATGTAACGGGAAATACCATCCCAAAACGCGTTTTCACAGAACCAGTTTTGCGTTATCCTTTCTTTCTGAATAACGTGTTTTGAAGTCGCTTTTCCACAATACATTACCGACTTTCTACGGCTTGCAATTTTTAGGTTGACGTCCATTTCTTCATGGCAAAGCAATATATTACCTTTACGACCAAGATTCTCGTCAAAACCTCCGATATCCTGTAACACCTGAGTTTCATAAGCGATAGACGCGCCAATAAGCCATTCATAATCCGTAATAGCGCGGCATTCATCGCCCCAATCAAGAATAGCCAGGGAACCGAGGAGGTCTCCCCCTTCAAGCCAATCGGGTTTTTTCTCTTCCCAAATTGGCAACACCTTTCCCCCGACAACCCCGGCGTTCCATTGTTTAAATGCTATCATTATTTCGTCGACCCATCCCTGGTCAACAAACGCGTCATCATCAATATACGCGATGTAAGGCGCGTTACATTTTTTTAGCGCGTAATTTCTCGCGTATGAAAGACCTGAACGATCCAGAATTTCATACGTGAATGGGCGAGTGAATGCGGGTAAAGCTGATCTGAAATCCTCTGATATTTCTTTTTGAAGCGAATTATCAGCGACAAAAATTGAAAAATTCGTTTTATCATTGAGAGCATCCAAGGCCATAAGGCAATCACGAAGATATTGAAACCTTCTGTATGTAGGCACTACGATCATCATTTCCAAAGTACTATCCATACTGATATCTCCCTGTACCAAACTTTCCGTGAAGTTGGTCAATGCCTACATTCCCACTTGTCGCCGCCGTTGTTCCCGTTCGTCATATCCTTGCAATTGATCTTTTCTGAATTTATCCTGATAGTCTTTTGGCCGCGTAAGTAAAAACTCTTCAATGAAGGCAAAGTTTTCCGGCACCCAATAGCCGGACAGCTCTTGTTCCCGTGTGGTCTGCGTATCCGCTCCACAAAGGAAAACACCAAAAATCGTGTCCAGCTTTTTAATTGAATCGGGGTACCGGAAAGCAAGCTCCAGGAGAAACGCGAGATCGTGCTTGGCGCCATTCTCTTCTCTGTAAGGAATATCATTACATACTTCCTTCCGGCAGAAATATCCCACAGGATTGACGCAAAACGCCTGCGGTTCCCAATGCCGAATTACGGAATCAAAATCTGTTCGGGGGATATTCACCCACCACTGATTTGTAGCTTCCTGGTAGACATGTACGTTGCCGAAAACTGCCATGGTATTAACGTCAAAAGCCCCTGCCGCGTTTAAAAACGCGTCCGCGTTGTAATAATCATCCGCGTTAAGAAATCCAATAACATCGCCGGTCGCCATTGAAATGCCTTTGTTCAAGGCATGCACTTGCCCGCGATCTGGCTCTGACACCCATCTCAGTGCCGGATATTTTTTTAGAACGCTCAGGGTATTATCTGTTGAGCCTCCATCTACAATAATATGCTCAACTTGTTCATATTGCTGAGACAGAACGCTCTCAATGGCCTTTTCTATTGTTTTTCCACTATTGAAAGATGGTGTTATAACGGAAAACTTTATTTTTCTTCCACTCGTTGGAGGCATGACGTGAGAATTTGTTACAACGCGTTTGAGCTTACGAAAAAACCAGCGGAAAGGGTGCCTTAAATTCCAGCGGAAATTGTTTATGTATTCCATACATCCTTCGAGTTGTGTTCGCTGCTCCTCTAGTTGCGCCTCAATTTTCCCCACACGGCCATCAACTTCACTAAACCGGTTGTTAATACCGTTGAGCCTATCGTACACTTCACCGAGCTGACTGTCGATCCCGCTGAGCCGACCATACACCTCACTAAGCTGATTGTCAGTTCCGTTGAGCCTATCGTACACCTCGCTGAGCTGACTGTCGGTTCCACTAAGTCGCCCACATATCTCACTGAGTTGATTATCAGTTCCGCTGAGCCGGCCGTACACTCCACTAAGCTGATTGTCGATTCCACTAAGTCGCCCGTATATCTCACCGAGTTGATTATCAGTTCCGCTGAGTCGCCCGTATACTTCACCGAGCTGATTGTCGGTTCCACTGAGTCGTCCGTATACCTCATTGAGCTGGTTATCAGTTCCGTTGAGGCGGCCATTAATATCGTTAAGCCAATTGTTGACATCGCTGAGTTGGTCAAAAAATTCCTTACTGCTTTCCTGCAAAAAAGACGCCAACGATCCAATCTGGTTTTGCAATAATTCGGAAAATATCGGATCGTTTGCCTTTAATCCCGGCGCGGGCTGCGCGTTTTCAAAAAGCTCCATGTAAGCAGCGGCCACAGTAGCCGGATTAAAACGTTCCGCGGCAAAGGCGCGTGCCGCTTTACTCATACCTTCCAGACTGTCGCGATTCTTAATTATAGTACCAAGTTTTTCCGCCAAGGCTTGCTTGGTTGCTTCAACAACAAGAAAACCGGTTTTTTCCGGTATCATGGTTTCGGAACAGCCGCCCACATCAAAACACAGTGTGGGCGTACCACAGGCCTGCGCCTCGCATAAGCTAAGGGGAAGATTATCTTGCAAGGAAGTGTGAACGAAAATATCCGCCGCGCCATATAAATCCACCATGATAGCCTCATCAGCCACATATCCAAAGTGATGAATTGGAAAAGCGAGTTCCGGCGGCTGCCCGTGCCCATATAACATGAGAACCACAGGGATATCAAAGGATTGTTCAGACAGGAAATCAAGCGCTTCGAACAAAAGACTCGCT
>Ga0123355_10019654_pt1 | contig 10760 bp, 11 predicted proteins | sample TergutEmb28metaG_3_FD_89872 | JGI IMG/M metagenome (GOLD analysis project Ga0123355, IMG submission 89872) | Embiratermes neotenicus P1 segment gut microbial communities from Petit-Saut dam, French Guiana - Emb289 P1 | ecosystem: Host-associated > Arthropoda: Insects > Digestive system > Gut ...
CCCTTCGCGGTGGCATAATTGCGAATGGTCTGCAAAAGGAAGCTTTTGCCCGCTCCGTATTTCCCCACAATAAAACGAAACGACGCACTGCCGTTTCCTATCATCTCTATGTCGCGCAAAATTGCAGAAATTTCTTGCGCACGCCCTACGGTAATGTATTCAAGCCCTACACGCGGCACAACGCCGCCCTTTAGGGCGTTTAGTAAAATATTTGCGATTCGGGAAGGTACTTGCATTTGTCGGTCAACTCCGTTTTTTAAATGCTCGGAAACTGCTCCGCAATTTCAGCTGTAGGTAACAGCAACGCGCTAAGCGCGTTTTGTCATTGTTTTTATCCATATGAAAATAAAAATTCCTGCGACTACCACAATCGCCACAATAATTGCAATCATATGGCTATTGGAATCAGATGGGGTTTCCGCCGCATATTCGGGCGATTCATGGGGGTCAACTATGTCGGCTACCATCTCGGTATCACCTGTACCGATAACTACCGCATCACTCGGCACATAGTCAAAATAGGCAGTTATCTGCGATTCGCCCCCAAAAGTGACTGTATTGTAATTATGCCATTCAGATTGAATTTTTATCGTGTAGAAGTAAACTACATCTGGCTCTGCATATGGGTCGGCAAATTCAAAAAATATGCGGTCATTTTCATCAATTACCAAATGCGTGAATATCCGCTCGCCTTCATATCCCTGCACAGTAGAGCGATATATATGAACATACTGCGGGATTTGCCAAAATGAAAATGATTGAAAATCAGCAATATACGTTAACAGAAGCCCGCCACCTTCAAGTGCGTCGTGACGATACCGACCAGGGCTTAGGCTTGGGTCGAGCCTTACCATCTCAATAGGAACGCCATCAACATAGTAAATAAGCGTATCAATCGGCATTGCACTCAAGTCCGCACTAATTCGTCTGTCAGAGCCATATATCGAAATTGTTATTATTCCATCCTCTAAAGATTCCAAGACAAGAGGCGAAACCACCCGATAATGAGGCCATACATTGGGCTGGCGCGCCGCAAGAGGAATGCCCGAAAATTGAAAATCAACAAACTGCGGATGATACGTCAACCCAAATATCCCAATTTCAAATTCATGCGGCCATGCAACTTCTTGGTTGATTATCGCGCTATCAAAAAAACGTCTGTCTACCCAATGCCCCGTTAATCGAAAGGATGCGTCAAGCAACTCCAACGGTCGAGATTCTATGTCGCCCGTTAGGTATTCAAGCCCTGTCGTGACGTGAAGCTCGTTTGGAATGCCAGAATCGTAGTCATTTGCCCATTCCAAACTAAACCCTAATAACCCCGCAATACTCGCAATGTCGAAGTAAACTTGATTGAGGTCTGTAAGACGCTCGGGTTCATTTACCGGAAAACCACTCGAAGTAAGCACTTCAACGACTGTATTTATTCTTGGCGTTTCAGAGCCGTCCAAACTTAAAATGACAGATTGCAGAGGGGAATGCTCGACAGCATAAAAATGAAACGCGCCTATTGTCCTCCAGTCAAGCTGCTCTTCATATAAATAACCGAGTTCCGTGCCAATAGGTACATACGGCACATTTCTTTCAATCCAAAAATGCAAATACCCGTCGAGGGGTTCGCGTACATTAAATTGCGCAGATGTTCCGTTCAGCATATAAGCAATATCCCTAAGTCGGAAATTGCCATATCCATTCCAAAAACTATAGCCCCATGCTTCAAATCTTTGCCCGTTTACATATACCACTTGCTGACCATAAACCCACCCCTCGGGCGTTGCGTGAACATCCTTTGAAGGGCTTATCAATAGCAAAAACAATAGTACAGCGACACATATTTGGACCTTTTTTAAACATTTAGAAATTGCTCCGCAATTTCGGCTGTTGGCAACAGCAAGGCGCAAAGCGCGTTTTGTTCTACTTTTCAATGTTCTTCCTCCTGCCGTGTGCCACTGTGCATTGCGTTTAGCGGCAACTCCGTTTTAATTGTCCGAGACTTATTCGTGCATATATACTGCTATGTCTTGCCTATGCATATCCACATCCGTACCCTGTACACTCAAAACAACATAGTAGCCATTATTATAGTCCTCAACAAAAGAAGCAAACCATACATTTGCAAAAAAAAGTATATCGCCATCAACGCGCCAAGTGAAAAATTCTTCATGAACACCTCTGTTTACCTGCCCGTCCACATCTGTCCATGACCACGAATAAGATGTGATGGCATCGCCGTTTTCATCAAAACGATACATAGAATCTGTCAGCCAGTCCTCGTTAGGGTTGGGAAGCCATGTTCCAACTAAGGAATCTGTATACACACCGTCGGCTCGCTCGAAACGCGAATAATAATCACTCCGCGAATCAACAAGCCACAAAATACTACCCCCGTCCTCGAAAGCAATGCGAAACGACGGGCTTGCTTCCTCATGCACGATGCGAATACTACCATCGTTTAATACGCTCCATTCAAAAGTGCTTTCGTCCCACGGTTCCCATACATAGTCTTCCTCATGCACGAGTTGGTTTAACCTCCCCGTGCCATCTTCTGCAAACGCGAACCGCATAGACACCTGCCCCTGTCTTTCTGTTTCCCACACACCAACAATGTTCGGGGCGGCGATGCCCCTACTTCCACGCGAGAAAAGCCCGCCAATGCCGCTCGGCAAAGCAAAATGCGCAATTATTATACCGATGCCAAGCATCAAAAGAATCACTGCCGCAATGATAGCGACTCGTCTACTCTTAAATTTTTGCAGGAAAGAAATATGTTGGTCGGGCGTGTCTGACTTATCGCCATTCATCGTATGCCCTCGGCAATGCCTGTCGTGGGTGCGCCGCGTTCGCAACGGTTGCCCCATGCGTCAAGCAGTTCTTCTTCGCGAAACACATTAATAACTTCGCAATTGTTAGGGCATTTATCGCATTCTATGCCACGGGTGACAAATGCCACGTCTTGGATATTAAAATCAAAGGCGGCTTGCTTGCCACTTTTACGCGCCAAAACCGCCACACCAAGGCAGCCCATTAAATGCCCAAATTCGTCTACATATACTTCGTGACCAAAGGTTTCTTCAAAAGCGCGTACAACACCCACGTTTTTACTAACGCCACCTTGAAAAACCGCAGGCGCGGAAATTCGCTTGCCCTTGCCCACATTATTTAAATAGTTACTCACCACAGCGTTGCAGATGCCCGCTACAATGTCTTCTTTCTTATGCCCGATTTGCGCCTTGTGTACCAAGTCACTTTCCGCAAAAACCGTGCAACGCGCCGCAATGCGCGTGGGATTTTGCGATTTTAACGCGAGTTCGCCAAGTTCTTCTATGGCGAGGCCAAGCCGCTTTGCCTGCGACATCAAAAACGAACCCGTACCCGCCGCGCAAATGGTATTCATTGCGTAATCGGTAACAATGCCATTATTCAAAAGAATTATTTTGCTGTCCTGCCCGCCGATTTCCAAAATGGTACGCACGTCTGGCACTCGCGACATTGTGCCTACCGCATGGGCGGTTATTTCATTTTTTACCACCTGTGCGCCAAGCACCACGCCGATTAATTTTCTCGCACTGCCTGTTGTGCCCGTGGCCATAACTTGCACATCGTCGCTAATTTGCCCGCGCAATTCTGCAAGTACGCGCTTTACCGCGCCTATTGGGTCGCCCTCTGTCCATAGGTAGGAATGCGCTAAAATTTCATCGCGCTCGTTGATTACTACACCTTTTGTGGAAATGCTTCCAATGTCTATTCCTAAGAATGCTTTCATACGTAGCTCCTTTTTAGATGTCGGGAAATTGCTTCCCAATTTCAGCTGTTGGTAAATTCAGACGAGTAGCTCGCGTTTGTTTTATCTCACAACTACCCGCACAATTTCATTATTCGAATCGGTGCGCATGGGGAAAAGCGTAGTGTGCGCACCTGTGGTTACTATAAAATGCACCCCGTAATCGTTTTGCATATGCCCGCGGTCTATTGTGTTTATGATTCGCGTAACAATCGTTGCGGGAAAAACCTGCCCCCCGTGGGTATGCCCCATAAGTACCAAATCAACTTCGCCTGTGTACTCGGGGATATGGCGCGGGTTATGCTCCAGCACAATTACGGGGAGGGTATTTTCACCAAGGTCAATTATGTTTGAAAATTCGCCGCGCCGCAGGTCTCCCAATGCATCAAAACCGTTAAATGGCGTTTCGTCCAGCCGCCCGATTAGTATAAACCGTTCGTCGATTATGGCGTAGTCTTCTTTTAAAACGGTAACGCCCGCCCGCTCAAAAAACGCCAGCATAGACGGCAAAGTGCGCCCTGCATCGTGGTTGCCCAGGCAGGCGAACACGCCGAGGGGGGCATTTATTTCGCGAAACAATGCCGCCGCCCGTTCGGGGTTGCGTATGGCGTAAAAGTCGTCGTTGAAAGTATCGCCTACCAATGCCACCATACACGGGTTTTGCGCATTTATTTTCTCCACAAGGCGCGGTAAAAGCGGCTCTGAGCCGAATGCGCCAAGGTGCAAATCTGCAATAAACACGATGTTTACAGGCTCGCCAGGCATAGGCCGCGTTAGGGTTATTTCGTGGTGTGTAACTACTATACGCCGCGCATTTATAAAACCGTAGCCTGCGGTAGATAGCGCAAGCACCACAGCCACCAACCCTACATAAAAGCGCGTTCTTTGCAGGCTATGTTTGGCTTCTGCGGTATTTTCCGCCTTTTTAAGCCATCGCGATAAAAATTTTGGTAAGAAAATAATTATATCCGAAAGGGCAATAAATAAAAACATATAAAAATAAATACCCGTCCAGTACCCGCCTATTACACGAATCGCATATGGCAGGCGAAAAGTAACGGGCAGAAATTCAAAAAACATGGGTATAAGCATAAGCCCATACAGCGGGAGAAATACACGCGTTTTCACTTGTGGGAAGCGGTAGGCTAACAAATTACATAGCCGCCACCCCACGTAAAAATACGCGCAAACATGTACGGCGGAATTTGTTAGTACCCAAAAGAACATATCAAAACCGTACATTAGCTACACTCACACCCTTTGTGCATATTCACGCTGAATATTCCTGTCCTGTGTCTTTTTAGCGATGGCCTCGCGTTTGTCGTACAGCTTTTTGCCCTTGGCCAGTGCTATGTCTATTTTCACATAGCAACGCGAAAAGTACACCTTTATCGGCACAATGGTGTAGCCTTCTTGCGACACGGCGGCACGTAGCTTGTTGATTTCCCGCTTGTTAAGCAAAAGCCGCCGCCGCCGTAGCGGGTCGCCATTGAAAATATTCCCGTGGGTGTAGGGCGAAATATGCAGTCCTTCTATGAATGCCGAGCCGCCTTCTACTTTGATATAACTTTCCTTTAGGTTACATCGCCCTGCACGCATGGATTTTACCTCTGTCCCCGTTAGGGCTATGCCTGCTTGGAATGTTTCTTCTATAAAGTATTCATGGTAGGCCTTTTTGTTTTGGGCTATTAATTTTTGGGAATGCTCTTTCATATCTTAACCGTTCGCTTACATGCGCAAGCCCTTGTAGATGCTTGGCCGAAGCGTTCCTTTCTTCTGATTTTCAAAACCTTGCCACCTGCTCTCTTATGGTTTAAATTATACCCACAAAATGCTTGAGAAGGAAGCGTAAAATAAAATAGATGAAAGGAACGCTTCGGCCACGCTCGTTAAAGACGTGTGCATGTAGGCGAACGGTAAAAACATGAATATATTAAATAAATTCAAAACTTGGCGTGTACGCCGTGCCGAACGGCGTGCGGCAACCTACGAAAAGCGGTTCAAACGCCGTTACCGCGTGTTTCAAATTGGCTTTTTTTTGTTGCTTGCGATGATTCCCCTTACGGTTTATATGCATTACGATTATCGCATTTTTCGGTTAATGATTGCGGGGAATTATTTTTGTACCGATGCGCTGGAAGAACTGTATTCGCGGCATATTCCCGATGAACACCGCCGTAGCTTTAGGCGCGATTTTGACCGCATGATGATTTCCGCTGTTACGGCGGAACTGCGCGAAATTTCCGCCGACAGGTACACGTATTTGTACTTCCCTCAAGAATTTTCTAGTGCTGTAGCACACGACCGCGCTGTAGCCCGCACTGCCTACACCCGCGCCTTGGACGATTACACTGTGTATTTGTACATCCCGAATATCACACTGGCGACGCGAGATTTTGTTGAAGAAAACCGCCACTACCTTGCAGGCTATGCAAATTTGGTGCTGGACTTGCGCGGAAACGGCGGTGGCTGGATGCCTGCGTCCAACAGTATTGCAGATTTATTTTTGCCCGACGGCGCAGTGATTTCGCAAACGCGGGCGCGGCTTAATTTGCTTTCCCGCACAACGACCGCCTCGGGCGATGCTTTTTTTGACTTTGACAAAATCGTCATTTTGCAAGACCGCCGCACTGCAAGTGCGGCCGAAGGGCTAATTATGGCTATCGCCGCCCACGCGCAAAACGTAACCACCATAGGCCAAACCACCTTTGGCAAGGGTACGGCACAAATTACAATACCACTTACAGGGGGCTATGCTTTGCGTGCCACAATCATGCAGGTGCTTGGCCCCGAGGGGCAAAGCATACACAATGCAGGCATTGCTCCAGATGTGTACCTTGAGGTGGATGCTGACTTTTTGGAAAAGGCTATGTACTTGATAGGGTGAGAAGGAATTGTGTTGATTTACCATTTGGGAGTGTGTGGATTCTTTCATTGTACAATATGTGCCTACATGATATAATTTTCTCATCAAGCCAATTGAGTGAGGGATATTGCACATGACATCAGCAGAAAAGTGGAATTTTCTTGTGCAGCACTACAACAAAAATCGAAATGCACTCGAAAAAGAAGTGGTTCAACCCGCATGGGAGAAAATATTTTCTGAAATTTTTGGATATATGAGCATTACTGGAGAAATTGTTAGACAACCACCCGTTCGCCTTGGTCGAACAGATAGAGGCGCGGCTGATATACTTATACGGCAAAATAAAACAGACCTATTTGTTGTAGAATTAAAGCGTTACAATAATGACCTCACTGACGATATGTGTGAACAATTACTTAGCTATATGCGATTATTGTGTTGCGAAATTGGCATCATTATTTGCGATAAAATATATGTATTTAATGGCTCTGGGCGCGGGGCTAACGAAAGTAAAATGGTATCAATTGATTTTGTTGACGACAATCCAGACGGCATTAAATTTATTGAACTTTTCAGCAAAGGAAGCTTCAACACTTTTGATATTTCTACGTTTTTTGAGAACAAAGTCAAGTTGTCAAACGATATAAAACAAATAAAATCAGAAATAACGCCGCCATTTATAATTGAAATTCTACGAGGCCATTTTTTAGAAAAATACTCCCAAGAAGCCTTTGAAGCTGTGAAAAAAACATTAGACATAAATGTGAGCCATTCAGAAAGTGTGCCTATACCTGCCACCATCCTCTCGCACCAACACGACATCGACAATGGACTTGCCCAAAGTCAAAGTAAGGAAAAAATGACCCATAAGAAAAAAATAACCCCTGCAATGACAAAAGCATCATATGATATTGCAAAGCAAGTCGTTGATAAAAAGCTTAGACGTTTAGATGCGCCTAGGTTGATTGAAAAAATGTCGGGCATGACATCTAGCTCTGCAGGTATGTACGTAAACAATTTTATTGAAATGAGAAAGGGCGAAAAGTTGCCTCATGGAATGAATATATATTCATATGAATTTTTTCTCGAAAATATTTATCAAGATTATGGTGATGCAGGGCTATGCTTAGCATTGGAATCAATAAAAAAGACAGTCGAATACAGGGCTTCCATGAAATTATCAACAGGCTTTTTAATCACTTTGATAGAGCCATTTGAAGCAAAATTGCAGTGACGAACCGCTATACCAAAAAAATAAAACGGCATAAATTCTAGCTATAACCCAGAATCTATGCCGTTTCTTCGTATTATATTGCTTACCCTAATGTTCCACTTACCTCAATACCCTCCGCAACTTCTCTCGCGCCCGCGAAAGGCGAGACTTGACTGTACCTACAGAAATCTTTAAAGCCCCTGCAATTTCGTCATAGGCCATGCCTTGCATATCCCGCAAAATAACAACCATGCGGTGGTCGTTGGGCAACTCATGTACCGCCTGCAAAATTTCGCGAGTGCGCTCATTGGCAGCAACGGCATCTTCAGCAGATGGCAAATGTGCCACAGGCGCATCCTCCGTCAGCTCTACGACGATGGGGCGTTTTTTTCTAAGGGCATCCAAGCACACACGGGCAGTGACCGTACATACCCAAGCCTTCAATGTACCGCCTTCTGCCACTGTGGCACGGGGCAGGCCATTGTAAATTTTTATTGCGGCCTCTTGCGATGCATCCATTGCATCTTCGGCAATGGGGAAATATCTGCGCGCAACAAAATAAATAAGCCTCTCGTATTTTTGCAGAATTTCTTCAAAAGCACGGGCATCGTTAGGGTTTTCTTGAAGAATAGTAAGCAGCACACTATCGTCGCGCATAAAAATTTTTTCCTTTGAATGGTAAAAAACAAAGCGGCTATGCCGCCTTTGCTTTCCGACAGAGGGAAATTGCGAGGCAATTTCCTAGCATAAATAAAACACACCATGTGCGTTTCTGTTACCAACAGCCGAAATTGCGAAGCAATTTCCTTAAATTCAAAAAAAATAACCCGGAGTGCCGGTCCTATATTTTGACACCTAGCCTAAAGGCTAGGTGGGTGTCCGCAACAAAGTTTCCGTTCTCCGTCAGAATAAAAATTCGCGGCACAACGTAGGCTCTGCAATAATAAGACTCCCGTTTCGCGTCTGTAGGTTCAAAATAATAGGGTATCGAGCATCCCAGGCTCTATATAAACATTATAATCGCAAAAGCTCGTTCTTTGCAAGCTAAAAATTCTTGAAATTTATGCAAAACTTATTTCTCGCGTCTAAAAACATATACATATCTAAACCCGCTGTTAAAAGCCTCACACGAATGGGCGGCCAGCGTAATCAACTCCCACCCTTCAATACTAAGCAAGTTAAGCATATCAATTACCGAAACCTTCTGCATACTACTATACCCAGACGCACTTTCAAATATCCACGCTTCTTTACCGCCCGTATCACAGTTATGCAATTGCCCATGCTCATACACTTTTTTCACTTTTTCGCCATTCGCTGAAGCGACAAATTCCTAATGAAAGTTGGTCGCCCGCGTTCCTTTCTCTGAATCTTTCACACTTTCTTCTCTTTGTTTTTTAACCACCGTATCTACCTGCGCCACAATCCATGCAAACAGGCTTTGTGTTTCTCTTCCGACACTTAGAACACTCCCAGAAAACCTGCTCTTTGTTCATAATATGCTTATAAAGATAACGCACTGAGCGATGGGCGCAATGCGGGCAAGATTTCATTTCCTCGCTATACTCGTTATTACAACTTTCACATATGCGAACACGCACTACATTGCTTCGCACACTCGAATAAGTGAATACCACGCCATTTTTATTTTTTATTGCACCAACAATAAACAAGATGACAGGTACAAGTCCCGCAACCCGCAAAACTAGCGTCAAACCCGATAAGACATCAAGAGGCAGCGTTCCAAGCAAAATCGACACAAACATCCTAATAAAAAATGCCGCCAAATAAATTTGCACAAGAACAAGCAAAAATCGCGCTCTATGCATATCATTGCGGCAAATAATTCCCGCAATTCCCACAAAAACCATGTACACGCTTAACGCTAAAAGCGTCAAATGCGTGAACGCCACTAGCCATGGCGAGGTGTCTAACATCCCTGCCCACATGTTTACTGTCAATACATAAAACAGCGAGCTAATAGACGCAATGCTCCCCAAAACTATGGACAAAATGCCTGTAACCAGCAACAAGCCACTGCCAGGCGCACCATAATAACTGTATGCACGCGCAGGCTCACGCGCTTGTGGAAACAACCCTACAGACGGCAACGCTTGCGCCGAATATTGAGAGCCTCCATACGTCGCAGTCGAAACGCTTCCCACTACACCCGTTTTTACACCACATCCAGGACAAAAAGCAAGATTATGCTCCGCAAGCTTTGTATTGCACTCTGCGCAATTCATAATTTTTCATCGTCACTATGATTCTTCTTGTTTTTTTTCTTTTTATTTTTCTTAGGCGAGACAATCATTTCATCAAGCACCCATGCCGCAACAAAAGCCAGCCAAGCATATCCCCACAGTCCAAACACAAAACCTAATACGATAAATACTAAAGCCGCAACACCATACACAGAAATTTTCAGTTTGCCTGTTCTTACGTAAACCAAAACTACTTCAAGTACCCACGCTACAATAAAAACAACCCATCCAGGATGCCAATACCCCCAATGAAGCCCAATAATCAAATAAACCAAAACGGCCAAAGGAAAAATACCTTTGATTAAATCAAAGCTGTAACCGCCAAAAGGCGCACTCTCTTCGTCTTTGTTTTCATTGTTTATAGGCACTTTATTATTATCGTCCATGAAATTTCCTCCGTTCGCACTTCTATTTATGGAAAACAATGGCTATGCCGCCTTTGTTTTACGACAAGTGAAATTGTAGCACAATTTCCTTATATTTAAAAAAGCCACGCCCTTTCGGACGTAGCACTCTTAAAAACTCAATACAGAGAAAGAAAGGAAGCAATTCAGTATGCAGATTATACTCGATAATGCGTGCGCGGCTTGAATGAAAGTGACTTGTATGGTCTCTTGAAAAAGAGAGACAAGTCAC
>Ga0123355_10019655_pt1 | contig 10760 bp, 6 predicted proteins | sample TergutEmb28metaG_3_FD_89872 | JGI IMG/M metagenome (GOLD analysis project Ga0123355, IMG submission 89872) | Embiratermes neotenicus P1 segment gut microbial communities from Petit-Saut dam, French Guiana - Emb289 P1 | ecosystem: Host-associated > Arthropoda: Insects > Digestive system > Gut ...
CCTATGAAGATGGAACCGATAGTGAGTTCCGAAACGTCGGCAATTAGAACTCAGACGCCGGGGAATTACCCAAAAAGGAATAAATTACATTTAGAACACGGCGAAAGCTTAAAAACAAAAATTCTTACAGTACGTTCCTGGTACCTGATGCCACTGCTTCTAGAGTCTGCAGTTTAGTTCACAAATGTTTATTGCAATGTTGACACGAATATGACATCATTTGTACAGCTCAACAGAAGGAAGTTACCTGGTGAGAAATTAACTGTTTTAAATATTTTTTAAATGAATTTTACTAATAATTTTCAGCACGTTCCACTTCGGTTAAAATGAGACTAATATAAGGGATATTTTATATTAATTACTGCACGAAGTTCATCTCGCATCTGGAGTAAAAATGCTATTGAATGGAGCAAAAAATATTTCAGACAAAGGCCTAGAGAAAAGTGAAATTCAATCTTTCATGTCCAATAAACTCTATCCATAAATCTTAACTTCTTCTAGATAATTTAACAAAAGAGACTGAAGACGCCAGAATTGTTACTTTGTTCTTATATTTTTTAAAGTGTTTAATTATTAAGAGAAAATCTACTTGGAGAGAACGGACAATCACGAATACGTAATGAGAATAATCGTGTTTTGTCGAGATTAAGATCTGTTATCTTCCGAATACGAACCACGAAGCCATGCACTACATTTGGACGTTTTGATACTGCTAAACAGAGATGACAACGCAGGCTGTCAGGTAGAGAAAAGCGTAACAGGTTAAATAAAATCTGGCGAATTTTGCAAAAGGCTGTTAAGATTCTGTGCTAGTTACTGAAAAAGAATGCTGTTACAAGGAGTGAGATAATTAGGCGGTTTTGTAACACAGCTGTCAGCTTCTAACTATAGGAATAATGAATAATAAATTGAATGGGATGTGCAAGGGAAATATCTTACCATAGTCTAGGGTGCCATCCCTACGTTTGACTGTAATAGCTGAGGAAAACAGCAAAACCCTTAGTCAAGGCAACCCGTGTTACTGTTGCGACTCGAGCCGGGAACCTCTGCCACACAAATCAGTAACATTACCTTTTTGGCCGGATAACTTGTTAGAGTTAATTAGTGTATTTTGACTTTTTGTTGACCGTGCATCTCAGTATATTTATCTCAGTAATTAACCAACTTGTTGCACAAAATTTTTGTTTTACAATAAGTTTATTTCATACCTCTACTTGTTTCGAGTACATGTGCTAATCATCAGGAGGTCAAAATTGCATTACACAGCCTCTGGTATCATCAAACCTATAGGTGTGATGATACCAGAGGCTGTGTAATGCAATTTGGACCTCCTGATGATTAGCATATGTGCTCGAAACACGTAGAGGCATGAAATAAACTTATTGTAAAACAAAAATTTTGTGCATCAAGTTGATTAATTACTGAGATAAATTAATTACTGTAGTTTTCGGTGGGTAGTGTGCTTATTTAAGTTAATTAAGAAATTAACGCAGATGTGTATCAACCTTCTCTTACAATAAGGTATGTTAAAGTTACAGTGCTGCGATGACAGCAGAACTTGGGTTCAGTAACAACAACCCGGCGATAAGCTGAAGATATAATTGCATAGTGGGCACACAGCAGTAATTGGACTACGATTTATGTGGTAGGATAGATAGTATCTGTATGACGCGGGTGGTCGGTTGTGTGTGTCAATTGCTAGCCGCAGTTAGAAATCGTGAATGATATATTTTCTAGATTCGTATCCACAATACTTCCTTTTAGACCCGAAAATTGCACTGGTAAAACACACGCGTCATCACCCCACACCAGAAACGACCGACACAGGAAGCATTCACTGTAAAACAGAAAAAGTGTTCAAAATACTGAACATTCCGCTAATTATTTGCAGTACAACAGGGCCATAGAACAACTCATCAATCAAATATTTTGTACATGATGAGACAGATAAATGTCCAGTAATTATTTTCACATTTACAGTGCTGAACATTGACTATGCAAATGGCATGAAAATAACAATACATGAAGTATTAAACAGCGTATCATTTTACGTATGTAGTATTAAATTTTACGTCATATTACACACGACACTCTTCGTTTAATTCATATCCGAAAAATATACAAAAACACATCCTGCCGTGAAACATGAACCCGAATGTCACATTTATGTCATTAATAGGCTGCTCTATACTGCTTGCTGTTAGAAGTTTCGCAATGTTTGCTTGCTATTAGAGTGATAGGATTCGATGTAATTGAGTTGCTTCACGCTGAAGTGGATCTCCACATTATGTCTTGTAGACTTATAACTTTCTCACGAACTGTGTTATTGTTACAAAGTGATTTCAGAAAAGAAGGCAGCAAGCATTTTGTTGCCAAGTTTATTCTAACTTTCATGTACGTTTGGCACAGGAGTAGCAGAGAGTATACATCAGACGTCAGCGTACTCACCACCCGCTTGCGTCTCACAGTGGCACTATGACTTGTATCCTGGCGTAGATGAAATCTGTTTTGATTTTGTGTAGCAAGGAGGTGACAGCTTGCTTTCTGTCATTGCCTTTTACAACTCGCTTGCCAGCCAGTTGCTCCGTAAGTGATCCGAAGCGATGGACGTCACTGGGCGCAAGATCGGAACTGTACGGAGAGTGGTCCATAACCTCCTAGTTTTAGCGGCATAAGAAGTTGCAAGACTGACTGGCAGTAATAAGCCTAGCAATTTCCGTCTCTTAGAACTCATTAAAAAGCACCTGGCTGGCAAGCGATTTGTAACAGACGTCTTCGTCTTTCGCAAGTTTTCTCTTCCTGGGTACAAACCCTTGACACAGATTTCTTCTAGTGGTTACAAGCCGTGGAGGCATAGTGGAAAATCGCTTAATTGTTAGTGATCACGACTTGGCGATTTGATATTTGCCCTCTTCCACCAATGTGCAGTGTGTCACAATAAATTTTTATGAATTGGAATGTTTGTACTCTAATTCTGACTACAATTCGTACGAGTATATTACCATCGGAATATCTTCTTCAAACGTTCTTCAATGCCAGGATAAACGTGTCGCAATTAGAACTCAGATGCCGGGGAATTACCCAAAAAGGAACAAATTACATCTTGTCGCATATTATCTTTCGAGGGCTGAACATATCTCTCTCTTGGTAAAAGGAATAATTACTTACATCATAGTGACTGCTGTACAAAACTATATGCACTTGAATCCGTTAGAGAAGGTATTAGTCACTCAGAGGGTCAAGAAATTCTAACAGCTGCGTTACTTAAAATTTTAACACCGCGTGTTCTTTGCTTGAGCTTCACGCGAAAATAAATATGGGAGAGGTGAGGTAAAGTTCCAACCGTTCTTGACCTCCGTAATAGGTGAAGAGAAGCCGTCAGGTTCACTCAATGGCTGTTTTAAATCTAGGCAAGACGCCCACGACCTATTTAATAGAAGTCCCAATAAATAGACTTAATGAAAATCAACGTGGTGGAACACAACAAATTGCTTCCGCCGGAGTCGAACTCCGGACGTCCAGTCTGTCTGCAATCACTTTATCTAAGCCACACGTGTACCGCAATTTTTCAAATATTATGAGGCTGCTATTGCAGTTTCTGTAAGAGTGTCCCGTCTAAGCTTGTATTTAACCCTTGAATAACGAATTTAATGCCCGGCGTATCTTGAGGAAGGCCGGAATGTAATTAAAGAATTTAATTTTTAAAGAAAATTAAAAAAAGAAAAAGTGTAAAAAACTCGAGACGTTTGTACGAGAATGACCAAAATTTGCCGACACATACGTTGCGTCAGTCGGAGATCGAATCCTGCACCTTGCGGCGCTGCGCAGACGTCGTTCAACAACAAAGGTTTAAAGGCGGAGTTTTCATGTAACAACGACATTTAAAGTTCGAAATGTTTACATTAAGAAAATTCAGTAAGCTGCTGCAATTCTAAACCTTGTAACGTACTGGTAGCAACAAAATAATCAAGACATGGTTACTGCCCTTCTTCCGTAATTTATGATGTAATATCTGGCTTCTCTTTACGACCTGGCCGTGGTATTCAATACCCAGCTCAACTAACTAGAGTTTTACACTGTAACCTATGTTGAAATATTCTCCAACCGCCTTTTCTATTAAATTATATCAGAAATTAAGCTTTTTTTATTGTCATCCTAGGCACTTAAACAACAACTTTAGCACAGTAGCCACCATCTTATACACGACCGAGGGCTGTAGGTTTTCGAAATAGGTATCATCTCATTCTTGGGTCTAGAATCACAGAAATTCCCTTTCCACCGTAGACAATGCATATAGAATGTTGGGATATCCTTCCTTCCTTTAATTGCTTGTTCCTCACAGCTGGATGCCAGTAGTGTTCGTGTTCCAAGGCATCGCTCGATGTCGTCGCCCTCGTCTTTCTCACAACATGGCTGACATTCATCACGACGACCTACTGTTGCAACGTCTCAAGTGTCTAAGCCGTGTACTTTACACAAACAAGACAATGAGAGACTTCAACTTTGCAAACTCATTAAGATCTCATTAGCCACTCAGTTGAATGCTGTTGTCGTCATCTCATTCTGCCTAGCTTGTTATTCTGGGTCTAACATCCGACCAAGACCACACGACAAAACATGACACCCTTCTCCCATTCAAGGCTTTATATCCTCTAGATACTTAATGTTTGGCAGAAGAACGTTATAAAACGTGACTTTTCATACCCATAGAAGGAGAGAAAAATCTCCTAATTGGCTCGTTTCACTAAGTAAATAAAAACAAATAAGATGAAAATGTTGCCCTCTTACAGTCAACTTTTAAAGTGTACTAAAGTTAGGTGCTATTACTGAGAACAAGAAATAAACATTTTCGTTTCGGAACCCCCTTTCGTGTGTTAATGTTCCATAATAGAGTACAAATAAAGGTAAACAGGAGTCAGGTTCTGCATATGGAATGCAGGTGGACACAGAGTTCGGCTATATGAATTGCTTTACTGGAAAACCAAACCCAGCCTCCTGTCCAATCCGTGGCCTCGGATTTTGCTGTAGAGATAAAGCTGCCGGAGGCAAATTGTTATCTTATTTGATTTTTATTGTATATTTTATGACGTAGTCAGAATTTCACTCTCGAACTGTTAGATGATTAAGGAACAAATACTTCGAAAAATACGAAGGGAATAGTTGGTGGTGGCCTGTTGAGTTAGTCCCGACATTTACTCGAGGAACTGAGGAAATTACGAAAAAAAAAATCCTTCAGGACACCCGGGCTGCGCACTTCTCTTGCGTGAAGTATGTAATTCCACAGTTTGCATGTGAGGAAACTTGTTACGGGCTTATTTAAGAATTAAAGTTGCAAAGTCAGTGCGTGTGAGACGACACGATAAGGGTTTGTGACCCGTGATATATCTGACTTAGCAGCACTGTCAGATAATTGAAAATATGTCCAAGACTCAATTATTGCGTAGTAATTGCATTCTCGAAACATGAGAAGGAAAAATTCCTTAAAAATTGGTATTATATTTTAGAGCAAATATTAAGGAGCAACAAATTTTGTACGCAATATTTTGCTCCTATACAGTTTAAATAACACTGCACTATGAGCCGTACGTTCGCGGGTTCGATTTCCATTAGGTTTATTGGGATTTGTCTTTGAATTCATCCTTCCGGCCGCAGTATGGCCCTGCAGTCTAGTCAACCTCCATCAGAAACGATTACTAGGGATATCTCCTGGGAAGGGATGATAAAGGCGACCGGTATATGGGCTGACATTCCTTCAGATTTACTCACTAAAAATATATGTATTTCTCGTCTCCTTCATGCATGGCACATGCACTACTCATTTAATTCTTCTTGATTTGACGACTCTACTGATATTCATTGTACTCTTATCATCTCTATGTACCAGATCCCCGAGGCGAAAGAACAGGCTGCCATGGAGAAGGAAGAATTCTGATTCTTGATATCACACCATTGTATTCTTCTTATGACACATAACAGAGTTCTGTGTCTGCACATACAATGATAAGCATGATGGTGAACTGAGCTATAGTGCGAGATAATGCCATAATAGTGTTGTGACAGTGACAGCGTCTGTCAGAAGTGTGACATGTAGGCAGCACCTCCAGACATGCAAATCTCGTAGTACGTATAGTCACGTTGCCACGCGTGGCTTTATCACATTCTGTTGCGGCGAAACGTCTGCATTTCTGTTTCTTAACAATCTAGTAATATTTGGATCCTTCCTTATCTATATTTCCTTATTTTAAAATGAAATAGAAGCTTGTATTGATCATGGCTAAGTGTCCATTTGTCATGTTCTCTGATTAATAAATTGAAAAAATTGACGGATTTTTATGAAACTGCTCGCTTCGTTTCTAATTTTTAATTAGCTCAAGCCAGTAATAACAAAAAATTTCAACTTGTGACTTTCTTTAAATGGGGCGACATTTAATGTAATGTATTTAAATTGTGATTATTATTATAGATCCTGAAAATTTTAAATTTTAAATTCAGTGGCAGCCCTCTCGTGTTGTGCGTTCAATCAAATCACCCCCTTCAGTTGTCGCCGTTGTGCCTAAAACTCATAAAGTAGGAACCGAAATGTTATTATGAAATAAATTCATTGATGTAGCCTTATATATATATATATATATCATACTATACTATAAATTTAAAATATTACTCATTTTAATTAATTAATAATAATAATAATCAATTATCCCACCTAAAAAGGATGAGAAATGCGAGAAAAATACAAGTATATGTTTTTTAAAAAATTTACACAAGTTTAAACACCGGGTTTGCATCATCTTAGTAATTAACAAACTTAATGCACTAATTCTTGTTTTATAATACGTTTATTATATGCATAAGCATATAATAAATTTATTGTAAAACAAGAATTTTTGCATTAAGTTGGTTAATTACTAAGAGAATACTGAGATGCACAGTCAGCAAAACATCAAAACCAGGTTTACAGTCTGCGTCGTACGTTGGATGGCACCTTATAGTTGTAGTTAACTGTTGATTATCCAAAACTTGTCCGACAATTGCCCCTAAAATATGTCTGTTTATTCGGAGAAAATGTTCCCAGTCAGAAAATGACGGTTTTAGTAAATTGTAGCGTCTTCCTTCAAGTTAGATTTTGTGTAAAATATAACATAACTGGATGGTCGTGCGAAAACTTTATTTCAGCTTTGGTATAGTGATGGTGATGACAAGTACTTTAACACAGGTCAGAGATAAGAGCAAATTTAAGGAGTCAGATCTTAAACATGGTAATGGAGACCCTAACGAAACTCTTTTTATGTGTTAATTACAAATGCGATATGGCACATGTGTAATAACGAATAATTCTTACAGGTTTGGGTGGGGGAACATGATAGAGGACGCCACTTGCAAGACCAAGGTTTAGATAGAGGATAATACTAAGATAGATCTTAAATAAATAACAAAATAGGGAATGTTGTTCAAGATGTGAACAAGTGAAGGCTGTTCTGAACAAGGTAGTGAACCTTGTGGTTGCATAAATTGCGGAGAATGCCTGCATTAACTGAGGAACTGTTAGCTTATAAAGAGGGATTTTGCTTCAGGGAGTTATTCGGTCAGAGGGTTAGTTACAAACAAGTCAACAGCAACAAATGTTTTTAAATCGAGAAAATTTTTTTTGTAGCCGAGATCTGTACGAAAGGACAACGACATACACACAGCTGAACCACTGAATGTTTTACCGTTAATTTAGAATTCTTGCCAATTTCATCCTATCCTTTGACATTTTTAATGGTAAAAGGCAAGATAATTTCGTTCCATAAGTACGTAACATTCGAGGAAATAAACCTTTCATATTTATTATACATTATAAAAGTTCAGGGCATTTACTTTATCTTCATAAAACCCACAGACACGACACAAACTCCAAGAATGTCTATTTAGTGTGCAAGACCACCTCTTCATTTGCCTATTAATAATTTAAATGTTTTTGTGAAATCTGTCTTGGAAAATGAAACAAGGTCCTAGTTTTTGTACAAAGTAAATTTTAAGTAGCAACACATTATTCTGTATTGGACTTTTACAGAAAAATGTGTACATTTTGCAAGTAGCTATAAGTGGGTATATTGTGCGGGTGATAAAATCGAGAAGAATGAGATGGACTAGGCATATGGCACGTATGGGTGAGGAGAGGGGATGTATGGGGTCTTGCTGGGGAAACCGGAGTGAAGGAGACCACTGGGGTGACCTAGGCCTAGATGGGTAGATAGCATTAGGATGGATCTCCAGGAGGTGGGATGTGGGTATATGGACTGGATAGGGCTGGACCAGGACAGAGATAGGTGGCGGACGCTTGTGAGTGCGGTAATGAACCTTCGGGTACCGTGAAATGCGGGGAATTTCTTGACTAGATGCAGACCAGTTAGCTTCTCAAGAAGGATTCTGCAACATGGAGTAAGTAAGTAAGTAAGTAAGCTATGTAAGTGGTTAGCTTACCCTATATTGGCAAAGACATAGGCGGCCAGGATACTTTTCCTCGAGAATGCCAAATGCTAGAAATTTAAAAGGAAGAATAAAAGCCTGTTTCAAAACGACGTGTGTCGCTGATGATGTGGAAAGTGTTTAATTATACTTGGCAATGCTTATTGTATTTGTGATGTTTAAAGGCTTTCATGAAACACAAAACTTAACACCAGAATTTTTTCAAAGTTATGAACCACACAAACTGATTCATACCAAGTCAATTTAATTTTAAAAATAAAATATAAAATGATTCAGCAAAAATTTGGACTACCTGGTTGAAATTACAAAATCTTTTCCTTGTTGAATAATCAACCGAACAAACGAATTAACAAGGTGGGATTGGCCTTGAAGAAGAACGCAACACTCATAGTTGTACAAAGAAAACTTCACTATCATGTCTTCTGATACAATATTAAGTTAGTGTCCAAATCTCATTACTGTACGCACTATCCATGCTGACATGATTTCTGCTGGACCTTTTTTTTATTTGTGTAGAGTTGGTCACAACCTGTGCTTCACCACTAGGTATACCACGGGATATTTACAGAACTTGAGTACAGATTAAAAACCAATGTACCATATTGTCTTATTGCATTTCATTAGTTCTTGAAGCGAGTGGAAGATGTTTTTGAGGACGCTTGTGGCGTCGACGGTGTTTATGTGATACTTCAGGACCAGAGGTGGGGGAGGGTTTGAAGTACTGCAGGTCGTTCACTTGAGAATAGGCTGCATTCTGTCATAAGGTGGCGGAACGTTTGTACAGCCTTTTCAGGACAGCTGCAGGTTGGCGATAGCGTCTTGATCATTTTGTGGAGGTATGAACGGAAACTGCTGTGATTTGTTAAGAATTGTGTGAGAATGAATTTGGGCCTGAGGGGAAGGGAGAGTCTGTGGAAGATGATTGTATGAATAGTTTAGTGTGGGATGCATTTATGGAATTAATGTACGTTGCGTTCCAAGTTTTGATATAATACTCTTCCAGCATCTGCTTTCCACGATTTATTGGGTTGCGTCTTAAGCAATGGTAGTATTGTAGCTCGCGGCTATTTTGGCTAAGTAGTCTGCCCTCTTATTGCCTTTCAGGCTTACGTGTCCTTTGACCCAACGGTAGGTGATCGAGGTAGAGATCCTTAGTTCAATTGTTCTCAACCTGGTGGCAACGGCTAAAGGATGTGTTTTGTGCTTATTAGCATTGGCTAGTAGTGCTGCTTTGGAGTCAACGTTGATCGCGTAGGAGGGCTTTTTCTGCCGTTGGCTTTGGATCCAGTCTACAGCCATGACTATTCCACAGAATTCAGCTTGAAGGAGTGTACATGAGATATTTAGTCTCTGAGTTTCAATGTGTATTTCAGTGGAGTTTTTCACTGCAACCATGCTTGTCCCGACGGGGTTTTCTGTTTTGGAACCATCTGTTTGCATTTCATTCTGTTCCTGAGAGGTCCACACGTATATGGTTGTCTTTTGGGTGGATTCCCCTGGTTTTTATGGGGATTTAAATTTTCTTTAATTCGGGTGTAACTGCGTTTGTGGGTTGGCCTCTAGAGATTGCTTTTATGTCTTTATATAGACGCATAGCTTGATCGAGAGGCATTATCCCTGCAGTTGCCAAGAGTCTCTTCTGTAGGCCTTTGTTAAGAATATGAGGAAAGATCTCAGAATTTGTTGCAGTTTGCTCTTTGATGTTTAGGATATCGTGGTACTACAAGCTGCTGGGACATATGTAATGACTGGGAGTATGGCGTATTTATAAATAGTCATCAGGTTGTGGATTGACACGCCGCATATGACTTTGGAGCAGCGGACAAGGCTTTGCGAATAAGCAGTAACTTGTTTTCGAGATACTGCATGTGTGGGGGTACCAGTCTAAGGTGCAATCTAGTATTATTCCAATGTATCTCATTTTTGAGACTACGTTTATTCCCCATGCGACTATTGTGGGATGGCGTTTGTATTCTTCTCTGTTTCTTATGAACATTGGCATCAGTGCCAATTTATCTTTAGAAATCTCTAACCTGTGTTCTTTGCATGTCTTCTATAGTTTGGAGTGTGCTTTGAAGTGTTGTGAGAATAACTGAGGAAGAGGGTCCCTGTATCATAATCATCATATCATCGGCGAAAACTACTATTCTTACATTTATGGGACCGTACATCATCTTTATAGTTGAGTAAAGAGAAACCAACTTGATGCCACTTATTTTATTATTTTATTCAATGCTCATTCAATGCTCAACATGTTTCGGCCATTAATACGACCATCTTCAGGAGTCTGC
>Ga0123355_10019656_pt1 | contig 10760 bp, 8 predicted proteins | sample TergutEmb28metaG_3_FD_89872 | JGI IMG/M metagenome (GOLD analysis project Ga0123355, IMG submission 89872) | Embiratermes neotenicus P1 segment gut microbial communities from Petit-Saut dam, French Guiana - Emb289 P1 | ecosystem: Host-associated > Arthropoda: Insects > Digestive system > Gut ...
ATTATAGTTCTATATATCTTGATCTTTAAATTTTTGGATAGCAACCTGGAAGACAAAAGATTCTGCACCGAATGATAGCAAGCATTTCCTGACCTCAATCTGCTCTTAATTTCTTCTGCAATAAAATTTTGATTTGTTAAAATTGTTCCCAAATATTTAAACTCTTCCACCCTCTCGAAGGTACTATTATCAATCCTCACACTGTGAATTATTCCTGCATTCTGATCTCAAGACATGACCATGTACTTTGTTTTATCAGCACTTACTTCCATTCCAGTCTCCCTAGTAGCAGCTACTAAAGCTTTTGCATTTTCCTTTAGAGTATGTATGCTTCCTGCCAGCATATTAACATCATCGGCATAAGCCAGAAGCTGATGTGTACCATTTAGTTTCAAGCCATCCTGGTTTACCGGAACCCTCCTAATGGCGTACTCTAAAGCAAAGTTAAAAAGCATTGGTGATAGAGCGTCTCCTGGTTATTACTACGTTTAAAATTAATTCCTACAGCTTTGTTAAAGTATGCTAAAATAAGAGGAATATAAGTGTTATAAACCACAGCTTCTGAACCTAGGACATGGAGGCCGACCGCATAATGTAAAGCATCCCTTACATTCTTTAACAAAACCAACGAACGCAACAAGACCACCGCCCACAATTCTCCAAACATCACAATGTTACTGTTAACGCCATGAACACCATAACAAGTGCAAGTCCAACCGATGAATCTCTGCAAACTACACTCCTAGACTATAAACTACGTCCAAGTAAGACAGTACAGCAGAAGGATGGATGCTTCCATCTTGACAGCCCGTCGCTTGTAGCTGTCAGACCAGTAATTGCATTCTACAAGCATAAAACATAACCAGCACCGCGCAGGTGACATGGTCAGTGTATTCAAACATAAACAATGGCCTAAGTATGGCGGCTAGAACAGATTAGATGATAACTCTGCAGGAAGTAGGGCAAATGCGAAGGCATCGAGTGAACACAGAAAACGCTCTAGATTTGCGTTAGGCAGCCGCGCAACGAGGGCAGTCTCGATTATTACTCTTCACCGGATATCATCATGATGATGAAGACAAGGAGGATGAGACCGATTGTGCATGTTGCGTGAAAAATGTGTGCGGAGATGTGGTTGGAAGAGCAGAAGGAAAGAGACCACACAGAAGACCTAGAAGGTAAGGAAAGCATATTAATATGGGTCTTACAGAAAATAGGATTGGAGGGTGTTAACTAGATTAAACTGGCTCAGGGCAGGAAAAAGTGGCGAGCTCTTGTGAATGTGGTAATTAACGACTGGCATCCATAAAACGCGCCGAATTTCTTGTTCAGCCGAGGAACTGTCAGCTTTTAAAGAAAGACGCTGCTCTAATGGGTTAGTTAGGTTCACGATTAGAATGTCGACTGCATTATCGGCTACTCTGAGGATTTCTATGTGAAAGATCACGCTTTGACCAGCTGTAAGAATGAAAGGATTGAGGAAAATATTTGAAGTAACAGGACCTAGAGACTTTATCTTGTTCACATCCGTGCAGTTATGTCACTATTTTATTTAAAAATCCGACTAATGTACTATATACATGTTAACACCAATTTTAATTACATTATTATACTCCTACATGTTTCATCCCTCAAGAGGCCATCCTCAGGGAGTACTGATACATTTTGTGAGCAGGGTCAACAAAATGACTGTCCAGATGTAAATACCAGATTAATGAGCAGCGTGTTGACAACTGTCATGTGACGTACAGCGCGCTGCTCTTTAACCTGATACTTAAATCCCGACACGTGTTTTGTTGACCCTCCTCACCAAATGTATCAGTGCTCCCTGAGGATGGCCACTTGAGGAATGAAACATGTAGGAGCGTAAGACTGTGAATAAAGTGATGATAACATGTTTAGAGCATTAGTCGGATTTTTACATAAAAATGAAATGCAGACTTCATATAACGAAGAGTTTCACATTCCGCATGTTTAACTGTATGATTTTTATTATTTTTTAAATTATTTTTTTGCTTAAGTGTGATTTATTTAACAATAATATATATTTTTGCCTTAATTATCAATCACACACAATGCATATTAACTTCAAAGATTCATCTTGTCGAAATCAAGTATTATTATTATTATTATTATTATTATCATCATCATCATCATCATCATCATCATCATCATCATCTCCTTTATGCAGGGTATTTATACTTATATTCCTGAACCAAACTATGTCCCTAGGGAATACATTGTTGCAGCTATTTTGTTGTCACTATTCATGATGCTTATATCGTTAGTTACAGTGTTGAATCTATTGTACTTTTACATTAGTACTTTGCGAAATATGTGTGCAGTGCCCAATATGGCTGTTTTCTGGAGTTCCTTTACTTCATGTTTCCCTGGTATGTTGCTCACGTATTTTCTGAATGACTTTGAAATAGTCCCAGTCGTCCCTATTATTAGTGGTATCACCTTTGTTTTTACATTCCACATGCGCTATATTTCTATTGTAGGTCTTTATACTTTAGAATCTTCATGGCTTCTTTTTCAATCACATTTCTGTCTCGTGAAATTGCAATGTCTATTAACATACATGTTCCCTTTTCATTATCACGAATTATAATGTCTGGTTTGTTATTGGAGATAGTTCTGTCAGTCTGTACTTGTTGATTCCACAATGTGGTTACCTTATTATTATTATTATTATTATTATTATGCCTTATTTCGTCTTAATTATCCGGCATAATATCCTAATCTTGTTCAAACAATAGTGTTCGATTATCAACGGCCCCTCTGCCTGCCGTATTTTACGTCATTATTCCGAAAACGGCATGTTTATCGGAATGAAAATGCACGACAAGTAACGCGTTCTGACTTTATCGAAGACTTATATCTGAAACTTTTCTCAACCCAGAATGAATTCAGCGAGATAATGTCATAAACGTAGTTAGGGCTTCAAGCAAATTTGTTCGATGTTAACCAAACCGTAATTTTCCCAAAACACTGTGATAAAATCACCAACATAAAATCTCACGAAAATCCGTCCAGTTGGAACGGTGTGGTTCCGATGCGGACACGCGGATGGGAGGCCAGAAGCACGGATGTTACGAAGCTAATAGTCGTTTTTCGAAACTTTGCGAAAGCTCCTAACAACAAATCCATTCTACCAGCCTTCTGCACAAGCCACTGCGAGGATAAACAACAAACAGTCGGGTATCAGAATGTCAAGTTTCAACACCGCTGACACCAGAAACTTCCTCTGAACACAGTGCTCAGTACTCTCAACCCTACCTCCCTTTGACCAATATTCGTATTATCTTTCCTTCATCTATATTCATGCTTCTCAATCTATTTTAGCCCATGGAACCCTAACAAAAGCTACAGAACTTACTGAGGAACCCCTACCTGTCTGCAAAAAGTGAAATATAAAATTAAACACCGGCATTTAGCTTTTATGCAAGTTAAATTAAAAAAAAAAAATTCTAACCTCAAACCCACCGACAATCTGATCATTTCGCATGACACATTGACCCTGTCTATGGCCAGCTGTGCTGGCTGACTGGACTACAGGATCAGGAAGCTTCTGGACTGAATACGCGATTGATTGTGTGCGTGATATCAGTGACAGAATGATTAGTGGAAAGTGTCACCACACGAATTTTAATTTGTACATATAAATTTAGAACAGCCAATAAAACTCTTCAGCCAATACGCATTTTCGTCTCTCGGAACCCTTAACACCCCTTTGCGGAACCATGAGGTTCCGCGGAACCCAGTTTGAGAAACAGCGGTCTAGATACAACGAAGTTAAAATTATCCCAATGCCGAAGCTTGCAGCCATGAAGGCGTTTGGATGAAGGAAATGTGGAAAAGGGGGGGAGGACTTCAATCATGTCGTCAAACACACACTTCATATCAATCCACATCATTCAAAGGTCATTATGCAGTCACTGTGGCAAATAAGAACAAGTTTAGGGAGATCTATACAGGAAATGTTAAGAATTAGGCTGGCAATATGATGCAGGGTTGCTGCACATGAACCCCGAAAAGAAATATAGACCTGCTTGTCCGCTGGGGAGGCAATGATTTACCTCGTAACTCAGATACTGTGACCAGAAGTACGGTCACAATCAAGTTCCTTGTCTCTCAGTCCAATCTGCTATTCCTTGGGGAGGAAACAGCGGCGATAGACAGGACATCAGCTCAGCAGTACACGCAGCACTCAGCCTGCACTCACAAAAATTCGGAAGGTTCAATCAAGAACGTGTTATGTCAGCGGCTCCAAAAGCTGCAGGTGTTATTTCCTAAACCAAGATAAGAAACGTGTGTATGAATGATGAGACACTGACACGCGCCCTGATCTTCGTATCCTCAGATGGTCATACCATTTTATCTATTGTAGCCAAAATTTGTTGTTCAAAACTGTAGGTATGTCACAGCATATCACTACTGCGACTAGGGAACGTTTCCATTCCTTGTTATTCTGTTTCTATGAAGACTTTACTACTTATATTCACATGCTAATTTTGTCTGTGTTATATCTGCCGGTCATAAAAGTTTCAACCGCCTGAAATATGTTACAGTTGTTGATTTCAAACACACAATTTGTAGGTGTTATTCGTAAACATAGGGGCCGGGTAGCTCAGTCGGTATAGCGATTGACTACGGGCTGGACGGTCCGGGATCGAAACCCGGTGGGGACGAGATTTTTCGCCCGTCCGGACCGGCCCTGGGGCACACCCAGCCTCCTGTACAACGGGTACCGTGTCTTTCCCGGCAGTAGAGGCGACCGGGGCGTGGGGCTGACCCCCCACCACCATCTAGAGTTCCGAGGTCCTAGAAAGAGTAGAGCTATACCTCTACTCACCATAAGGGCCTTCGTGACCTATAAAAAGCGTGAAAACCTACCTATTCGTAAATATTCGGTCTATCTATGCACCTAACCATCAATTAATCCAACCATTCATTCTTCTAGCCGTCTAGTCTACCGGAAAGACAGTTAAATAAGACACTCTGTCCGTTGAGAAGGAAGTAGCATCGAACACCAATTTCCGTGATGTCATCGTATCCTATGCTCAAGAAAGTCGAGGAAGGTGGGTTTCGTGCCGGCAGTGCAGTCAAAATGGGGAAGTGGCACTAAACATGTAGTCAAGTGGCATAACTACACTGAATGTTGAAACCGATAAAAACTGGATTACTTAATACATACCAGGCATGGTTAAACGTATTAAACGTACTGGGATTTTTTTTTGACTATAATGAAAAAAGGGGGTTACCGCAGAAATTGATTCGCCAAGTGCCCGTTACCCCTCTAGGACGGCACTATCTGCATCACTGCACAACAGCAGCACCAAGTTCAACGGTACGGACATCCCACGCTGAAGGAACGCTGCCGGCCTCTCCTAGCTGTAAGGTCCGGCATATTCGTATTCCCAGTTCTGCGTGTCGTTCGTGCCTTATACTCTTCCGTCCCAGCGCACTAATACCACCATAACCAAGAATAATCTGCTGCTATTCCTCCTACTCATGAATTAGATACGTACAGCCTCTACCGCATTGAACGTCCTACTTCGAAGGGGTCCTTCGTGTTACATTTCCGACTGTCCCAACTTTCACGTGCATGAACAGGCCAGAGTCATGTCTGCGGTAGTGGTAACTGTGCTTTTAACGTTTCCGCTAAATCGGAACCCTTATGAAGTCTCATTAATTCGGCGGACACACCATCCAAGATTATCTCAGATAGCAGACCGCTTACGCACAATTCGCTGGAGACGAAATAGTGACAAATATTAAACCTACTTAACTGTAAAAAACCTTTATTAGGTCAGTGTAAAAATGGATCAGAAAGCAATTTTCCTTGCAGTAATGACAGTAAAACTAGGACAGGAAAAACATAAAGGAAGTTAAATCACTTCAACTATTAACCAACAAATGCACCTAAATAACTTTCATTTAAAACACTTAAAACCACTCCGACATGTTTCGATCTTTTCAGGTCATCATCAAGGAGTTTCGTCGTTTCTTGCTAAAGTTATTACATATTCATGATTTAGTTCTTTTTGTAAACAATTTGTTGTGGCAGCATATCATGTTGTGTAGGAATCTGTTGTAGAGAGTGTAGTTGGCTAGATATGCGTAGCATACGACGCACACCTAGCCAACTACACCCTCTACAACAGATTCCTACACAACATGATATGCTGTCACAACAAACTGTTTACAGAAAGAACTAAATCGTGAATATGTAATAACTTTAGCAAGAAACGACGAAACTCCTTGATGATAACCTGAAAAGACCGAAACATGTCGGAGTGGTTTTAAGTGTTTTAAGTGAAAGTTACATAGGTGCATTTGTTGGTTAATAGTTGAAGTGATTTTACGAAATGCACGGTGCAACGATGAGATTCATAAAGGAAGTTAAGTTCATCTGAGTACCAAGTATTGAACTCGTGGATTCCGTGGTCTGAAGGAAGTATCAAGAACGAAGAGGATTGCGGAAGGATAGCAATGTTCAGCACGAAATGAGAGCCACATGGGTTCCTCGATAAACGGCAATGATGAAGATAGTAATGAGGAGGAGGAGGAGAGAGAGGAAGGTGACAGTAGAGAAGGATACACACAAAAATTATAAAAGCAAACAATATTAATTACTAAGGCTTAAGAACCTTGAATACTGAAATGTGTGCGTTGTCCATTCACAAAGTTAGTCATAAACACATAACTGGAAGGTCATATTATTCCGTCTTCCTATCCACACCTTCTAATTCAAACCGGTTTGATTTAAACAAAATTTTTATTCCGAATTAAATGAAGGCTGACGTCCAAATTTCGTTCTGACCCATTGTCTGTTGCTGATTACAACTTCTAATCAGCAACAAACTATAATATCATTTTATAATAAAATTTTTAATATTGCGTATTTTAACTAAAACCTAAATATAGGATATGTATGAATATCGTTACGCTGTTTATTGCTGTACGTTATAACACCATTGGTGCAAACTCACTGAAGATGACGAATGTGCCGAAAGATGTAGGGGCAGAGTAAAGTTAAAATACACAATACATGGAAGAGTGCATTTGTTGGTGGTGATATCAAGAGTTTGTAATAGGCCTACACCTTCACAATATGTAATTCTTATTGCTTTTCAACTGCAACAGTAGTTGTACGAACGCGCCTCACTGTTACGTTGCATGTACATTGCCTGCCCTGTGGAATGTTCAACATATTGGTGCAGTAAGGAACCGGTAGGATTTAAAAGGTTAATTAGTTCTGAGGTGTGTCATCCCCGTTGTGTGTGAAACACTAATAGAGAGGTAAATTCAGTCAGAAAAAACAAATATAATTGTATGCTAGATGATGGTATTTATTAGCAAGTAAATAACTTACATATATCGGCCTATTTCGGCCATCTTCACGTTATTACAATTTTGCTCAAAGAGTGTCATATATATATATGTCTATACTGGTGGTAATGTGAGATCTCAACAACATAAATACCATCATTTAGCATACAATTATAGTTGTGTTTCCTGACTGAATTTACCTCTCTATTGGGTTAATTAGCTTTGTCAACACAATTCACCTTTTTTTTCAGTGTAGAGTATCGCATGTTCAGATTTCGGTCAAGAAGAGATTTTTGTATCTGCAACTATTGCACATCACGACGGCACAACCCTGCAAATTCCAAACAAGAGCGTTCTGAAAATCTACAAATATCTAATTACAGCAAATGTTTCCACTCAAGCCTCGGTAACACCTGTACGAAGACTGAAACACGCAGTGTCCACCCAGCAAACTCTAACTTGTATAACTGAACAGATTTACTTGGAGACGGACTTACATTGTTCTTATTCTGAGTCCCTCAATCGCCACCCCTCAAACAAGGACGCCACAAATAAACTTGATAAGACCGTCAGACCTATTTACGGACATGCCGCGCGCTGTTGGTCTTCCATTATATCACAATGGCATTATCCCCACAGGCTGGCTGTTGATAGAGAGGCCTTGATAAGGATGATAGTCTAAGGTACTTGTTATTATATACAGCTGCCCGCCGGGAATTGGACCAAGTTTCTCAAACGATATTTGATACGTCACTACATCTCCCTGAAATTTCAACACCCTACTGACGAACCCTGTGATGTCGAACGGCGAACAAACTTGGGGGTTTTACGCGGATCTTCCGTCGAACGTGAGTTCGAACGTACGTCATACCTTAAGCATGCAACTTTATAGAATGTACCAATTACACGACGTGTAGCCAGTTGGACAGGTAGCAAATTACGCCCCAGAAGAGCGCAATCTTAACACACATCATACAGCGACGATTGGCCTAACTCTCAAATGTCAAGTAAGTGTCTTTTATCTCGTATCGGTAATATGGACTGAAATATATCACGGCTAAAGGGAATTCTGTACGAATGTCCATTTCGGAATAATAATAATAATAATAATAATAATAATAATAACCTTAACACAAATTACAAAGAAGACCAGTTTATAAATATTTTTAAAAGCCACGAAAGCACTCAGCCAAATATGAACTCAATACCTAAGACAGCAGCAAAGATTATAGAAGAATTAAGTCAACCAAATGAGAAGAGCGACGCAAAACAGGATGGAATACAACACACAAAGGCAAGATTGGGAGAGTCCCTAAAGAAAAAATGGTAAAACAAAGCAATGCATGGGCAATACATTAGAAATATAGATAGTTTATTAGTGAAGAAGACACGTTCCTCTGGCTATCGAAGGGAGACCTAAAAGCAGAAACTGAAAGTGAAATAGTGGCAGCACAAGACCAGGAGCTACATACAAAGTATTATGCGACAAAAATATTGAACACAGAGATAGATAGCAAGTGCGGACTTTGCCAACAATTTGAAGAGACAATACACCACATAATATCAGCATACCCAATACTGGCAGAAGAACAGTACATAAAAAGACATGATAGAGTGTGTGCACAACTACACTTCAACATATGCAAGGAAACAGGGGAACAATTGGACAAAAAACATGTGCCAAAATCAGCAGAAACAAGTCAAGCAGGCAAGGTAACCATATTGTGGAATCAATGTACGAACTGACAGAACTATCCCCAACAACAAACCAGACATTATAATCCGTGATAATGAAAAGGGAACGTGTATGTTAACAGACGTTGCAATTTCACGAGACAAAAATGTGATTAAAAAAGAAGCCAAGAAGATTTTAAAGTATAAAGACCTTGCAATAGAAATATAGCGCATGTGGAATGTAAAAACAAAGGCGATACCAGTAATAATAGGGACGACTGGGACTATTTCAAAGTCATTCAGAAAATACGTGAGCAACATACCAGAAAAACATGTAGTCAAGGAACTACAGAAAACAACCATATTACTTATGTAAAAGTACAATAGATTCAACACTGAAACTAACGATATAAGCACCATGAATAGTAACAACAGAATAGATGCAACACTATTCCCTAGGGACATAGTTTGTCTCAGGTATATAAGTATAAATACCCTGCATAAAGGAGATGATGATGATGATGATGATGATGATGATGATAATAATAAAGATAATAATAATAATAATAATAATAATAATACAATTACTGTTTACGAAGACGCCGAGTAAACAGTCAAGTGGCCTACAACAGAAACAGCACAACATACAAACAAACGTAAAAAATAAAAATAAACGGGACAAATGAACAAAATGAACAAACAATAAATAAACTTTAAAAATTAATCTGGACATCTAATGTTATGAAACTAAAAATAATATCAAGTCCGACGTAGTTAGATATTTTGCCTCCTGAAGACACAAAAGACTGACAATGGATCCTGCCGCAGTGGCACTCCTGGCGGATGGACAATTTTAGTTTTAACATGAAATAAAGTATAGTATCGGCGGCTCAAGGTGGCAGCTCGTTGACCAGTAATTTCCATTGTAAGTGTGCAAGATTGCGACCCCCGTAAAACACAAGTAACAAGCACTGCGTCAAGTTGATGCCTTCTCTCATGCAAAGTGCACAAATTCGGAATTTGAAGACCATTACTGTCTGGGAAAATAATCGATTATAGCAACAAGCTGAAAACTGCCGCATAATGCTTGCAACAGTAATTAATAATAATAATTATTATTACTATTATCCTTGTTATCACCTTTATGCAGGGTATTAACAATCATATACCTTAAACAAAACATGTTTCTAGGGTATATAGTGCAGCTGCTATTCTGTAGTTACAATTCATGGTACACGTAATGTTATTTCGCCTGTGAAATGTTTTGTAATTTTACATTATCACTTTCTTCTTATATTACTATTAGTAATATAAACGCTACTGTTTTTCAGCCTTTATTTAGAATAAGCAATTACGAACATCCAAGCCAGTCAGTATCAGAATTAACAAAAGACATATCAGCTTCTGCTTTGTTCTAAGCTGCTAATTTATGGAATGAAAAATGTGCAATCAGAATCACAGACGCAATATTAGGTGCTTGTGGGTGGAATGGTCCGGCAGCACAGGAAGAAAAAATTAAGCAGGCATGTATGTTCCATAACTTACTTACTTACTCCATCGTGCAGAGTCCTTCTTGAGAAGCTAACTGGTTTGAAGCTAGTCATGAAATTTCCCGCATTTCACGTAACCCGAAGGTTCATTACCGCACTCACAAGCGTCCGCCAACTGTCTCTATCCTGGGCCAGCCCAATCCAGTCCATATACCCACATCCCACCACCTGGAGATCCATCCTAATATTATCCACCCA
>Ga0123355_10019657_pt1 | contig 10759 bp, 5 predicted proteins | sample TergutEmb28metaG_3_FD_89872 | JGI IMG/M metagenome (GOLD analysis project Ga0123355, IMG submission 89872) | Embiratermes neotenicus P1 segment gut microbial communities from Petit-Saut dam, French Guiana - Emb289 P1 | ecosystem: Host-associated > Arthropoda: Insects > Digestive system > Gut ...
GGATCTATTATAATAGTGTAAGTAGCCGGCGTAGCTCAGTACAGAGCTAGGCTGCGGGCTGGGCAAGTAGCTTACGACCCTTTGCGGGGGCAATATTTTCTTTTCCATCGCGTCCAGAGTTTCTTTTGGACCCACCAAAGCTTTTCTCCAGTGGGGCAATGGCGAATTTTTCCCTTAGGGTACAGCTTTAGAGCTGGGAGATGGTCCGCATATCTACTTTGAGTCCATTGCCACATGCGTCTTAATTGTGTGAAGCATGACTAAGAGCAAGCGTAAATTTTTCTATTGTACAGTTACGCTACTTGTATAAAGCTCTGTATGTATATCTTCGAACGTTTGTTTGAGTTATTCCCACGTTTATACTTTCATTTCCCTACTACCAGTAATATCAACATGGCAGCATGTAGACAGAAGATAATGGAAGGACTGGGTGCGTCTCAGTTGAGGACCGTGAATAGTACGGCGAATACATCACCAGCCGTCGCTGACGATAGGGTGACAAACATGATCGGGCGGAATCTGATCACGGTTTATGGCATTCAGGGTACAAAAGTAATGTAGAAATATGATCAAGAGAAAACGTATTTTAACTTCGTAGTTAGATGAATCAACGTATGTTTACTTTGTACGTTGGCAGTTTATAAATGAATCCACAAATGTGACGTGCCGTAAAAAATACAAACTCAAGACAGAGCGAGTCTTTGAGTCTGCAGCTTGTGTTTGACACTTTGATGTGACGGAAGTCAGTAGGTGGAAGTTCCCGCTTCAGAATAAAGCACTAAGCAGCCTACTGTGTCAGAAGTCTGGCTTGTCTCTGTATTCGGCTTGAAGGGTTTAGAAGAAACGTTCGCTTTTACCAAACATTCCGTTTACGTCCTGATTTCTTATGATTTTTATTTAAGCAACTATGTTTTAATGTTGTGTCACAAATTACGAGCCGGTATTAATAATAATAATAATAATAATAATAATAATAGTAATAAGTTTTGTAATTCTGACGGCTGTGTTGTGGTATGTAACGCCTTGTAGTCTGTTTAAAAATTACCGGCCTTTCAGAGAAACTTTCTGCTTCCATCCTGAAGAAGAAGGCAGTCGGCTCTTCTGATATGCTCTGAGTTCGTAGCACAATACAGAGCATTTTCAAAGGGCATGTGCTGTGATTGCACAAAGTCAGTTTCTATGCATTCCAGGAAAGTGTTTATCGCCTCTTTGTAATTTGAAGACTTATTTCTGTATCCTTTCGTGTTTTGAGACTATAAAAGTGTGTGTTTTTCGTTTGTTTCTTGCAGCACGAATAACAAAGAGGCAGCACGTTCAAGACTTTGTGTCTGAGATCGGAGCGGTTTTATTTTCTCGACATGTTTTTCGTCGTTCCGTATTGTTTTAGTATATATGAGAAGTCAGTAAAGTTCTTGATATCGGATTGAAATGAAAGTCACGAAGTCGCTTGGATAAGGAGAGGCAAGTGCAAGTGGGCGTGATGTATGTGCTGGGATCCCGAAAAAGTGGGATATGCAAAGGAAGAGAACGCTATGGAGAGAGTAAGGAGTTGGAAGAAGAAAGTGATGTGTAGAAAAAGAAGAAATAACTCAGTCACTTGAATCCCACAATTTTACAATTTCCTGAAACTGAAAAAAAAACGCTCTTTCTTGAAAGATGTAAAACTACGGAACAAAATATCTAACACAATCTGTAATTTAGGGTTTCATGAAGAGGGTGTAGTGTCGTCACCATCATGTTGGTACAAAAGCATGGCTGTCACTGACGTCATTATTATTCGTTACTAAAGAAACGAGCATGAGTTCATGCATGCATACATACGTACGTACATGTAACCAAACATGCATACATACGTACGTGTATACATGTACGCATAAATGGGTACGTGCATGCATACTTGTTTGTATACATACCTGCATGCATACGTACGTGCATACATGCATGCATACACGTACGTGTAACCATACATGCATACATGCGTATATGTATACATGAATGCATACATACGTCCGTGCACACATGCATGCGTACATACGTACGTGTATACAAACATACATATGAAAGAACGTACAAACATACACTCATACAGAATCATACTTACACACATACATGCATACATAAATATGTAAGACCTATATGAGTACATACGTAAATACATAAACACAATATGGGGCTGCATTCAGGTGTGTACATATGTATACTACGTGTTTGTGACCTACACACATATACCTGTACATACATACATATATAAGACATACATACATACATACATACACACATACACACGTACATACATACATACATACATACACACACATACATACATACATACACACACACATACATACATACACACATACACACATACATACATACATACATACATACATACATACATACATACATACATACATACATACATACATACATACATACATACGCACGTATATACGTATACATTCACATACTCAGACACATAACTTACGTTGCTGTAGTACGTTACACGTTGTGTTGTCAGGCGCTGAATGTACGATCTTGCGTGTGCCGTCACGTGATGATTTGGTTATTAATTCCCTGAGCTAAAACTGTGACCCACGCCAACTGGTCACGTCACAACGATCCGAACTCTCACTTCATGTGTTTTAAAACGGCACAGTTCTGTATCGTTTTCTTGATGGATAGATAACTTGTTATTACACGGATGTTCTGTCACTGGCTTAAAACAGATACCGAAACACTGAGTGGGCTGTTGCTACTCCGACGGCTGTGTTTCTCTTCAGGGTTGTTACGAAGTTGTGTATGGATAAGTTGCTGTGCAGGTGTGTGCGTGTATGTGAAGCACTGCATACGAAAATTTCTATTTGTTGCAGCTCTGAGAGTTTCTCCCACGACATCCTTCTCGTTAGCGTCGTTCGTTGAACTGAGAAGTAAAATTAAATTTCTTGAGATCGCAGAAACTGAAGTATCCGCAAAACGTGTAGAAGATGTATACATGGCTCTTGTGTGAGACTAGGATATTCAGTTGTTTCAGCTGTCGGTGTGTTAAGAGGTGTTTCACTTCGAGAGGAAAATATTTGCCAAGTTTCAGCTGTCGCTTTTGTGTCAGTGTTTAGTCTTAAGTAAAATTAATTAGGATGAAGTGAATAGAGCATGTGTCTCGAAAGAAAGAGGAGCATGTAAAGCATCTTGGTAGAAGAACCTAATGGTAAACATCACTTCGTAGACCTAGAAGCAAATAGAAGCGTATTTAAAAGAACCTTAGATAAATGGGCTGTTATTTTTCGGTTGGTTGTATCAGGAATAGGATACGACTTTTTGGCGAGGCGATGTTAACATTACAGTGGATTTTCATGTAACATGAATGGCTGATATCGTAACTGACAACACGAATACGCGGTTCGCAGTAAGGCATGTATTCCACCGGTTTACTTACATTTAGTCTTATACTCACTAATAATAAATGGCTGTGATTACACTGTAATTAACTCAATGCAAGAGGAATTCCGTCTGCGAAAATAATGCAGTGATAGCTTATATAACGTGGGGACTAAGGGGAACCATGACGGCGGGTTAGGCAAAACCGTGTTGCTCGAATTCCTTAATCGGCCCGATTGGGCAGTATTATTTCTCGAAATTTTTGTTTGTACTTTAGATTGTGCAATAGGCCTGCTTTCGTCCTAGACACTGAACATATTTTTCAGTGTTTTATTTTGCTCCAGTCAAGATGAGTAAATATATTGAGTAATACTGATGCTGCCTGTGTGTCCACTGTTTTAGCCCTGTGTTTAAACATGTTGAGTGATACTGATGCTGCTTTTGTGCCCACTGTTTTAGCCCTGTGTTTAAACGTGTTGATTGATACAGGTGCTGCGTGTGTGTCAAATGTTTTAGCCCTGCATTTAAACATGTTGAGTGATACTGATGCTGCTTGTGTGTCCACTGGTTTAGCCCTGTATTTAAACATGTTGATTGATACTGATGCTGCTTGTGTGTCCACTGATTTAGCCCTGTATTTAAACATGTTGAGCGATACTGATGATGCTTGTGTGTCCACTGCTTTAGTCCTGTGTTTAAACATGTTGATTGATACTGATGCTGTTTGTGTGTCAACTGTTTTAGCCTTGTATTTAAACATGTTGAGTGATACTGATGCTGCTTTTGTGTCCACTGCTTTAGCCCTGTGTTTAAACATCTTGAGCGATACTGATGATGCTTGTTTGTCCACTGCTCTAGCCCTGTGTTTAAACATGTTGAGTGTTACTGAGCTGCTTGTGTGTCCACTGCTTTAGCCCTGTGTTTAAACATGTTGAGTGATACTGATAATGCTTTTGTACCCACTGTTTTAGCCCTGTGTTGAAACATGTTGATTGATACTGGTGCTGCTTGTGTGTCCACTGCTTTAGCCCTGTGTTTAAACATGTTGAGTGATACTGATGCTGCTTGTGTGTCCACTGCTTTAGCCCTGTGTTTAAACATGTTGTGTGATACTGATAATGCTTTTGTATCCACTGTTTTAGCCCTGTATATAAACAAGTTGCGTGATGCTGCTTTTGTGTCCAGTGTTTTAGCCCTGTGTTTAAACATGTTGATTGATACTGATGATGCTTGTGTGTCCACTGATTTAGCCCTGTGTTTAAACATGTTGATTGACACTGATGCTGCTTGTGTGTCCACTGTTTCAGCCCTGTGTTTAAACATGTTGATTGATACTGATGCTGCTTTTGTGTCCACTGTTTTAGCCCTGTGTTTAAACATGTTGATTGATACTGATGCTGCTTTTGTGTCTACTGCTTTAGCCCTGTGTTTAAACATGTTGAGTGATACTGATGCCGCTTTTGTGTCCAATGTTTTAGCCCTGTGTTTAAACATGTTGAGTGATACTGATGCTGCTTGTATGTCCAAAGTTTTAGCCCTGTATTTAAACACGTTGATTGATACTGATGCTGCTTGTGTGTCCACTGATTTAGCCCTGTATTTAAACATGTTGAGTGATACTGATGCTGCTTTTGTGTCTACTGCTTTAGCCCTGTGTTTAAACATGTTGATTGATACTGATGCTGCTTTTGTGTCCACTGCTTTAGCCCTGTGTTTAAACATGTTGATTGATACTGATGCTGCTTGTGTGTCAACTGTTTTAGCCTTGTATTTAAACATGTTGAGTGATACTGATGCTGCTTTTGTGTCCATTGATTTAGCCCTGTGTTTAAACATGTTGAGCGATACTGATGATGCTTGTGTGTCCACTGCTTTAGCCCTGTGTTTAAACATGTTGATTGATACTGATGCTGCTTTTGTGTCTACTGCTTTAGCCCTGTGTTTAAACATGTTGATTGATACTGATGCTGCTTGTGTGTCCACTGATTTAGCCCTGTATTTAAACATGTTGAGTGATACTGATGCTGCTTTTGTGTCCACTGCTTTAGCCCTGTGTTTAAACATGTTGAGTGATACTGATGCTCCTTGTGTGTCCACTGCTTTAGCCCTGTGTTTAAACATGTTGAGTGATACTGATAATGCTTTTGTGTCCACTGTTTTAGCCCTATATATAAACATGTTGAGTGATACTGATGCTGCTTTTGTGTCCACTGTTTTAGCCCTGTGTTTAAACATGTTGATTGATACTGATGATGCTTGTGTGTCCACTGCTTTTGCCCTGTGTTTAAACATGTTGAGTGATACTGATGCTCCTTGTGTGTCCACTGCTTTAGCCCTGTGTTTAAACATGTTGATTGATACTGATGCTGCTTGTATGTCCACTGTTTTAGCCCTGTGTTTAAACATGTTGAGTGATACTGATGCTGCTTTTGTGTCCACTGTTTTAGCCCTGTATATAAACATGTTGAGTGATACTTATGCTGCTTTTGTATCCACTGTTTTAGCCCTGTGTTTAAACATGTTGATTGATACTGATGCTGCTTGTGTGTCCACTGTTTTAGCCCTGTATTTAAACATGTTGAGTGATACTGACGCTGCTTGTGTGGCCATTGCTTTAGCCCTGTGCTTAAAGGGAAGAGAAAAAGAAAACGAATCATCTCAGGACCAAGGAGTTGTACAGAAGGAGACCGTAATAGACACACACAAACACACCAACAAGAAGGCCTTATGATAGGTTACGTTTGAGCGAACCAAACTAGTATAACATTTTTTTGCGTTTGGATGGTCCATTATTTGTCAAGATACCCAAGATTTTGAGCGTTATAATCCTTAGAAGGATACTGATATGCGAGAAGCAGACACTCTCAGCTTTTATCCATTACATACGGTACTTAACCACTGGATTCTGAGGGCGCGAAATTTTATTTGTGGATATATTTACTGTCCGACAGGCTGTAACTGAATAGATTTTTGCAACTCTTCATTTTTAAAACTAGACCGTGGTATTAAACTGAACATTGTTATTTCCTCCTGGGGACAACATCATGGGAAAGCTTTAAATACGTACATTCTTGGACAGTAAACATTCTCAATGTGCTTTGGTTGCTTTGCTGCTTGAGGTTGAGTTTCCATTCGCCTTTACATGTATTTATTTGCGCGTGTCAAAAATATTTAGCGTGCGGCAATTTTTTTTGGCGTAATTATTTTCGACTGCATGAAGTCAAAAACGTGCTGGACACAATGGCGCTGGCCGCTGGGCAATATCCTGACTAGACGAAAATGCAATATCATGACTAGACGAAAGTCTAGTCAGGATATTGCCCAGTGTTAAAACTCTGGAAAACATTCTAATGAACCTTCTGTTTTCATGAAGGGCCATTACTAGAAGCATATAATCGACGTAAAATAAAGAATGTTGGTTTTATGGATTTAAAACGTAGTGTGTTTTAAACACTCCATTGTAATGCATTGTTTACCAAGAAAAATCAGTGGAGCCGTGATAGTGGAGTCAGTAGAGTAACTGGGCTGAGGACTGGAAGACCAAGGAATCGTGATGCGATCCGGAGAGGAGAAGAGATTTTTCTCTACTCCTAAAGCGTCCATAAAGTTGCGTGGGGGATCCTCCTGGTAGCCTATTTATTTGGGAGCGCGCTTACCCAGGGGTAAACTAGACAAGATGTGAAGCTACCCACTTAGATCCACTTAGTACCATGGTCAAGAATGTGTGGACCTGTACCTCCATTTCGTAAGGCAGCACGTTCATTCATGGCGTGTGCAGGGGCAACTTTACTACGAAGTATGATGCCATTCCTGAATTTGATGTCAGTTGTGTATCGTATACTAATAATAATATCACCGTTGTTGTCATTCTTATTGTTGCATTCCAGTTGGGGTGTTTATATTTTGTGATTGCTGTGCAACATTCCAGCAGGGTAGGTGTCACTCTGTGGACCGCGGCCTCAGGGGGTCAACGGAGATTATTTCAAGGGGTCTACCAATATTTCTTTCCACTGACTAAATAACACATTCCGCACAGTAAAGCTTATTACTACGTTTCAAATGCTTAAGCTTGCCGTTCTATTGTACAGTATGTGAATTTATTCAAAGTTTTACTGAGCTCACAATAGAATGTCTGCCATTGTTGTATGAACGGAGTCTAAAAGTAAGAAAGTCTTTGAATATGGGGCTCCTTCGACTGAGTTCAGTTTCAGGAAGCTTCCTCGTAATGTACAATGCTGGTAACCGCTCTTCGAGACTAATGTTCATGTAGTGATGAAGGTTAGATTCTTCTAATAGGCTCAACAAATTTCGTTTCTTCCTCTCTCGCCTCCGAAGCGTGGATTTTTAAAAGATTGTATTTTAATCGGAGAAGGGATAAGGCCCAATTGGATCATCATGTTTTGTTAAATATTACACGATGAACAAAATGCCACATTACCTTTCACATCTGTATTAACGCAAGGCCTAAAACTTCGTGGGCTTCCGTCTGGAACCAACTCATGTGAAGAAAAAATAATTCTAAATGTCACTGAGACCGGACAGTTACGTCTGAAGTGGTTCATGTTTGGCCCGTTTGAAGCTCAGTTTTTACTGTATGTACCGCCACTTTCAACGCTCAGAAACTGTACATTCTGCCCACACAGTTTATTCGTGGATTTTATAAGATTCTCATAAAATCAAATAATAATTATTTCCATGAAAAACAGGGATTTTGAGTCTTAAGGTCGCGATCCAAAACACACCAACAAGTAGGCCTTATGAGAGGTTACGTTTGAGCGAACCAAACTACTATAACAATTTTTTTGCTTTTGGATTGTCCATTATTTGTCAAGATACTCAAGATTGTGAGCGTTGTAATCCTTAGAAGAATACTGATATGCGAGAAGCAGTCACTCTCAGCTTTTATCCAATACATACGGTACTTAACCACTGGATTCTGAGGGCGCGAAATTTTATTTGTGGATATATTTACTGTCCGGCAGGCTGTAACTGAAGAGATTTTTGCAACTCTCCAGTTTTAAAACTAGACGGTGGTATTAAACCGAGCAATATTATTATTTATTCCTGTGTTTTATAAGATTCTCATACAATCAAATAATAATTATTTCCTTGAACAACAGGGATTTTGAGTCTTAGGGTCGCGATCCAAATTTAAGTCGCGAGAGACTTCTGATTGGTCGTGACCTCTCAAAATATTCAAGTTTGCGGCTTTTTGTATCCATTGCTGTGACTCTGGTAAGGGAGAAATAAAACTGGAAGAAGCTGATCGTTATATCTAATTGCTATTATAAGTTCTTTTTCAGTATAATCCTATAAGTCTGTGGCTATTTACTGGGGTATTTGTGTTCAAAGACCAATATTATTTACGATTTTGGGTCGTGGACACAACATATTTGAGAACCACTGCAGTGTAGCATTAAGTGAGTGTTTTATCGTAACGCAGAATGTGCTCTTTGTGTGCAGGAAACTGAACCTTTAAATACAATTCAGGTTAATTTTAGTCGACAAGTGGGCGAAGTCTGGTAACCGTCAAACAAAGCAATGCTCTTTCGGATGCCGGGGTGCATTGGTCAGGAAAGTACTTTCACATTGTTTTCATCTTTACGTAGTTAATATAAGCTCATACATGAAAATCCCCACACATCTTATGCCAAATAGCTTCCACGTATAATGAATCAAAGGGAAGTGACGGCGTTGTATGTGGTTATATTTAAGACAATGTACCTTGAAATGAACAAAATTAATGAAAGTCTTAACACAGTTACGAAATCGCCGTTTTGTGATATGCAGGCAGGTTTTCACCCTTTTATAGGCCACGCAGGCCCTTAGGGTGAGTAGAGGAATAGCTCTAACCTTTTCTAGGACCTTCGGCAGTAGATGGGTGTGGGGGGTCAGCCCCACGCCCCGGCCGCACTTTACCCCCGGGAAAGACCCGGTACCCATTTTACAGGAGGCTGGGTGGGCCCCAGGTCCGGTCTGGACGGGCGGAAAAATCTCGTCCCCACCGGGATTTTTTTTCTTTCGATCCCGGGCCGTCCAACCCGTAGTCAGTCGTTACACCGACTGAGCTACCCGACCCACGTTTTGTGTACCTTCATTTAATGTACCGTAGACTACACAAAAATGTTATGGTCCATTGATTAGCTCCTCTTGGATCTTCGCTGTTCTGGGATGTTACGCTGTGTAGGTTGGTAGTCATTTCCCGACGTTTCGGGACAAACTGCCGGTCACATTTTCAAGTATCAGGCAATCCACCGCGGTGGCAGCCTGAAATCACGATTAGCCACACTATCTAGCACTTTAAGTATTCCAGGTTCGAGATTCGAACCCGAGACCGGCTTTACTGATAATTATTAACGTTTTTTCTTAAATGCTTCAAGTACTTTGTGGAAGAGGGTATTAAAATAGATCACGACCGCGTCCATACACAACGCTACTAATTGTGTATTCACCGTCATCCTCTCACTTGATGCTCTTTGTCATATACAAATGACTATTTGTTGTTAAATCGAATAGGAAACACATAAACATGTCAAGTGTTTACCCGTAGTTGTATCATGAGTCTCATTTCTGAGGATTACGTGGTTCCTGTCCGCGCTATGAAAACGCAAAGGGGAATATCAGCTGCAGTCATTCTTAACCTCGACTCTCGATGGAGGTGAATTGTCAGCTTCACGTCCCGGCCGCTTTACCCTTGGCTAGGAACTCCAGGACCTATTTGATAGGAGGTTGGTTGGGCCCCAGAGCGGTCTAGACGTTTTAAAGAAGAGAAAAATCTCTATCCCCAACCAGGATTCGAACGCCGGACCGTCCATCCCGTAGCCTATTCATTACAACTTGTGTAGGTATAAATGAAGTACAGATCGCACGTAAAAGTTTCTAAGAATGTAGCTCAGTTAACGGATAGATTGAAAATTAACTAAACACAAGTCATCTGAACTCGATGACAAGAACACGATCTGACGGTAAGATCGCGGGAATATTAGTTTTATATTGCGTTCATTTTACTGTAGCTACGAAAATGCAACGCAAAGTTTCGGTATTTCAAAGACTCTGTGTCCCTCGCAGTATTACGTCGCATTGGGGTATTGATATGCAACGCCAAGAGGCTTCATGTAATAAAACTTGCTCTGGGTCTCGCGTTACCATACACAACGATGTGCGACAGGATCACAAAGCGATGGAGCAAGGCAGACAGAATACGTTGCCGTCGATATTGACACACACACACACACACACACATGCACACACACATACACACACACATACACACACAACACACACATGCACACACACACAACACACACACATGCACACACACACGCGCGCACACACACGCACACACACACATGCACACACATGCACACACACATGCACACACACA
>Ga0123355_10019659_pt1 | contig 10759 bp, 8 predicted proteins | sample TergutEmb28metaG_3_FD_89872 | JGI IMG/M metagenome (GOLD analysis project Ga0123355, IMG submission 89872) | Embiratermes neotenicus P1 segment gut microbial communities from Petit-Saut dam, French Guiana - Emb289 P1 | ecosystem: Host-associated > Arthropoda: Insects > Digestive system > Gut ...
AGCAACAGTCTCTTCACGAATCAAATAAAGTTATTCTTGTGTTTTGAAAGGTTTTACAACATTTTCCTAAGTGTAACAGCAGTTTGAAAAAAACCTCCCCATATTAGGCGACTTTCCCCTAACCTTCCGATTGGTAGCACAGCACCTTAACCACTGAACTACCGCAGTCCCCTATTAAAAAAGATACGAAATAAAATGGGAGGACACAGTCTTAACAATAAAGAGGCACATTCAATATACGAAATAAATAGGATACATGTACTGATGAAATATGTTGAGTGTAAACCTCAATATACAAATCTCGTGAAAATCGATAAGCATGAACACACACACACACACACACACACACACACACACTGAAGACAGTTTCAGCTCACTCACTCGTAAGACAGCCTAACTATAGTAGTAAGATTAAATGTACCGCGGTATGACGCCGTGCAGTGCGACTGGTACTACTTTTCGGAGGCGTATGTTGTCCTCATATTAACATTGATCTACTTTAAATGTGCAGGCAGTGGCTTCCTACAAGATATTGGTGTCTGGCTACCAAACCGCACGACGTCACAATCAAGACGATTACCATTTTGGCCGCTACTGAACGAGAATCCGATATCTCCTAAATTAATAACGATTTATTTTAGATAAAATCGTGACTTTAATGAAAAACGAATAGAAAACAGTGACACCTCTTTAAGCACAAAATACTTTGACAATGGAAATAGAGAATTAAACTTTCAAAGGAAAAAGAGACTTTCGTGAGAGAGAAATTCTAGTTTGCTTTATTTTCTTCATTCAGCTTAGAGTTTAATTTCAACTATTTAAAATAATACCAAGGTTTGTTGTAACAAGATTCATGAGCTGAACACGACGTAACTTCTTTGTACATAACCAACTGGACGCACAATTCTTTTCCTTATATTTGTTTATTCCAATTCTCTACACGTTTCGAGCAACCAAGTGCTCATCATCAGGAGAGTCAATTGTATCAAAACGACCTCTGGTATATGTCACTCTATGTAGGTGACTGTGTGGTATGCAGGTTTAGACGGAACTTGCAGTTCAATCTAAACCTGCATACCACATGGTCACCTACATAGAGTGACATATACCAGAGGTCGTTTTGATACAATTGACTCTCCTGATGATGAGCACTTGGTTGCTCGAAACATGTAGGGAATTGGTGTAAACAAATATGAAAAAAAATAAATTTGCGTCAAGTTGGTTATTTACAAAGACTGTAATAAGAAACACGGTCAACAAAACATAAAAAACACGTAACTTATCCAGCCTTGTATGTCTGAACTGAAATATGGGCAATGGGATATAGCCCGTTCATATCTATACGATAAACATATATACATATGAAAGTATCCCATCACATGCGCCAAACTAAAAGGGACATATATTAAAGGTATTACCGACGCATTTTCTATTTAAATTAGGACATCTGATTCTTCTCTCCAATTATTAAGGGCGAAATAATTGTAGAAGAAATTTCGTTCAGAGTTCATAGCAGAATTTCGACAGAGTTTTTCTTTCCAGTTGACCACTTTGACTCTTACGTAACGTGACGAGCTGAACAGGACTTTCTTCCTTTAGGACATACTTCAAAACACATTCAGTATATCGAGAAACACAAAAAACAAAAAGATGTAGCCCACTTTCTTCTGGAAAGTGGGCTACAGCTTTTTGTTTCACTTCTACGGGATAATGTCCGAATTAATACAAACATACGAAGCTTGCCTACTGGTGATGGTTATTCAGTTTCTACTTTCTGCCGACAGGAGCTCCACTTCCGAACAAACGTCAGCCTAGTTAACTTGCTTCGGAAGTAAGAATTGAAAACTACACTAAAGTGCACTAAACGAAACTCAAAATTATTAATAAATACCTTACGATTTTTTGAACCAAATTAAAAACCCTGACTGGTATCAGTTTTCTTTTTGTGGAGAGATGGTAATAATGTCTTCAGGTTTAAAGGCTTATGTTAAAAGATTCAAAATATTCTTACCACAAAGAAAGCATTAATACTTCAATAAACGCGAAACCATAAACTATTTTTATAAAATATATGAAATTACTATACATTTGTCACGATTATTTTCAATCTGGGAGCTTTTTCTGCAAAATGTGAATAAATTTAATGTCATAAGTTAATTATGTAAAACACAAATGTTGGTTGTATTAGGAAGAAGAATTTCAAAGACAGCAAATTTTGTACAATTCATCCCTTGTGATACATCATATTAAAATTGCCAAACCTGCTGCCGTCAACCACAACTAATTTTATTTGCCCCCCTTTTTTAACTTACACATCCCGTTGTGTTGGAACATAAATAAGGAAGTATACTTCTTCATTTATGTTTTAGTTATCAGCATGATGATGAAACGATGGGATGAAACATGGTGCTGGGTAAATCTGTCTGTTTGTCTACTTATTTATTAGCTTTGTCAATACGTGCTACATTTATCTTAGTAATTAACCAACTTGATGCACAAAATTTTTGTTTTATAATAAGTTTATTTCATACCTCTACATGTTTCGAGCACATATGCTCATCATCAGGAGGTCAAAATTGTATTATACATTCTCTGGTATCATCACACCTGTAGGTGGCCGTCCGGTGCACAGGTTGAGAGAGGACTGGTATCACCACACCTATAGGTGTGATGATACCAAGGGCTGTATAATACAATTTTGACCTCCTGATGATAAGCACATGTGCTCGAAACATGTAGAGGCATGAAATAAACTTATTGTAAAACAAATTTTGTGCATCAAGTTGGTTAATTACTAAGATAAATATACTGAGATGCACGGTCAGCAAAACATAAAAATAGTGCTACATGTTTCACTCGTACTGACCGTCTTGAGATACTTAAATCCATGACTTTAAAATTAAAAAATAAAATGTATACATATTGTGACAATATACATGTATTTTATTGTGAAATATATATGCATTTTATTTGGAGTTTTAAATCATGCATTTAATGCCTGAGGACAGTCTAGAAGACCGAAAAATGTAGCACGTATAGACAATACTAAAAAAAATGTAGTTGACGACAGCACGTATGACAATTGTAAAAGGAAGCTATAAAAAATCATTCGAATATCACGCACACACAGTAGCCTAACACTTCAAAACGTGTGGGAGCGAAGGGAAGACGGTGGAGAAGACGAACAGCAAATTGTAGAACTGAAACTGCTCACATAGATCAAAAGAAACACAAAAATAAGAGATAAGATTACATAAGGTGAAATGCAAACAACTTACGAAATGCACTAAACAAGAGTTAAAACGAATGAACACACGGCTCTGTTCTTATATCTGGAACAGTGGACAGAGGAGGAGAAAGAGGAGAAGGAGGAGATATACGCCCAAGAAAGAGGGAAACCTCAAGTTGGAGCTGGAATATCTTCTGTGCCACGAAGTGCAGAAGAAAGAAACAGAAGAAGGAAAATAAAGGACAATGATGCTGATAACTTTGGTGGTGGTCGTTGTGGTGGTGTGATGCGCGTTTAAACGCCAAATCATTCAAGGCGGTCTACATGGCTTCAAATGTTCATATAATAACACCTAAATAGACAAATTTTCCACCAACAATCTTTGTGAATACTATAGAGTACACAGCAGAAATTATAACGGTTGTGATCTCTCGTTTTTCCTTCAACTTACGAACTTTTTCTGCACACTTAGAAGAAACCCATTATCTGAACACAGGCCTACTCCTCCACCGCTGTCTCAGTCCCTCCAACAGCTATCTAGCTGCTAAATGTGGACTGACAAACAAACACACAGACAGAAGGACAGAGCGAAACGGAGACAACGATGGGGAGCTAAATAGGCTCATTTTTCAACTGTGAGTTCTAAGTGTGACGAAGACGACAGCTTCACAAACAAAGACATAACCGTTGTGCATTAATATTTAACTCCACCAGAACTATTACATTTCAAGGGGCTGAGAAAACAGTAGTTTTGAATTTGGGGAACCTGTCATCATTACATAAATGATACGCGTTAATTCAGGGACTCTCTTCGAACGGAAATAACTGTTAACTGAAATTACAGACCGTACAGAGCTAACGGCGATTGTTAGAACTAGGCGGATCACGACAGCGCTGTCAGATCGTTGGGAGGGGCGGAGCTGTCGCTCGGAGCCCGTTTGGCAACAGATTTGGTGCTTCGGTGCATCCGGATAATGAATACTTTATTCGGGTAGCCAAATATCCATCTGGTTGGTTTGGGTTCAATGATGTGGTAACACACATTCACGGATTGCAGAATTTCACACAACATGTGTGGATGGAAGAGGAGTTGGAAATGTTCGTAAAAAACCTTAATTTAAACAAAATTTATGTGTAACACATCCATGAATTAAGAAGCATCTACACATGTAGTAAATTAACAAAAGTACACAGTTAAAATATGTATAGAAATGAACTGATTTTTGCCTGTTAGGCATTAATGAAGTTTATATTTTCCACATCCGAGCATGAAGGAATACTTACAATAATGTGGTGTACCAACAAATGCCCACTGATAAACAAAGCTATTTTAAACATTGATGTATTTTAATTGGATGTCTGTGACGATAAAACTTGTATTCAAAACGAACTAATATGAAATAAGCAAATGTTTTGACACTTTATATCATCTCGATTTGGTTAAAGAAATGCGAATCTTCGTAACTTGGCTCTGCTTCTTTGATCACGCAAAAGAATAAAGTTTGTTCGGTTTGGCCCGTCGAATGGAGGCAGTTTATCTCTATTCCTATAACCTACGGTCTTCGTTCAGGGGGGGAAATTTTATATTCATCTAACAGACGGAACTGAGCATGTATATCGGATTTACATAACGATAGAAGTAGATCGAACTCCCTGATCGTGTTTCTTTAACCAAAGTGAGATAATGACGAATGTCGAAAGCGTGTGCCAGTTTGCAAGATTTGAGGTTCTCATAGCGGTTTTTCTAAACTTTCAACTTTTCTGGAATGTTAACCCGTGTCTTCGGGAACAAATAACCGCATGGTACAACATAATATCCCAGAGGAATGGACTATTCATGTGCTATTTTAATAACACATTTTCGTCCAAGAATTTAGGCTTATTTTGTATAAGTAAATATGGTAGCAAAATCAAAGAAAATTACATTGAAAATTGCTCGAATGTAAGAGTAGATTAAACCCAGCATCAGGAAGAACAAACGCCAAACAATTTGCATGTTTGTCTTGGAAATGCGGGAATAAGTCTTTAAAGAAGAAACGTTAACTCATTTTGGTGCAGTCGTCAATGAGGACCTTCCAAAATTTGTCCTTAGATACAAGTCAAGAGGACAACTCGAAAAATTGAGGCTATTTAAAACATGGCTCTGCCTTAGGATTAGAGTAAAATATATAAGAATGTTATAATTCTTATTTTTTTATGTTTGTGTGAACGTGCATCACTGATATAATAGTATAAACAACCAACTAGATGCAAAAATAACAATTTATTAGTAATTTCAATCAGCTCAACATGCTTCGGGCGATAATTTCGCCCATCCTCAGGAGCACTAGACTGTGTTTACAGCTTTTGGTATAAAGTAACGAAGAATTTGCCTGCAGGTGACAAGGTTGAGGTGAAAGTTTCGTTCCACCTCAACCTTGTCACCTGCAGACTTTATACCAAAAGCTGTAAACACAGTCTAGTGCTCCTGAGGATGGGCGAAATTATCGCCCGAAGCATGTTGAGCTGATTGAAATTACTAATAAATTGTTATTGTTGCATCTAGTTGGTTGTTTACACTATTGTGTCATAGTTCTTACTTTTGTCAAATTTTATTAGGGCGATGAATAATATAAAACAGGAAAGATACGTAAACGTACTGAGGGGAAGGGGGGAGGGCATTCGGATCTTTGCATCCTGATTTTTTTCCCCCCCTTAGTTTTTACTCTTCTATCTAATAATTCTATCGCACCGCTTTTGAGAGGAAATCAAACGCCAAGCAATTCACAGTATCTTCACATGTGGATTTCAACACATTGCGGCAGCATTCACAGAAGAGGGAGAAGCAAAAAGTCTGCTTGCTCGAGATTGGTCTAATATCAATGTACGATGAGCCTAAAAAGATTCAATCACCCAAGTGGCCAACTGAATTAAACACTCTACAATGTCGATTTGGGGACCGCGGTAGCACAGTGATTAAGGTGCTGTACTACAAATCGGTAGGTCGCTGGTTCGATCCCAGCTGGTGTCAGTGGATTTCTGATTGACATAATCCTTCCGATCGCACTATGGCCCTGGGGTCGACTCAGCCTCTAACAGAAATGAGTACCAGGTGTATTTCCTGGGGGTAAAAGCGGCCGGTGCGTAAGGCTGACAACCCTACCACCATCCTGTGCCGTTGTCACGAAATCTGGGAACCTTAACTTCCTGGAACCCTCTGGGCCTGTCCAGGCCTGTAATGGGACTGCTTTACCTCTACACTGTTGATTTACAGAAACAAGAAGAAAATATCTTCCAGTTTCTACATCAAAATTCCCATCAACATATTTCGAAGAAGACAAGCATGAAACGAAATGGAATAAAAACATTTTGTGTTTATGTGGCTATTTCAGTCACTATACTAATTCCCTCTTTAATTTTCTTCTGCTTTGTGTGTGTTTGTATCTTTTCGTTACCATGCTCCTTTATTTCTGTTGTTAGGTCTGCCAAGAATATCTGTATTTATATTCATGTAAATGACGCAGAAGTTGGAGGGTTTTCCAAACACGGAATGTGATGGGGGCTTACAACAGCCGGGCCGTATGTAATTACAGCCTTCTCTCTTATTACGTTTCAACACACAGGCTTGGAATAATTCTCGGGACGGCAGAATTCCAGGGGACAGGCACCGACGAGAATGTGTTCTATGATACGAATTTTAAGCATCGTATTCATTTAAATATCGTTGCCAAGCTCCTGGAAGTCCCTTCACATCTCGATGTGCTTTATACTAATTTCATAAAAGCACTGTTTCGGCAAGACTAGCGTGGATTCACATTTCATAGTATTAGACATACCGTTATGTTTTCTGTATTGACAAATTGTTGGCCTACTTGTACGCCGTCAGACACGTTTATTACAAAAAATCTTGTGTCAATAAAAAGGTGGAATATGGGGAATGAGATCATACGAGTATATTCAATAAATTGGCCTACTTTGTTTTGTGTTTAGGCAGTTTTACACTTTTACATCTTAGGATTATATTAGATTAAGTCGTAATGTACGTGGCTAGAATTAATGTAACGGGGTTTATTCACTAATCACATTTGTGTTTTACAATTATAAGTAATTTTATGTTTTGTTGGCCGTGCATTCTTGTATAATGTTTTTCAGATGAAGCCAACTAATTGCACACTACTTCTTAGTATATTTATTTCAGCTTTCCTACATGTTTCGGGCAACTATGTGCCCATCATCAGGAGAAATTACTGTATCTATGCGACACTGGTATTTTTCACTCTGTTGTCCGAAATATGTAGAGAAGTTGAAACAAATATACTAAGAAGTAGTGTGAACCTAGTAAGCTTCATTTGAAAAAAAAAATTATAAGTAATATTTATCAGTACCCGGGATTCATTACCGCTTTCACAAAAGCCAGCCACCGGAATGTATTCCCCACTTGTTGAGTCCACTCCACACTCTGAAAACCCATCTCTTGTCATCAGTTTTATTATTAACCTCCCATATATGAGTATGAAACCGAAGACTTTTCGACCAAAATCTTCAATGTATTGTGTCCTACGTGCGCTCTGTATGTCCGCCAAACTTGTACGTCTTCAGCCACTCATCACGATTGGATCTGGCAAATATTGTGCTTACAAATGGTGATGTCCATCGAATAATTTTATCCGTCTCACTTTACTTCCTATCCCTTAGGATAAATGAACCTCCCGAGCAATTTGTTCTCAGACTCCACCAATCAATGTTCTCCCCTTCATTTGACCGCACACTCTGTAGGTTGGTTGGTCGATTTGTCGATACTTAAGGCGAGGAAGAGGGGGTGCGAGGCGCAACAGAACACACCACATTGCATTTCAGTTTATTAATTTTAAATAAAAACTTTTTTTCCCCGTGGGTACTATGAGTTGGGTTGCTGTGGTACAAATCGGAAGGTCGCTGATTCGATCCCAGCTAGTGTCAGTGGATTTTTCATTGACAAAAAAAAAACTTCCGATCGCACTATGGCCCTGGGGTCGACTCAGCCTCTAATATAAATGAGCACCAGGAGTATTTCCTGAGGGTAAGCGCGGCCGGTGCGTAAGGCTAACAACCTACCACCATCATGTGCCGTTGTCACGAAATCTGGGAATCTTAACTTCCTGGAACCAGGCCTGTAATGTGACTGATTTACCTTTTTTTTACCATGAGTTGGGTTGGGTACGGCGTAGATTAGTTGTTGTACAGTCAATTGTGGGTTAAAAAGAGTAAAACACGACACGAGAAAGGTTCAGGTCGTTGTCCTGCCCGACCACCTAACATATTGTAGTCAGTATCTTCAATATTTTGTTGTACACACGAGACATGTTGAGCGACGCTCATGAAGGCCAACTTACTGTTGCACAGGTTTATATTGAGATATCCGTTGGTGTTACCAGTTTCTATTGAAATATCTGTTAGTGTCATTACTACTGTTCCTTTATAATTATGAAACATAAACAAACGAAATACACACTTTTCAAAGTAAATCATTAATTTGAAAAATGTGCGTTTCGTAGGTTTATGTTGCATAATTGTACCACAATACAAGGTGCAAAAAACATAAAAATAATCTTATAATAAAACCAACTAGATGCACTAATTTCTCAAATTTATTTTTGGAATGAAACTCTACATGTATCGGACAGTTCCTCTGTTCATCACCAGGAGCTTGCTCGCCAGCTGTCAGCAAACCAGTATGACATATACCATTGCTGTGTTTACAGTGAAAAACTCCTGATAATGGACAGAGGAACTGTCCGAAACATGTAGAGTTTTATTCCAAAAATAAATTTGAGAAATTTGTGCATCTAGTTGGTTTTATTATAAGAATTTATCGCGATGAGCCATCACCTGAACGTCAAAAATAAATAAATAAATAATAAAACACTTAAAATGTTCCGTTATACCTTCGTGAAGAATCTATTTCTTAAGGGAAGATCTGGAAGACGTTAAATTTGTCTAAGCTAACCTCAAATATGCCCATCCTCACTATATGTTTACACGATGACTCACAATACTAACGGATACACATAACGAACAGGCACGTTTGTGCTCTTTCCTTACACCAAATTGCAGATCCCCAGCTCCAACATTTAATAAATTAACGACATGAAAGTCAAAGTCAAAGAACATGTCACCATGGCCGCCATCTTGATTGACTTGCTTCAGAAGCATTATCCTAATAAAAATGAGATATTTGTCAATGATCTTTGACATACATATTCAACTTTCTACAGTCCAGCGACGCGAGTATCGATTCTGCTTCCCAAGTTCGCAAGTCTGATATTTCATTACTACAAACTGCAGGCAATTAAAAACATCATGTTGACGTATTGTTTAATGTTAGAATTCTTACAGCAAGTTTGTGAAAACCAATAAAACGGTTTAAAGATTTAAGTTTGGGAGTTTCGTCCGCACAGAAAGCATGTTCTCATTAGTTTCATTTTACCCTTCTAGTGAGCAAAAAATAGCGAAAGCCGACACTTTGCACACAATGTAAAATATAGCACCTATCTACCAAACTAAACGGCATCACATTCTTGGTACAGTGATCCCGTTATTGGCCCGATGTGGCCCAGAGGGTGGATAGAGGTATAGATCTACTCTTCCACGACTGTGGAACTAGAAGGGGGTGAGTGGTCAGCAGCACGCCCCGGACGCATTTTACCCCCGGAAAAGACCCGGTACCCATTTTACAGGAGGCTGGGTCGGCCTCAGGACTGGTCTGGACAGGCGGAAAGTCTCGTCCCCACCGGGATTCGATCCAGGACCGTCCAGCCCGTAGCTCAGTCGCTATACCGACTGAGCTACCCGGCCCACGACATCACATTCTTACAGTCCATAATATAAATTTTCACCAAGATGAGACTTCCAAAGTGTGTATCTGTCCATCCGTCGAGAGTTATGGAGGAAAGCTGGACTGAAGGAATAACTTAACCCATTTTAATTTGATGTATAGATCAAGTTTGCAATTTAAAACCGAAGCATCCCATCATCGGCAATGATACGTATCAGTCGTTGTGAGACGTCACATTCTAAAGACGGGTGTTATGTCATGGGGCTTTGTGTAGACAATGACACGCATAACGTTACGGTGGGCACAGACAGACACAACGGACTGATTAAGGGGGTTCCCCTACTTTAAAACCGGAATGCAGGCTTGCACTTACGTCTGCAATACGAAAAGCAAATGAAGCAAGAGCGTGAAAAATCGCAATTAGTTCTGTTGCAGAGTTAGATCGAATCATCAGGAAGAGCACTTTTTATTAGAATGATCTCTTAACAGACGGATTTGATCAGAGGTGGTCACATTTGAATTTAAATGCACTCTACTCTTTTTCCCTTTGAAACTTCATTTCTGTCAATTTTCATTCACTGAAAGTGCTCCTTGGCGCCTTTCAATCCATTTCCAGTATAGCAATCTTATTACCGGGGGGGGGGGGGGGGGGGGGGGGGGGGGGGGTGGTTGTGTTACGGTGCAGGGTCTGCTCGTCGAGAAACAGATGATGTCCGTCATTTTAAAAACCTGTTCTG
>Ga0123355_10019660_pt1 | contig 10758 bp, 8 predicted proteins | sample TergutEmb28metaG_3_FD_89872 | JGI IMG/M metagenome (GOLD analysis project Ga0123355, IMG submission 89872) | Embiratermes neotenicus P1 segment gut microbial communities from Petit-Saut dam, French Guiana - Emb289 P1 | ecosystem: Host-associated > Arthropoda: Insects > Digestive system > Gut ...
CCAAAAAGAGGGAGGACGCGCGTTTTCAAGGCCCCCCCCCACGCTTTCCCCAAAATTCCCCCAAAAAAAGCCCCCCCCCCCCCCCAGCTTCCCTAACAGGGCTCCTACAGAGAGAGAGAGACCCATTTCCAGAGCCTTCTTCTACACATCCCTTGATAAAAACAAAATCTCACCTTTCCCTCAAAGTCACCAGTTTGGGAGCACCCCTCCATGTTCTCCCAATGGGATCTCTATGGAGAGAGATGCTCCATTTCCAGAGCCAAGGTTTATTCATTCATTTATATCTCTCAGAGTCCCCAGTTAAGTAAGGAACCCTCCCACAAAATGGGAGGAAAAATACAGTGACCGTCCATGGAGCCCCATGTAGACAGAAGGTTTACAAATAATGTGATGCAGCCTGGTTCCCCAAGGGGATCATTTATGACACTGGTGTCACTTCCCCAGTGCCATTCAGCCCTCAACAGAGTATCCTCTCCACACCTGTTACCACCTTCCACGTGACCCATGGTACAAATCCACCTAACCCTGAGGTATGGACGAGGGGTTGGATTATGGGAGGCAAACGTGTCTTAAGTACTGTGTGTTACTATGTTACTATCTCCATATTACAGAACCTTCCATGGCCATTTGATGGTTGTTCAAGAAATTTAACCTCAAATTTCATCACCATGCTCCCAGATGTCTTCTATTTTATCATGGCCAGAGCCAGTTGAGTCCATTCTGAAATATTTACATCTTATTTCTCTAAGACCATTTTAATGTTATCTTTCTGTTGTGCCTAGATATTTTGACAGATAGCAAGATAGTTGCAAGAACCCTGGGAAAACAGTAGGCGGTAAGATAATTAGTGTAATAAATATATACATTTTTGTAGACAGTATATTGCAGCACAATAGTGATGAGTGATTGTTCAATATTGTTTCCCATGGTTTATTCACAAAATCACTCTCACTTAGTAAGTTGCAGTTGTGTGATAGTATCTGGTGTGTGTAATTTTTTGTATGTGTTGTGTTACCATTCATCTGTAGATTCTCTGTATTGTTGCTTTGCCTTACTGTCTCACCAGTTCACAAGTGGATGTACGTGACTTCCTGTACACACTGAATCTGAACCGTGACAACTATCAACTTGGTACCACTAAAATATTCTTGCGAGAGTCTGAGAAGGTTAAGTTGGACTACAGACTGCATCAGCAGATTATGGCTAGTATTGTTGCAATTCAGCGTTGGACACGAGCCATTCTTGAACGGCGAAGATTTCTTCGACTTCGGGAAGCTGTGATTCTCATTCAGGTGCGTACATTCTTTCGTCAACATTGTATGAATGAAGCTGATCATGTGACTCTTTGTTCTGTACATTTGTCATAAGCACATAATCTGTTGGAATTTGATAAATAGATTCATTTTAAGTAAGTTTAACAGAAAAGTGAAGCTTAGATTAATTCTGAAATTTTCACAGTTTAGAGTATTTTTGTTATAGAAGTCCACACACAAAAGATTGAATCGATGCTGATAAATTTCGAACTCCAGTTCTTGTATTATGGTCTCTATGTGACCGTGTATTTGAACGGGAACTGAAAAAGTTGGAAATTCATGGTATCGTGTTAGTTGATTAACCAATATTAAACCATCCAAGTATATATTCGTGTATGTGTAACAGCCAAATCTTATTTATCATATTCCTGCCTGTTCGGAACAGGCTTGATCATCATCAGGGAGTGTACACATTTCAAAACAAATTAATAAAGTTAATGCAAAATATTTTCATACTTTTTGACTATTGTGGGTTAAGTAACATCAGTACAATAGTCCGGTACTTGCATAGGGTTTTGTGTACTTCATCCTCCGTTAAAAATACTGGTATTGTCTTCAATGTCTGTATTGTAATGAATGTGTCCATATGCTAAGTCACATATGGGACTAATCCACGGTGTTCTGTGATTGTGTTATCATGTTATATTGTAATTTAAAATGAGGAACTTATATTTAGAGTTATAAAATTTAGGAATGTATCTGTTATTTATCAGTATGTTTTATTAGTGATACCAGAAATGTATTTTGTAATTTATTGATAGATGTGATAAAAATTATAAATGTTTTTATTCTTGTACCATTTATGTGTACTGTTATGTTATAACAAGGAAAGCACGTGTTATTTTGTCCTCCAAGTTATGTATGAATCTGAATATTCCTTCATGCAGAAAGTGCTTACTGTATAATTCATAATTCTAGGTTGGTATTTCTTTCCTATCCGTTTTCTTTGAAGTGAGAATATAGGGTAGCCAGTACATAGAAGGTATATTTCGAGAGTTTCTGCCTATATCTTTGACAGCATCGTGAATTTCTTTGAGGAGTAATTTGTATGTATTATTTTTCCGAATAGAATACAGCTGTAAATATTCTCTGTTTCTGAAAGTTGAATGACAGCTAGTTTTTAATTTCTGTGTGTCTCTCTGGACCAGACTTCATGGTAGGATGGCTAGGATTAGTGCCGTCTATTTGGAACATGCTGTGCTTTAGTCACAGCATATAAAGTTATTATCATGACAGGTTTACCATTCCAATATATGAGGTTGTGACAGCAGTATTGCTGATGATAAAGTTGTCTAGGACAATACACCATGTTGACAGGTAAATAGTTGCTGGTGTGTTGGAAGTACTGTAGTGCCCTCATCTTTAAGTACAGGCATCATTTTACCAGTCAACATGGTGTAACATCCCACAAAACTTGAATCTTAAAGTTTTCCATCTTTTTTCTGTGAGGTATATGAAGGCTAAATTTTCTTTTCTTTCCACTTCTCTATTCCTGTTTTGTGACCTCTACATACAAGTGTAATGTGTTCAAACACATCAGGATTAGTTGGATTGTATTAGTTAATATACTGGCTGCCCTTTTTCTTCTTTTGTCTTCCTGAACTGTCCTTCCAGGTTTGTTTGGCTGGTTTCTATTCCTGCACTTCGTATAGTTTCTGGTGGTAATTGTCCGGCGACTGGATTTTATTGTATACTGTTCAAAGTAATGATCAGTGTTATTGTTTTGTTGGTCTGCAGTCACTTCAGTTTAATAATTTTTATAGGTTGAAGAATATGGTTTACAGATAAACATAATTTATGTACAAAAGTTTTAGTATGTGAATAATAGTCAGATAAGTTTTGTAATAGTATTTCTTCAGGCATCTGTTGAAAGCTGTGACAAGCCATGATTTTCTGACATTCAGGTGCCATGGGGTAATTGAAGTATATGACTCCCTAGAAGACAGGTAAAGAGAAGTGGACACTTAAATATGTGACATTATATTGTATAAAATACCTGTATTGTGCTAAAATGGAAATAATATGTGGATAAATTTTAATTCAGTATTTTATGCATTACTAAATAACATATGTTATACTGACAAATGCAGGAGGTCATACAGATGAATATTGAATGTGATAATGGTGTAGTTTCATGTTTTGTGTTTGGAAAGACCATATTTAAAATCTGGGTCAGGAGATACCTATCCCAACTGCTGTTTTTCATCGTTCTTCTCTGCCACAGTGGGCTGTGCTGAAATATTACGTCTTATTAGGCCATGACATACTTTCTTCAACATCGGTTTTAATTAATTTTTCACTTGGACTGATCATTCCACCATGGAGCAGTGTGTAGTGTGAGATACTGATGCCATGAACTGTCTGTGTTGGCCTATACATTTCATTATTCAGCTCAGATGAGTGATCAGAACATTATAAAGTTGTAACACAACTTAGCTAGCCCTGAAGCCTGTAAGAATAAACTTGTGCAGATTGAAATGTTGCTGAGGATTGTGGTTTCTCTGGGATGTGATGTCGAATTGTTGAATGAGTGGTTCTCACATTTTGGAGGATTGTAGTGGCTTCATCTTCAAGGATTAAGCAGTGGAAAAATAATCTTGTACTGCTTAACCACTGCTCCATCATTACAGTTTCACATCCCAGAGTAATATCTGAATCCTTGAGATTAAAACTGACTGAAGCCTACATTGACATTTAAAAGATTGTTAGTACTAACTTCCATAAAATGGTAAGGCCTTTTGGACATACAGTTTTGTATCTTTATGCACATTTTGGTGGCATAATGCTGTAGGGCTCAGTTATCATATCTTATTTGTTTTCATGTTTGCTGTTTAGTACTGATTATTCTCAGCCTTGTTCTGGTTCTTCTGTCTTTCACAGATATATTTTAAGACTGAATTTAGGGAAGTAGTTTGGTTGTTGTTTAATTGAATTAAAAATTTATGAGGAAATAACATTTTCAGCATACATTTTGCATCTGTTCAGCCAGCAATAGGGAAGTAGTTGAGTTATGTAATTCTTTAATTTATTTTCAGATCTGTAGGCACTATAAATTCTTTAGCATACCAGTACTTCTCTCATACATCCAGTCCCCAGTAGCTTTCATTGAATTGATAGATTTTCATTAAACTAAGCATGAGCCTCAGACCACTAGAAGCAACTGTATTGAATAACAAGATAAAAGATAAATTTTGTTTATCGTTAATTTCCTTATATTGATTCCAAGTGGCATATGCAAGTATCTTGTTATCATGAACAGATTCATCCACAGGTGTGGAATTGTTGATGAGGGAAATCAAAAGTTTAAATGTTTGAAGACTGCTGTGGAAACTTGTGTTTGAATTTTATTGGGTGTGGTTTCCTCAGTCCCAGTGGCGCATGGTGTTGGCCCAGCGGTTCTTAAACCAGACACGAGTACAGCTAACAGCAGCATTACAAATTCAAAGAGCATGGCGCTCACACAAGGCAAGTGCATGGTACCGGAAATTGAGATCCGGTATTGTGATTTTCCAGGCACGTATCAGGGGCTACCTGGCAAGGAGACGATTCAAGGAGGCCAAACGGTCCCAAGAGGAAGAGGTGAGAAGGGTTACTACTTCAGATCTTAAAGTAAACCACTTTCTACATATTGCAGTTTTCTTGACTGTAAAATTTAGAATAGAACATACTTATTTTTTAAGTATGAATTTTTTAACATTTCAGGTTTTGTAACGTATCTTCATATATATATATATATATATATATATTGTAGTCATAATGTAGGTTGGAGGTTTTTACATCGGTTTTCACTTCTCTGTTACTGAGGATTCAGATCCCCTGGAATATGACACATTGTGGTTGGCTGAATCGTTCGTGACATTCAAAGGAATATAGTCCTTTCATTTTCAAGGACTGAGGAGGCCAAGAAGAATACTAATCATGGGGTATGAATGAAGGTATCTTATACAGAGGGTTGCTTTGTGTCTGGATAGTGTTGTGTGGGGTGGTTGACATCACAGCTGATACTGCTTCAACAGCTGTGCTCGGTTCAGTGGTGGGTCATACTGTCTGTGTATTACATCATCTTTTTTAGTCTTCTACTTCTGTTCCATTACAACTTCCCACCTCCATTGGTTGTAACACTTAAGCCTCCTAGGTGGTGAGTGGTTGAGTGATTAGCCTTTCACTGCACATCCAACTCCACTCGCTTCCAGGGCCATGAGTGTACAGCTAGTCCCTTCCCACACCTCCCTGAATGGCTTACCACCTTCCTGGCCAGCCACTAACCAGCAACACTGTACCTTCGTATCTCCTCATCTGTTCCATGTTTGGTGTTTGTTTTGGACCTTTTACTCTTTAAGGTAAAGTTACTGCATTCATTTTGAAACACTGTGAACCACACACCAAACAGCACAGGATCATGTCCAAGAAGATCTGAATACTCAGTCATCATATAGTTTGCTAGTTTCCAAATTGTTTTGTGAACTCCATGGGAATGTGTGATATGTTTGTAACATTCACTGTAAACAGTGAACATTGCAGAATTGTTGTGAGTTATTATTGGAAGATACACACACACAGAATTGCAAACATATGTGACAATTTTCTAAAATCATATAACAGTAAAATTTATTATCCATTTTTACTGAGTGTAATGGCATGAAATTTGTACAACCTGTGTACATATGTGGGACAGTGAAGTCATGTAAATTAAAACACATTAAGTTCAGTGTTCTCAAAACTCACATACTTCAAACAAATGAGCATTCAGTCATAAAGAAGTACTGCTGTCATTTTTGAAGTGCTAGACAACAAGAAACTCAGTAAGCATAAGTGCCACAATTATGTATTTTCATAAAAGACTTTAGGTTGATTGTGTGTATAATTTCCTCACAGACAACATGATTACTGTCTTTATCTGACATGTAACAGCATCAGCCTTAGATGTACATACTTTCATCTGTAAGATTTTTAACAGGTCTTATTGTGTAGTCATAATAAATCGGATGTACTCCCTGTACCTATACTGAAATTAAATATTCCAAGGAATAGTGGACTAGAACGGGCTTTTGTTTTTTCCATTTGAAATGCATTTTTAATGTTTGTAATATACATGATTGATGGTATGTTACTTTTTGTACAGGCTCAACTTCAGGCCAGTAGCATAGATGCCCAATCAGCCCAGAGCACTGATGAAGCTTTCCTTTCGAAAGAGTCCAGTCAAGAAGAATTGGATGAGCGGCTAGAGGCAGAGAATAGAGATATGCAGGATTCAGAGGAGTAAGTATAAGTCTGATTTGTAAAGTTTCATGCTTATGAAGCATCAGAGAGTGTGAAGGATATCAGCCTCACATTAACACAGTTGCTATGCTGAAGAAGTCCAGAGTGTATGCCACTTATAGTCGTCTGCATGGTGTTGCATGTACCACTGATACAGGGGTAGCAGGTGCCTGGTACCAGTTCACCAGTTTCCTTCCCAAAATTATTTCAACTTGCAGACACCAGAAGCACAGCTCACAGTATTGTTTAAAGCTTGAATGATTACAAACAAGAAACATACTCCAGTTGCAGATAACTTTCCTAAGTCAGTGTAACCATTCATTAAAAAAAGTATGATTTTTCTTATTAGAATGGCAGTAAAACTAGGATTAAGAAAATGTGAAGGAAAAAAAGTTTTGTATCCTAATGTCAGCAGAACTACAGCAGCTACAGTTGAGCACCCAATTTGCACTGTGTGACATTTTGAAAGTAAATGCCATTTTGGTATAGTCTGTGTACTGTGACAGGTAGTGTGCAGTTTGCAATCGTGTCTGTTTGTGTATTCTCTCTTATATTTGTAAATTAGCACTGATTTTGTAATTGGCCATTAAGCTGTTGAATCAGAGCACACTAATAAACAAGAATTGAACTTAATTACTGTTACTGTTATTTTATTTTATTTTTGGGAATATCTTAAAGAAATGTAACTTATGCATAACTCTTGTAAAATATATGTCAGTGTATTTGCAGAATCGGTAGAGAAAAATAGATCGCATAGTTTCATCGGCTTTTTGCAGTCTCCGTTGATGGTCCATTTACTGGCACTGTTGGTCTATAAGAGATAGAGGGGGCTACCCTGATTAACTTTTTGTGCCATCATGCCTTCGTTTGCTGTGAAGGTATGGCAAATGGATCAGCTTCCTGTTGGTTAATCGTCCCCCCAAGTGTCATCACTAACTTTTGGTCTTCACTGTTTTTTGTCAGACTTGGCTGTCATTTGGAGAAGTTGTGAACATACACACTCTATTGTCCCTTAGTAATTCATGTGAGAAAATACAGCATCTGTGCATTGTGCTGTGTGAACTCAGGTACCTTCTTCTTAGTACGGCTCTACAGCTCTTAGTGGAGAGTTTTGGCCTTCTCAACCACTGCCTTTCCGTCTTCTCCTATTCTGGACAAAGGTCTTCCAATTTGGCACTTTTAACCTCTGTGTATCTTTTTTAACATCATCCTCTCAGCGTATCTTTGGTCTCCCCATTGGCCCCTTTGAAATGGGTTTCCAGGCGTGTGTTGCTTTGACCATTCTTGTTTCTTGCATTCTTTCGATATGACTGTACCATCCTAGCCTTTGCACTCTGGCGAAGTTTATTATGTCCTTATGTTTTATTATTTTATCCAATTCCTGATTAGTTTTTATTCTCCAGGACCCATTTTCATAGGTTGGGCCAAATATTTTCCTCAAAATTTTCCTTTCAAAAACCATTAGTCTATCAGTTATTGTTTCTTTTAATATCCATGTTTCGCATGCATATGTGACTACTGGTCTAATTACTGAGAAGTATTAATTTCACTTTTGCGTTTTTAGATATAAACTTGCTTTGAAATATCTTTTATTTGCAAAGAAGGCTTTATTTCCTAGAGCAATTCTTTCCTTTATTTCCTCTTCTATTGTATTGTCTGTATTTACTGTTGACCCAAGATATCTAAATGATCTAACTTGTTCAGTGTCTTTGTTTGCAATATTTATGGGTTTTAATTGATCTTGTCTCCTGGGACATTTCAGATATTTTGTGTTGTGTACATTTACTGTTAGGCCATATTTTAGAGATTCATTTTTCAATCTTACGAATGTGTGTATCATTGCTTGTGTTGTTCTAGCAGTTATTAAAATATCGTCTGCATAAGCAGTGCATTACCTTAGTCTGGTGGAGATGTTTACTCTCAATTCCATTTTATTTAATATAGGGTCCATGGCAATACTAAAGAGTGTAGCTGATAAGGGGTCTCCCTGTTTTACCCCTGTTTGAACATCAAATTTTCCAGTGAGTTCATTGTTTATTTTTACCATTGCGCTTGTTCCCCGAGAGTTAATGCTATTAATTTTATTGACTTGGATGGAATATTATATTCATTTAGACTGTCTGTTACTTTATTTCTATTGATAGAGTCGAAGGCTTGTAGATAATTGACAAATATATTATGGAGATGTATATTATATTCATGGCATTTTTCAAATGTTTGACATATAATAAATATATTGTCTAATGTTGATCTGTTCAGTCTAAATCATGCCTGAGCTTCACTCAGTTTAGAGTCCACAATTTTTGACAGTCTGTTGTTCAGAAGAATTGTGAATATCTTGTACGCCATGTTAAGGAACGTGATCGATCTGTAGTTGGAACATGTTGCTCGGTCACCTTTTTTGTATATTGGACAAATTATCCCTTGCAGCCATTCTGTAGGTAGTTGCTCTTTATTCCAGATTAGTAATATTAATTTGTACATTATATGTTTTAGTATATATCCTCCATACTTAATTAGTTCTGCAGGTATATTGTCTGTACCTGGGGCTTTATTCTCTTTTAATTTTATTATTATATCACTTACTTTTTTATAAATTGGCTGTTCTATCTCTATTTCAATCTCTTTGGAGCTTTCTTCTTGAGTTTGATCGGCGATCTTCTTATCCATTTTCATGAGATCTGCAAAACATTGTTTCCATCTATCCAGAACTTCTTGCTTATCTGTTTTTAATGTACCATTTTCATCTTTACAAGTAAATATGGGAGGAGAGCTATTGTTTTGGAATGTTCGTACGTCCTTAAAAACTTTCTTGTTTCATTTTGTGTATGTGCTTCTTCTATTTGTTTTTATCCCATTATTTAACCATTGCTTCTTTTTCTCTTTACAGATCTTATTAGCTTCTTTTCTTGCTTGTGTATATTGTTCTTGGTTTGCTCTGGTTCTTTTTTGTAAGCATTTCTTTCTGGCAATATTTTTCTTTGAGATGGCCTCTTTACATTCTTCATCCCACCACTCGTTGCCGATATGCTTTTCTCGTGTTTTGATAATTTCTTCAGCTGATTCTAATATGGTACTTTTTATATTTTTCCATTCATGATTCACTTTTTTTGTTCCATTTTTTGGAGGAGCTTTTCATATATCGTCTGTCTATATTGCTTTAATTTTACTGGATTTCTAATGTTATCCAAATTCCACTTTTTTCTATTCTCTGTATTTCTTCTAGGTGCTATTATGAGCTGTTGTTTTATTATAGTTTTGACAAGAAAATGGTAAGAGTCACAGTTGGGTCCTCTTAGGGTTCGTACATTCTGTACTGTTTTTTTTCTTGTTTTTGTTTATAAGTGTATGATCAATTTGGTTTACTGTAGTTAAGTCAGGCGAGATCCAAGTTCCTTTATGAATTGTTTTGTGTTGGAATTGAGTACTCATTACTGTCAAGTTATTCTCAATTGGAAAGTTACATACCATTTCTCCATTTTGATTTGATACGTCGTGTAGTGTATTCTTTCCTGTTACACTCTGATAGCCTTTCTCCTTGCCTATTTTAACGTTTAGGTCTTCTAAAATCATTACAATATCATGCTTCGGTGCTCTTTTATATGTTTTTTGAAGATCATCATGAAGTTTATCCTTTTCTTCTTCCATCTTCTCTTCGGTCGGGGCGTGAACGTTGATTAGTGTTATGTGATGAAATTTTCCTTTTAGTCTAAGTATACATATTCTTTCATTTATTGGGGTAAAGGACATAATATTCTTTTCAACTTCTTTTCTCACCATAAATCCAGTTCCACGTTGTCCCATCCTTTGTTGGGAACAGCTATAATATAGAGAATACATATTTTTCTTTATTTGTCCATGCCCTTTCCACCTTATTTCTTGCAATGCAATGATGTGTATTTGGATACTAAGCATTTGTTCAGCTATTTCATTCATTTTACCTGATTTGAGCATTGTCATGATGTTCCATGTGCCAGTATTTATCCATAGATTCGTGTTCCTTTTAACCCGCTTTAGTCTTTGTCCATTTATCCATCTGGCATTCCTTGACTGAGACTTTTTAGCAGCTAAATTTTTTCCAGGGCTAGGTGGCTGGCCTTGTGCCCAACCCCCAACCTGGAGAGCCAGGGACTCTTCTGTCAGGGTTACCATGCCTTAGCCCAGGGATCCGGGTTTAAGGCGCCAG
>Ga0123355_10019661_pt1 | contig 10756 bp, 7 predicted proteins | sample TergutEmb28metaG_3_FD_89872 | JGI IMG/M metagenome (GOLD analysis project Ga0123355, IMG submission 89872) | Embiratermes neotenicus P1 segment gut microbial communities from Petit-Saut dam, French Guiana - Emb289 P1 | ecosystem: Host-associated > Arthropoda: Insects > Digestive system > Gut ...
ACGACCCAAAACAGTGACCACCCCAGAAATTATTGATCAAATTCACGAGCTAATCTTGGCAGACTACTGGATTTCGGCTAAATCAATAGCTGAGCAACTGGACATCTCACATGAGCAGGTTGGGTCCATCATTCATGAAGATTTGAACATGCGGAAGCTCTCCACGAAGTGGGTCCCAAAATGCCTTGAACATGGATCAAAAACGTCAATGGAGCCAGTCATCTGAGCAACTTTTGGAATTTTTTTGGCGCGATCCAAATGATTTCCTGTCACGATTGGTGACCATAGACGAAACCTGGTTATATCACTATGACCCAGAGACAAAGCAACAATCAGTGGAGTGGCGGCATAGCGGTTCACCCTGCCCCAAAATTCTGAGTGCAAAAATCCGCTGGAAAAGTTCTCGCCTCAATTTTTTGGGATCAAGACGGCATCCTCCTTATTGATTATCTTCCAAAGGGCCAAACTATCAACACGGAGTATTACTTATCTCTGCTGGTGCAAGTGAAGGACATTTTGAAGGAAAAATGCCGCAGGACGGTCACCAAGGGGGTCTTGTTCTTGCATGACATTGCCCTGGCTCACCAGGCACTTGCAACCCAGAAGAAACTGGCCTACCTGGGCTTCCAATGTCTTGATCACCCACCCTATTCTCCGGATCTGGCCCTGTCAGACTACCATCTGTTCCCTGGACTTAAAAAACAATTGTAAGGTCGCCATTTTTCGTCTGACGTGTAGGTCATTGCTGCCGCGGAGACCTGGTTGGATGGACAACCTCCTGAATTTTTTTGAGTGGCTTGCAAATGTTACAGCAATGGCTAAGAAGTGTATTGAGCTTCGCGGGGAGTATGTTGAACAAATCCCGAGTTTGGTCGCTGTAGCTTGTTTCCTTCCTGGTCGGGCTAAGGATTTATCAGCACCCCCTCATATTTTGCATTAATTGGTAGATGTTTCACAACATTTGATTCATCATACCTGTTCTATTTAATATTTTGATGGAAGTAAAAGTAAAAGATTTTATCAAATTGCAACTCAAGCAAATGAAACCTCCTGCATCATCTTACAATTAATTTTTCTCTGTGAAATATTTATTCATCCAGAATCATGTACAGCACATTTCATAGGAACCAGTACATAGTTTAATTATGAAACCATAAATCTGCATAAAGGAGAAAGCATATAAATATGATTCATGTGTATCAGGGTCTGAACCTGTAAAGTCCCTGTGCACACCATGAAGTAATACAGGGAACTGGAGGTATGGTTGTACTCACTATTAACCTTGGCTCCATATGCAGGTGAGTGATCAGCATCATGCCAGGGCTGCTTTACCACTGCAGGAAAAAGTTTCTGTTATCCAGTGAATTCTGATAGTGTTCTAATTCTTTATACTTTCCTCAAAGTAAGTTATGTATAGAATGCTGCCCAGTCTTGTGTAGGCTAGAACATCAAAGGACCTGATACAGAAACAGTGGCACGTGGCAGAACATGACAGATAAAATCTGTTTACTTACACACACACACACACACACACACACACAAAGCTTTCCAAATTTTCATGAGCATTTAAAGTAGAAAAATGTTTTTATTTCTGCTCAGAAGAGAAATGTGTATACAAAGAGTAGTTACCACCATGACTGATGATGATGGACTGGCATATTATTTCCATTACAGCTATCAGTAAATTGTTTTTATTTTCTTTTAAATTTTCTTCAGACTGGATGCAGCCTCAAGTCCACTTCCTGGATCCCTCAGTTCAGTTGGAACTCCCGAGTCACTTTCAAGTGCGGATTCTCCCAGTTTCACATTCCGACCAGTTGACAGCCCTTCTCCTGGACGCCCAGTTTTGCCAGTTACTGATGAACCAATGCATGAAGAACGACAGCCAGAGCTCTCAAAGCAAGATCAAGTGATGACCCCTGTGGAACAGAACCCGAGTTAATCTCCTGCTTCACTCAGTGCTTTCTTCATTGCCATGCCATCATGGCTGGCTTCTAGTCCTGACTCTCAAGTTGTTTCCTGAGACTGATGTAATATATTCTGTTAACTGCTGTTTTTTTTATTACATTATCTGTATCAGTACCAGATGACAGAGACAAGAATTGATGGCAAGATGTAACAGCTGTTTAGGTTGTAAAACATGTGCTACCGAATGTGTATTTTAAATTTTATTTACTGACCCAACTGGGACAAATAATGTACAGAATTTTTAAATGTCCTTTTTCTGTTTTTAATTTGAGGTTTTCTGGAGAAGTGGTATTCAAATCAATGTTTATGGAAATCTTTCTAGTTTGTGGGTGGTGGTCCAACGGGCCACATGGACTCGATATAAAGTTTGTGGGCTCCATACAATAATTTTATGTTGTATGGTCTTTGTGAAACTAAATGAAGACATATTAGTATGTAAAGATTATGAAGCCTGGAAGATGCATGCTCCATATTCAACTTTATTCATCTACCATCAACACTAGTCTTAGATACTGACATCTAAGTAATTGAATGTTAACCGAACAGCTTTCCTATACAGTGAAGAATATTATGGATAGTATGTTTTTTAGAGTAATAGATGGGGGTGGAGAGTATATTTTGTTTCATTCCTTCAGACAACCATAAAATGCACACAAAAAAAGGTACATAGCTAAATACCAAGCATAAAATATAAAAGTTAAAGACAAAAATAAGGCATTAAATTTATGTTCAGTTGATGATAGGTTTGTGAGCTCTGGGGTTCTCACAGTGGTGACTCAGAAGGACCTGTAGCCTCCAATATCAGAGTACAGGGTACCCAACAGAAAGCAGAACCAGCTCTTAGAATCCACATTCACAATCTGTATTATCTAGGGGAACACACCACATGGTACAGTAGGTGTTGGGGGAAATTAACCTTCTTCCACTCTGACATGCTTGACACCTGATGAACAAATTACAGAAAATTCATTCTTGAAGTTCTTGTTTATAATTTGTCAGTGCTGTGCGTGTGAATTGTTCTTGTATGTATTGTCTTCCAAACTGCCCCATAGAAAATGGTCTGGCATCACATGGGACCAATGATTATGCCACAAAGGGTGACTAATTATGTGGTCCCAAAAAAATGTTACATACAGTGACCACTGAATTATTCACTGTAGGGGCAATTGCACCATCATGCTGGAATGTGTGTGGATCACATCACTGTGCCGAGATGATGCAATGCAATTTCTATATGCACAATGATAAATGAGGGCTGGGTAGCTCAGTCAGTATAGCGACTGACTGCAGGCTGGACGGTCCGGGATCGAATCCTGGTGGGGACGAGATTTTCCGCCTGTCCAGACCGGCCCTGGGGCCCATGCAGCCTCCTGTAAAATGGGTACTGGGTCCTTCCCAGGGGTAAATTGCGGCCGGGGTGTGCTGCTGACTACTCACCCTGTCTAGTGCCACGGTCATGGAAGAGTAGAGCTATACCCCTACCCACCCTCTGGGCCACACTGGGCCTGTAACGGGATCACTTCACTTTTACAGTGGTAAACACTGGTGGTGTGTGACTCATGCCACGGCCAATCAGATTGTGTTTGGACTGCTTTCACCTGAAATCCCTGTAGCTGAATGCCACCCTGATCAAAATATCTGTACATGTCTAACAGGCCACACTGCAGCAGTTATCTTCATTGTGATCATTATGTTCTAACCTACTAAGGTGAGATATGGGGCAAGATGTTTCCTTTCACCAGAGTATCTATAAATATTGGGTAATGGCAGTGAACTGAAGGCATTTCATTTCTCCTTTTAATTTTGGTTTCAGATTTCACAGTAAATTTACTGCCACACATGCTGGCATGTATGTACCTCCAAACACTGAATATGTATTTGAGTGCAGTGTCTTGGCTAAGGGAAATGCGCCTTTCAAACCACCATTCAATAAGCAGGACTGAGCTTCAGTCTGTAAACTACAAATCCTTTGTAATTGCATCTAATCACCACAACCCAACTTGCAACATCAGTCTTTCAAATGTTCAATGGCTGCAGCTTCTTAGGAAATCTTTAGTATGTCTATCTAAATGAAGCTCATTTTGTATATTTACATGTGTTGCCAAGTTGCTGTTTTTGAAGAATGGATGGGGTTTATTTCTTAAGAGTAAATAATGTTCAAGTCTTCCCAACTCTTTAGGAGAAATGGCATGTCACTCAATTCTGAATTTAGTTCATCCAGGAAAAAATGTACATGAATTCCTCCTATACTGAGATGATACTATACATGACTAACAGAATACATTATTTTCCAGTCAACAAAAACACTTTAACAAGAAGAAGCTGGTTATGTGTTTCTGTTAAAACACTGTCATTAGGCCACAAACATCAATGTAAACTGCTGTACAAGTTACACTTCATTATTACAGTGTTTATCTGCTGTTACCATTACTCACTGTAACACCATGCCACATAATGCTTCTTGGTGAGTAATGGAGTACAATGTGATACAATCCACACCATTTTGCATCAGCAAACTAATCCCACTTTACTGCCACTCAGTGGCTGCCATCACAGTTACAAAACAGAAACACTTTTGAACTCCACAGTAGTGGGATACTTAAAACCCTTCATTTTTTATAATAAATAGCTATGAAAAAATTATGCTGATGTTACTGTCATATTGTTACACACAACACTGGAATTACAGAGCTTCTCATGCATATCATAACCTCCCCCAAGTGCCTCTGTTGTACAACTGATTTTTGTGCCAGTTCAGTAGCCACAGAACCGATCCGTGAGTCTGCAGTTGGACCATCCAGATTTAGAGGATAAAGCCGATGTAGGTGGTACTCTTACAATATAGAGGAACCCTAAACATACTCTGCCCCCAGACTGTTCATGTCTGTGTACTAGGATTTACAATTGTATTTATCTGCACCATCAGAGTACAAGGTAAGCACTGTGGCAATTTATGCACCTTAGATAATCTTGACATATTTTGGCCATTCATCCATCTTCTGGGAAACATACAGAAATGGATATCTACCAGTGGTTATTACAGTACAATATTTATCCAAATATAACACCAGCAAGTTTCCTTCATTCATCATGTGACTAATTTAGGGCAGATTTTTTATCTTGTAAAAGTAATAATTTATATTTCAGTACATATCGCTATGTTCATAGTTTATTACATTGTTCTATAAAATGAGAATGTGTGGTAATTTGATTCTTCTGGAAGATGTCTGTTTGTATCAAGGAAGTTACAGAAATACAAGGCATTCTGTTGCATGTAACCGAATTACATGAATCATTCTACACAGAAAGTGGCTGTAAATTTCTTTTGTTTTTCTCTAAGCACATCTTCTGATCATTATCTGATCTGTACATGTCCAAAGTGAGTCTGAATTAGCTGCAGAACGGCAATATTGCAAGACACTTGTATGTTTATGTTTCTAAATTTTTCATCATCATACTGTTACGTCTATTATTAAACAGGGCTTCATGGGTAGTATCTTGTATCTATTAGCTGTATGGTGCGTTACCAGGTATTTCTTTCCAAGGATGACAATGGAATTATCATTGGATATTACACACGTTTCATATAATGAAGTGTCAGAGAATGAGTTCTGAAAAACATACCTTTTGAGTGAAGTTTAATTTGATGTGTCCTATAATGCACTTCATTTTAGTGCGCAGACTGTATTTTTTTTTTTGTGCAGGTATCTGTATAATTCTCTGTTACATTAATTTTCCATAGAGTACTAAAGTTAATCATATGAATGACCAGTGTTCTAAATATAAGTACCATATGCTGAATCTTCAATATTACCCTTATATGAATCTTCTGTATTTTGTAAATCCAGTTTTATAAAGTGTTTGGCAAATGGACTCTTTTGTGCAGTCAAGGCATGTAAATTTGTACATGGCACTGCTGTCAAAATTGGTGTTTTTTAAATTTATTTTATCTTTGGATAATGTCATTTACTTTGAAGGTTGCTGTGAGGCTGTATCCTAAATACTTTTGTGAAATTTCTGAGGTAAAGTCTACTGTAAGTAAAGTTTATCCAATTTTTTTAATCTTTTCAGTATGCACATATTCATTGTTAGGTCTAATTCTCTTGTCCAATTTATGCAACAATTCTTGGAAAACAGCTGTCTTCTGCTGTATAAAGTATTGTTTTAATTTCCTTCTTTTTTTTTAAGTTACAAATTGAGATAACAAATGTCTGATACACTTAATACATTGTAATACTTCTGGTAGAATTCCACTTTTGTGTAACGTGTTTCCCAGAAGATGCTCAAATGACACAGAAAAGTAGAAAAGTTTGTTTTAAATAAAGAAGCATAAATTACCATTACGGTCGTACAATGATGGTACAGTTTGGGACACATAGTGCATAATGTACAATTCTGTATCTATATTTACAAATTACTGATATCTGAGACCACTGGCACTGGTATCAAATGTCACTGAAAACCAAGTTTAATTAAGCAGGCAGTACAGCAAAATTCTGGCTTGCACAGGACTGGACAGATGCCGAATTATCCAATATTGCAGATTACCAGATGGTTCATATACTGACCTACATTCTAAAGAGGTATTTTCTGGTACTGCTCTTATACTTTGGCTGTACAATTATTATTATTCCATTTGGACTGTTGGTTTAATGTCATTAGTGTACTCTACTGTGTTATCTGGAGCCTTCAGAGATTAAGAAGCTGATGAAGTAAGAGACAAGGTCAGGAGATAACCACAATGGTTAATGTACAGACACTCTAGAGGGCATTTTTCAACTGTCCCTGAGATCTGCCTGTGTCATTGATGAAGCTTTAAAACTGCTGATCTTGGGACTACTGTCTTCTCAAGTGCTGGATTTTTGGGATTTCTGAATTACTGGACATTGGATTAAAAGGATTTTGCTGTCTGTCTCATATGATATGCCTAACATATTAGGTGCTCCTAGTATGTCCCTTTAATAAGAGATACCATTGTTTACAGGCAGGGATATTTTTGTTTTTAATACAGCAGAGAAAGTTCTTCCAATATTTCAGAGTGGATAATGATAAACATTAAGAGAACACTGATTTTGGCATAGAACTCATGCACTGTTGTTATATCCTCTTGAAAATTGTGACCTGCTACCATAATTAATTCCTATTTTAATGTACAATAATAACAAAGAATTGTTAAATGCAATCTCATTTTTTGTCTTAATAACAGATTAGTTTTACTGAAGTTGTCAATATTTGTTACAGAACTAGCAACCCTTTTCATCACATCCGGTAGAACACAACATTAAAAGCCTGTCTGTGTCATCAATACTATTAGAAAACGAAGTTCTTACTTTGCTTTATATTTGTTATCAGTGGCTGATGGCTGGGAGATTATTCAGTAGCTGAAATCAACCTTGTTCATACACAATACACCTTCAACCTTTGACACCAAAAAATGACTGTAGGTAACATGCAGCGTGTTGCTGAGTAAATCAAATGTTACTGGAAATCATTGGCTAAGAACACACTAAGTAATGGGTGGCCATTTAAATCCCACACGTTAAGCAGAATACAATGGGCTCTAAATTCCAGCACCAAAGGGTTAACTGGGTTCATCTCATTAAGAATTAAAAAATTCTACATTCTGTCCACACAGTGTGTCTTGTATGGATCATTGAACAAATCAGATATTTCCTTGTACAACATTAACTGGTTTTCAAAACCAAGGTCAATTATGTTTACTGTGCAGTATGAACCAAATCTTTGAATATAATTCACCTTCATTTTCATCTGAAGGTTTAATGTTTAATATATAAAAGCCCTAGTCACAGGTATAGTCCTGAAAATTTACAAGTTGTCATAGACAGAATGAAGTACTCTTAGTCATTTGTCATCTTGCGCTCAAGATTGACTGCATACAATTAAACCAATCTGCTTCAACAGGAGAGCATGTTTATTATCTGGCACATCATTCTAGAATTTTTGTAGTTCAACTTTGTAAGAGCACAGTTTATCTACCAGGGGTTGTCACCCCAGGTGCCAGGTTGTTGAGTAACTCTGTCGTGGCACCTAGCATTCCGAAGAACAGCATCTCAGCCAGGGGTACCATATCCTGGCTGAGCATGTCATTTTCCTTAACCCTTTAATGCCGAACGGCCACTAAAGTGGCCGCGCAGTAAGCCCTTTAAATAGCCGAATGACCACTAAAGTGGCCGGGGGAGGGGGGATTTAATTCCAGTGTCAAAGGGTTAATTCATTCAGATAAATGTCAGGATAGTACCTTGATTAGTATTCTTTCCCATTGGTAAGCTTGCTTCCCTTTTAATGTTAGACAGTCCGTGCTCTGTTATACACCGCACAACTGCTTCTTTCTCATATGAAACAATATGATCACACACTTCTTCTAGTGACAGTGACTGCAAGTGAATGGTTGGTAGGCATTTGTTTTTGGTGTCACCAAGTGGCACTACGTTTGGCTGTTGTATTGATTGGAAAGAGCAGGCCAGATTACACGTACCACCTGCATATTCTTACGGTAAACACCTCTCTAGTTCCTAGTCCCAAAACAATTGTCAGAAACATGTTTAGTCACTCTGATTTATTTTATGACCTGTTTGACAATTTATTTTCATAATTCAACATAATTTACATTCTTGCTGTTACTTACCATATCAAAAGTGCCATGTTCCTGTTTGATGTGCTTCTATACCTGCAGTTTTTATGCGCTATATTTACAGTTGACTTGGTGTCAAGAACATTTGGAGCACAGTGCGGTACAGTATATGCCACATCTTCACCACTATAAACTGTGCCACATTTTGATACCATCTAATATTTGTCACATACATCACAAATGGGTTACTTCTCTCCATATTTCATCATGACAGTTTGTAGGATACTGTAACTGTTGCCTGTCTGCAGACCTTGTATACCACCAGCATAAAAATGTTTTCCGACCTAATACTCTGTCAATGGTATGAAAATGGTCAACTAATAAAAGTGGATACTACTGAATATTATGAAACTTGTACATGAAATCTGGTCAGACACCATGAACTGCAGAGGATATGCAGTGATGTGCAAAAGTGCATGGGTCACTTGCATATTTACAACTATATGTGGTCCAGAGATTATGTCTATGGAACTGTATTTTAACTGTACTGTTCAATTTCTATGCAGTATGACATTCAAACTGTGTGTACAAGACTCCTGAATTCCCCAGAATGTTTTCCATATGGGAAGCCACTCTATACAATTTGTAAGTTTCCTCAGATACCAACTTTTTCTTGTTGTATGATACTGTTCTCAGTTGTTAAACACAATATGAATTCCCAATGTATAAAGGGCAACTTAAAACTCACACAGGACGAATGCCAGTGCTCTGCTTCAGTGATACATGTCCTTCTGCACCATGCTGTTGATTATAAACGTTTTCTGATGGATGGCCCCGCTTGTCCTCATTGTGACACTCACCTGACCATTTGCAGTCACCCCACTTCTGCAACTGTTGGAAAGACTTCACATCTGCACCATACACAGCCACCATCTCTGTCTGAATGTTCACAGGTACCATATTGGATGGCAGCACACCTTTTCCCTTGCCCACTTGTTTAGGAGGTTGCCATTTTCCAACTGACACTTCACCAGCACCACATTTCCTGCATTGGGACCACATAACAACATACAACAAAGTAACAGATTAATATGATCACTTGTTTCACAAGAATGAAACAAACTTACTTTCTTACTTACCTTTGTACAGACAGTAATTCTTGCCTATAACTGAAGGTATAGCACAGGGCCTAAGGATGTGTTGTGATAGCAATCTCGTGTTGTGGGTAGTTCATCCATGTTAAGTGGAGTGTTAATATGGCTCTGAAAGCCAGTAGCAGCAATGTAAAATAGCTGTCCCTTGTTGGACCTTATCACTGTTGACATGGTCATGACAGTGGGCCATAAGGCAAGACAGATATAATGACTAGGACTCCTAGAGAAAAACTATGGCCAATTATGATGCTAGATCACAGCCTGTAAATCAGGTAACCATATATGAAAGCAAGTACGTTCCCACTACGGGTCTATAATGAATGACCTGCAACACTATTCAAAAGAACTACAGCATTTTTAAGAATTCTGTTCCACCTCCTCCTGTGTTTCACATTGGGAGTGTCAGTAATCTGGTTATCTGATGAGAGACTTGCAACAGTAACATCTGGATGCAGGGTCAGGCTGCCATTTCCAAGTACCTGCACAGTTCATTATAAAATGTGGGACACCCGATGCCTGTACTGTGCAATGGTGCATGATAAGGTCTTTGTATCAAGCTCAGGATTGGAGAAGTCTTCAGTCCAACAATATGACATATTCCAGTGATACCTTCATCAGTTCTATTAACACACTGGCGACAGGCTACGGAGATTTCCGTACTTCGGTGGCCAAGCGTAGGCGACGGGCCACGGAGATTTCCATTTTTCCCTACGGGTGGATGGAAGAGGGGGTTGGTTTTGTTATGTGTTAGCGTTTGTTGTTATACAACCATAATATATAATTGGAGAAAGTTTGTCGGGGTCCTTAAACTTGTCTCTCAAAATTTTTTTTTACCAAACTGTCATAGAACTAAGTTTTTTTATTGAATTTGAAGAGTATCAATATGGCTGGGCAGGCGAAAAGACGTGTTTGTGATCCTTCTTTGCGTGATAGTGAAATTATAGATATTGTGTATGCAGATAATTTTTCTGATATTCCTAGTGACTGTGAATTAGGCCTGAGTGATGTAGAAAGTGACAGTGGAAGCGAATTTGATTTCGAT